>Ga0169931_10002123_pt1 | contig 32495 bp, 26 predicted proteins | sample Kivu_15m_20L_FD_129675 | JGI IMG/M metagenome (GOLD analysis project Ga0169931, IMG submission 129675) | Freshwater microbial communities from Lake Kivu, Western Province, Rwanda to study Microbial Dark Matter (Phase II) - Kivu_15m_20L... | ecosystem: Environmental > Aquatic > Freshwater > Lake...
CACGAAAGCTTTGCCCAGATAAACCGGGCCAGTCAGCGGCGAGATGGGAAAGATCATGGCAATCAGCGGGCCTGCCACGCCTGCCATCAGTGCACCGATTCCGAACGTGATGGCGTAGGTGCGCGAGACGTTGACACCCATCAGCGATGCGGCCTCCCGGTCCATCCGAACTGCGACGATCGCTCGCCCCGTGCGGGAGCGGGATAGAACCAGGTATAGCAGCAAGGTGAGAAGCAGGGCGAGGCCCATGGCGGCCAGCCGGTCAATCGGCAACACGATGTTGCCGATGCTGAGCAGACCAAGCGGTGGGTCCAATACAAGCTTGCGGAAGTCGGCCTTGAACGCGGCAAGCATGGCGTTCGACAGCATCAGATCGAGCCCGAACGTAAGCGTGAGTGTAAGCAATACCGGTGCTGCGATGACGCGATTCAAGAGCAATGACTGAATCGCGTAGCCGAGCGCGAAGAACAGCGGTGCAACCAGAATGATGGACAGGAATGGGTGAATACCCAGAATTCCGTAGGCGTACCACGCCGCATACGCACCCAGCACGATGAACGAGCCGTGCAGGATATTGATCACGTTGAGAACGCCCCACACCAGCGAGAATCCGGCGGCGATGCAGGCAAACAGCCCGCCCAGCACGAGACCGTTCAGTAAAACCTGGAGATAAAGCATGAGAGGCTTGAAGAGGCGGGGTCAGACAGGGCACCCGGAGCCCATGAATTGCTGGGCTCCGGCGCCGCACGCCACGCAGTTGAAGAATCGGTTACTGCACGCCCAGTCGAAGTTCGCCCTGTTTGACCTGCGGCGGATGGATGACGACGGGCTTTGAGCCTTGAATCTGGAACACTGGCGGTTCAAGCGAGGTGATCTGTCCGGTGGGCCCGAACTTCACGACGCCCCAGAAGGTGGTGACGTTCAGGTTGGCGAGCGTGTCGCGCACTTTTTGACGGTCGATCGTGCCTGCCTGTTCGATTGCCATTTGAAGAACCGCACCAGCGGCTGACGCAGACGCTTCGGCGTAATCGGGATCGGCCTTGTACTTGGCCTTGAATGCCTGAACGTAGGCTTCGGTGGTGCCGAATATGTCGGTGCCTTTGTAGCGAACCGCCGGGTGCCACCATGCCGCGCTGGTAATGTTTTCCGCGCCTTTCCCGGCTGAGTCGATGAACTCCTGGTAGGCGGGGGCGGCGACCATGGTGACCAGCGGTGCCTCAATTTTGAGGTCGGCCATTTGTTTGCGCATTAGCACCAGGTCGTTGGTGTAGCCGGTAGCGAAGATCCAATGCGGTGCCTGCGCCTTGATTTGCGTGAGCGCCGAGGCGTGATCGAGCGTACCGATGGCGTACTTCTCGGAGTACACCACGCGCATGCCTCGTGCTTTGGCTGACTTCTCCATTTCCTGAGCGATCGCAAGCGGGAACAGATCGTTGCGGGCAAGAACCGCGACGCGTTGCACGCCAGGTGCCTTGCTTTTGACAATATCAGCAAGGGGTTCGGTGAGGGTGTCGTTTGGGGTGAAGGTGCCGAACAGAAACTTGTAGCCCTGATCGTAGACCTGTGCTGATGACGCCGTGGCGGCAATGGTGGGGACCTGGTATTTCTCCGAGACGGTGGAGGCCGCTTTGGCAGCACCGGAGCCGAACGGAGAGAACAGGAAATTGACCTTGTCCTGCGTGATCAGGCGCTCAGCCGCCTGAACCGCGCGCGGTGTATTGGACTGATAGTCGACATAGACGATCTCGACCCGCATGCGACGGTTGCCAACCCTGACGCCACCCGCTTTATTGGCTGTTTCCGCCCACAAATCGTAGCCCCGTTGCTGCTTGATAGCCTCGGGCGACAGGGGACCGGTGATGGGCAAGGGCGCGCCGATCCGGATGACGTCTTGTGCGGTTGCGGGCAGCGCAAATGCCAGCGCAACTGCTGCCAGCGATGATCGAATAATCGACATGAAGTTCCTCCGTGGTCTGTTTTTTTGCGAGTGTATCCGAGTGCTCGCCATCCGACCATATCGAGGCGGGTGGCGATCAGAGATTACGTTCACCGCTCCAGGGCTGGCCGAGCGCGCTCGCGCTGAGTCCCCCATCAATCACAAGCTCGGTGGCCGTGATGTAGCGCGCCTCGTCGCTCGCGAGGAAGGCCACTGCATGCGCGACATCCCAGGCTTCCCCCATACGCCCCATGGGAACGATTCGGTGACGATCTTCAAGCGCTTTTTGATAATCGCTTCCGAATCGCTCGCGAAGGCGGTGCGTGATGCGAGGCGTGGCGATCAGGCCGGGGCGTACCGCGACCACCCGAATGCCCTCCGGCGCAACCTGCACGGCGAGGTTTCGGGTGAACGCGTCAATGGCGCCCTTCGAGCTTGAATAGGCAATGCTCGGGTACAGGAAGCTGATTGCCGCCAGTGACGAGTTGTTGATGATCACGCCTGACCGCTGTGCGCGCATGACTGGCAGAGCGTGCTTGCAGGCGAGCATCACCGATTTCACGTTGGCGCTCATCAGCCTGTCCCAGGTTTCCTCGCTGATGTCTTCCGGACCACCGAGGGCCTGCAGGCCGACGTTATTGAAAAGAATGTCGATTCGGCCATAGCGGGCGATGGTGGCATCAACCGCTGCCTTGACCTGGTCGCTCCGGGTGACATCGGCAATCAGCGGGAGGCTGTCGCCGCCGACCTCGGCAACGGCATCGAGCGTTGGCTGCAGGTTGTCCTGGTTGAAATCAAGGGCTGCGATGCGCGCGCCTTCGCGAGCCAGAAGCACGCTGACTGCCTTACCGTTGCTCCAGCCCGGGGCGGATGCGCCCGCGCCCATGACGAGGGCAACTTTGCCTTGAAATCTCATGTTGACTCAGCTCTTTAAGCAATAGTCGCCGCTCTGGTGATAGCCGCTGGGACAGCTACCCTGCTTTGGGACGGCTGGTTTGGCGTTGTCCGAACTTGCCAGGCAGTAGTCGCCACTTTGGTGGTAGCCGCTTGGGCAGCTTCCCACCTTCGGTAGCGCCGGCCGGGCGCGAGCCGAGCTTGGCGTGCAGTAATTTCCGCTCTGATGATAGCCACTTGGACAACTGCCTGTTTTGGGAAGCGGCTGCTGCGCCTGAACCCATGCTGGGACAAGCGCCGACAAGATCGCAGCGCCCACTGTCAGCGACAGGCTCCACATGTCAGGAGGCGCTCGCCCCGGTGATTCGCACTGCGTCAGCCCAGATCCGGCGCTCGCGAGCGAGCATGCGCTCTGCGGCATCCACCGAAATTGCATCGGCCGTGCCATGCTGTTTGGCCATTTCCGCGCCATAGGCGCCGGTTGCAGTGGCATTGCTGATCGCTTGTCTGAGGGTGCTCAAAACCGGAGCAGGTGTCGCTGCATGCGCCACGGCGGCGAACCAGACGGGAACGTCAAGATCGGCAAAGCCTGCTTCGATGAGCGTTGGTACATTGGGGAGCGCAGGTGAGCGCTTGCCGGTACTGACCGCAAGTGCACGGATCTTGTCGCCCTGCAGCAGTGGAATGGCGGCCGATGCGCCGATCTGCGAAAAGCCGATACGACCTGAGAGCAGATCGGTACGTTGCGGGGCTGCACCCTGGTATGGCACATGAATGAACTTGAGGCCGGCCATCTGCGCCATGACCTCAGTTTTCAGGTGGGCGAGCGATCCGACGCCGTTGGATCCGTAAGCGACCTTGCCCGGATTCGCTCGTGAGTAGTCGATGAATCCCTGAATGTTTGATACAGGCACAGCCTCGGTGTTGACGACCAGCACGTTGGGCTGACTGCCCATCATGCCCACCCATGCGAAATCACGATCGGGATCGTAGGTGAGCTTTCCGAATAAGGGCTTGTTGATCGCAAGAATGGCCTGACCCGCGACCAGCAGGGTGTGTCCATCTGCGGGAGACGATGCAACATGCGACGCGGCAATATTGCCCCCAGCACCGGGCTTGTTTTCGACGACCCACTGATGACCGGTTTGGGCTGCCAACGCATTGGCGAGTGCCCGAGTCATCATGTCAGCGGGGCCCCCAGCCGCGAACGGAACGACAAGCCGGATGGGGCGTGATGGAAAGCTTGCCTGAGCGCGGGCACCGTTTGAGATGAGCGCACCGGCGGCAACGCCGAGTGCTGCGCCAACCAGCGAGCGCCGTGTAGTGCGGCGAACTGGGGTGTAACTGTTGCGATCTAAATCGGTCATGGGTTTTCCGTAAGCGTCAAGCGTTGTTGGGGCTTTACTCGACACCGTTGACCGTGTCGATGGTTTTGTATTCGGCGGGTGAGGTGATTTCAAGCAACTCAACATCGGCAGACCAGTCGATGACGCTGTGCGACAAACCCGGTGGGATGACATGGCAGTCGCCTGCCTTCAGCGTATGTTCGCCATGGCCGATGTACCCAAATTTTACCCAGCCGTTTAGCACGTATACGAAGAGCACATCCAGTTCCGTGTGCTTGTGTTCGCCGATAGGGGGTTTTGCGCCGGGGGCTGCTCGGATCACATGGGCGTCGTAAGCGCCGCCTGTTGCCTTGTCAACACCCAGTTGCCGATACAGGAACATTGGCCGAGGCGCGCCGTTGTTGGCGTGCAGCGGAGCGAACTGAGTATCTTCGACATGGGTGATCATGAGACTTTGTTTGAATCCAGTGTCGTTCATGCCAGTGCTCCAGGGGATCAGGTGGGGGTGTACCAATTGGCGGGTCGCTTGCCGTGAAAGGAGGCAAGGCCCTCCTGTGCTTCAGGCGACTGACGTTTACCTGCATGTTGTTCGACCAGCCGGTCGAAGTCGCGTTCAGACAGGTCTGACCAGGCGTACTCAAGCGCAACCTGCTTGGTGAGAGCGTTTGCGTGGGGCGCGTTTTGCAGCAGGGCATCAACAATTCGCGCCCCCTCTGCTGCAAGATTGTCGAGTGGCACTATCTGATGGATGAGGCCGATTCGAAGCGCCTCAGCGGCGTCGAAGCGCTCGCCTGTGAGCGCATATCGACGAACCTGACGAACGCTGATCGCGTCGTTGAGTTGCGGGATGATGATGCCTGCCATCATGCCCCAGCGCGTCTCAGCGATGGAGAAACGTGCGTTGTCAGCACCGATGACAATGTCGCAGGAGGCGATCAACCCAGTGCCTCCACCAAAGCAGGCGCCCTGAACCAGCGCCACGGTGGGCACGGGTAAATGGTTCAACCGTCGCATCAGGTCGGCCACGGCACGCGAGGCGCGGACGTTGTGGTCCGGAGACTGCTGACGCACGGACTCGAGCCAGCTCAGATCAGCACCCGCCTGAAAGTGACGACCGTTACCGCGAATAACGACCACCCGCAGATCGGTGCGCTCCGACAACTGCATCATGCAGTTGAATGCCGCCTCGATGAGCGCGCCATCATAGGCGTTGCCCACCTCTGGGCGATTGAGGGTAAGGGTTGCGACGCCCCGCGCGTCGACCGACATCAGAACAGGAGGCTGGCTCATCGAACCGGCACCTGCATGGCGCCGATACGGTCAATGTGCGCTTCGATGATGTCGCCGGGCTTCACTGGGCCGACGCCGGCCGGTGTGCCGGTGTAGATGAGATCGCCCGGCTCCAGCGTGTAGTACGCGCTGGTGAACTCGATGAGCTTAGGCAGATCGTAGACCATGGAGGCGGTGGAGGCCTTCTGGCGCATTTCGCCATTCACGGTGAGGCGCATCTGCACATCCGCGGGATCGCCGAATTCGTCCGCGGTGACCATCCACGGCCCCAGCACGGCATAGGTATCGATTGATTTTCGAAAGTCGGGGAATTGCGGGCCGCGCAGGGTCATGTCGAGCCCGATGCAGTAGCCCGCAACGTAGGAGAGTGCCTCGTGTCGGCCAATCCGGGTACCGCGCTTTCCGATGACCGCAACGAGTTCGAGTTCATGATCATTGCGATTTTCGATGTCGGTATGCGGTGTTCGGAGGGTGACGCCCTCAGAGGGGCCAACCAGCGATGACGTGGCCTTCAGAAACATGCCCCATCGCGCGATGGTTGCGCCTGCCATGTCGCGCCCATGTGCAAGCCCCTGGTCGGAGCTGGCCTCTGCCACGTGATCGAGATAGTTGATCGGGGCTCCCACAATTTTTCCGGGATTGGCCACGGGTGGCAGCAGTTTGACGCGTGACAGCTGCAGACGTCGCGCGGATTTCAAGGCTGTACGAACCGCGCTTCTGACCGCAGGCAGGCTGGCGATCAGAGCGTCCTGTCGGAGCAGCGGATAACCGCGTGCGACACGAACACGTTCCAACGCCGTCGTCACGTCGGCGACAACGCCGTTCTCGAGATCAACGACACCAAGGCGGTTGTTATTGAAACGACAAAGTTTCATGAATGATTCTCGGCGGCCGTGGCGAAAAGAGAATGGAGCCTACGACACCCTGAAGGCGATGGCAATCGGGGGATTGTGAGATCTGGATCGGCCAACGAGCCCGCCCAGAGCCGATGCACAGACTTTCAGCGGGAGCGCGCCGCATGCATCGCGGCAAGATATCCCATTGTCAGGCCAGGTCCCAAGGTTGCACCGCCGCCGGGATAGTCTCCGCCCATCAGATTCGATGCGTCATTACCCGCTGCATACAAACCAGGGATTGGCTCACCGCTGTGGTCAAGTACTCGGGCATCACAGTCGATGTCCAGACCCAGCAGTGTTCCAAGCTCACCGATATGCAGCCTGATTGCATAGAACGGAGCCGTTTCGATGGGGGCCAGGCAGGGGTTGGGACGGTGGGTCAGGTCGCCGTTGTAGCGGTTATAGGCATTGCCGCCTTTGCCAAATTCGGGGTCGGCGCCGGTTGCCGCATGCTGATTGAATCGTTCGATGGTGCGCAGGAATGTGTCGATTGGAAGTCCCGCGATCTTCGCGAGGTCGGCAAGCGTATGGCCGCGCATCAGATAGCCGCTTCGCAGATGCTCACCAAATGGAAGCGGATGAGGGCGAGCGGCACCCATGCCGTAGCGCCGCATCGCGCGGTGATCCGCGATCAGAAAGGCTTGCACCTCGGGGTCTGCACTGCACGCAGCGATCATCAACTTGCCAAAGTCATGATAGGACGATGCCTCGTTGACGAATCGGTGGCCTGTGCGGGTGACCGCAATAAAGCCTGGCTTTTGACGGTCAATCAGATGAGGGAAGTTGACGTGCGAGCCATCGCCTAAGGGCACGCGCGACACCGGCGCCCAGCATGCGGCGTGGGCCTGATTCAGGTTCAGCTTTGCTCCCACGTCCTCAGCCAACCTGAGTCCGTCGCCCGCCACAGTTTTAGGTACCGGCGAAAAATGCTGCTGGCCTCGCGAGGCATGCGGAAACACCTGCCGCTGCCGCTCGCTGTCATGCGAGAAACCGCCCGTGGCCAGAACGATGCCGCGCTCAGTCTCGATTCTGACAACCCCGGTAGCGGTGGCCACCCGCACCGACTGCACGCGTCCATCGCGGCGGTCAATCGATCGCAATGCCGCCGAGGAAAACAGATGAGCGCCATGCTGGATGGCCGACAGCATCAGTCTGGCGATCAGCGCATTGCCATTGGCAAGATCCATCGGCCGGTGATGCACGATCAGATCCCGAAAATGTCTGACGAGCTTGCGCGCGACGAAACGAAACGATTCTGCGGAACGAAGAGCGTTCAGAAAATGTTTCAGATCGGGCCCGGGCTTGATCATCAGCCCGAGAAAGGTCATCTCTCTGAGCGGTGGTCTGAGTTGATGGATTGCCGGTCCGAGCAGTCGACCATCAAATGGAAGCGGATGGATGGTACGACCCTCTAACGCAGCACCAGGCGCGTCGGGTCGGTAGTCGGGTCGACCCGCTGCGTAGCTGAATTTGACCGCTGCCTGTTGCTCCATGAATCGCAGCATCTCGGGCGCTTGTTTGACGAACGCTTCGGCGAGATCGGGTCTGTAGCAGGGGCCGGCGCAATGCGCCAGGTAGCGCAGCGCCGCTTCGGAACTGTCGACCACGCCCGCCGCCGCCGCGAGGTGGTTGCATGGAACCCAGACGCCCCCCGCCGAAATGGCGGTGGTTCCACCGAAGACCGCAGCCTTCTCAAAGACCGCCGTCCTGAGGCCCAGTATGGACGCCGTGACCGCCGCGCTGAGCGCCGCGGCGCCCGATCCAAACACCAGCAGATCGTATCGACTGCCATCAATCGGGGTGGCGGCTGCCGGACTGGACGCGTTTTGGGCCATGAAGCTTCCCGCACGACACGGATGCGGTGAGGTGGATGGGCCGCAATCAGACTCTGATTGATGCCTGGAGGCGCATTCGCCATCTCAAAAAGTGGAACTTACGGGCGCGTGCCGTCTCTCTGCCCGAGGTCTGAACATTGACCGCTTGCGACGCAGCTGAGATAACCCTCCGGCACACCCTCAACCCTGGAGGAACTCAGTTTGAAGCGGGATCTTGTCATCATGGGTGCCGGTCTGGCCGGCCTCACTGCGGCGGTACGTGCGCGTGAACTCGGGCTGAGCGTAGCCGTACTCGACCAGGGGTCGGGTGATCGCTACCTCTGCAATTCGCGCTATTCAGGCGGAATCCTCCACCTTGCGTTTCAGGACATCGCCAACGATCCTGCATCGCTGACTCGTGCAATGACTGAGGCGACGGGCGGATTCATCAAATCCTCGCTGGCGGAATTGCTCGCACAAAATGGGTTGCGCGCCGTTCATTGGCTGCGCGACCAGGGGGTGCGCTTCATTCGGAATCCGCAGGTCGCCTGGCAGCATTGGGTGCTGGCCCCACCGCGCGCCATTACAGGCGGACTCGATTGGGAGGGCCGCGGCCCGGATCTGGCCCTGAGAACCCTGCTGGCTCGACTGCGGACGCTTGGGGGCGAGGTTCACCTCGACACCCGTGTCGAACGAGCGCTGATCCGCGATGGCCGGTGCGCGGGGCTTGTCGCCAGACAGCCGTCCGGAATGGTTGAGTTTGAAGCAAATGCCGTGTTGGTTGCCGATGGTGGGTTTCAGGCAAATCTGGATCTCATGAAGCAGCACGTTTCGCCAAAGCCGGACGGTGTGCTCCAGAGAGGGTCCGGAATGTCACGTGGCGATGGCCTGAGGTTGGCAACCGAGCTTGGTGCGGCCACGACAGGAATGGAGGCCTTTTACGGGCACCTGCTGGTGCGCGAGGCTTTTGAAAATCCGAAGTTATGGCCTTACCCGCAGGTCGATGAAATCGCCTGCGCAGGTGTGGTGGTGGACCGCGCTGGCGAACGGGTTGCGGATGAGGGCTTGGGCGGCGTCTATCTCGCCAATCAAATTGCTCATCGGGTAGATCCGCTTGACTGTCATGTGATTTTTGATGCGGCCATCTGGGATACCCAGGGTCGGCAGTCGCGCATTCCTGCGAATCCGCATCTGTTGCGCGGCGGCGCAACCCTGGTAGAAGCGCCGACGCTTGCGGCGCTTGCCGAGCGTATCGGTGTTTCCGCTCAGGGCCTTGAGCGGACGGTTGTGGCACACAATCAGGCAATCAGCACGGGGCAGTGCGCACAACTGACCCCGGCGCGCAGCACGGCAAAGCATGCGCCTGCGCCGATTGTCGGCGCTCCGTTTCACGCGTTTGCGATTTGTGCCGGGATTACGCACACGGCTGGCGGGCTTCAGATTGATGAGCGTACCCGCGTGCTCGACCAGAGCGGCACGCCGATTGCGGGTCTTCATGCGGCGGGTGCCGCGGTGGGCGGCATAGAAGGTGGGCCGCAGGCGGGCTATGTGGGCGGATTGATGAAGGCATTGGTGCTGGGCGTCGTGGCTGCCGAGCAGGTGGCCGGAGAGCGTTCCTGACGAGCTTAAATACAGCCGCGGCATCGCGGGTTGTCTAAAGGGAGGAAACCATGATTCGCAAAATGATCTCTGTTGGGCTCTCCTTGCTTGCGATGGCGTGCGCAGGGCCGCTGGCCGCGCAAAACTATCCGAACAAGAGCGTTCGTATCGTCGTTCCGTTTGCGCCCGGCGGAAGCGCTGATGGCACGGCGCGCCCGCTTGCGGAGCGACTGTCCTCCCTGCTGGGTCAGCCGTTCGTCATTGATAATCGACCAGGGGGTTACGGAACCGTCGGGGCGGGTCAGGTGGCGAAGTCAGATCCGGACGGTTACACGCTGCTGCTGGTGCCCGGCACCCATGTGCTGACGCCCCGCTTGTTGCCGAATCTGGGTTATCACGCGATCAACGACTTTTCGCCGATCGCCACGCTGGTGTTCGCGCCCTACGTGATCATCGGGGCGAAGAACCTGCCGTTCAGCAACCTGAAAGATGCCATGCACTATGCGCGCGAGCAGCCGGGCAAGCTCTCGATCGGAAATTCCGAGGTAACGACCCGGCTGGCCGGCGAATCGCTTGCGAAAGCGGCTGGCGTCGCGGTGACACACGTACCGTACAAAGGCGGCGGACCGATCGCCAACGACGTGCTTGGCGGCCATCTTGCGATCGGAGTCGTCACCCCCATTTCAGCGCTGGGATTTCACCGTGAGAAGCGCGTGAATTCCCTGGCTGTCACCTCGCCAAAGCGCCTGAGCAGTCTTCCTGATGTGCCCACCGTTGCCGAGGCGCTGGGTATCGCCGAATACGACTCGCAAACCTGGTTTGCCTTGGCGGGGCCTGCGAACATGCCGCGCGCGGTCGTGGATCGTCTGTCCCAGGCGATTCGGCAGATCATGCAGGACCGCGACATGCTGGAGCGGTTCACAAACATGGGTCTGGTGCCTGCGGAGGATACGTCGCCCGACGGGTTAGCGCGATTGATGAAGTCCTTCAGCGAGCGAAACGGTGTCTTGATTGATGCGGCCAAGCTGAAGCTCGATTAAGCGGAGGTACGGGGTGCTGGGCGATGGTCCAATGCTGCGCGGGCCGTCGCGATGGACCTGTGACCCGAACCGTTTCAGGAGCACCACCCATGATCACCCTTGGCTATCTGAGCCTTGCCGACGTTGGGCCGCTCGACATCATCGAAGCCGCCGGTGCGTCGGGCTTCCGCTCGGTTGGGCTTCGATTGACTTCGCGACGCCTGTCGGAACCGTGGCCCTACGGTTCAATTTCTGTCGCGTCGTCCAGACAGGCACTTGGGCGGGCGCTCGCAGCCAGCGGCACCGCTCTCTCCAATGTGTCCACGTTTCACCTGTGGCCCGAGACAACGCTCGAGCATCTGAAGCCAGTCGTTGATGCCTCAGCCGAGTTGGGTGCCAAGACCCTGATCGCTTGTGTGTATCGCGACCTCGACGCATCCCTGGTTGAGTTTTTGGGCCGTTATGCCGAGGCTGCGAAGTCGGCAGGGCTTCGAATCGCGGTGGAAACGGTTTCCTACAGCGCGTGCAGCACGCTGCGCGCGGCGCTTGCTCTGTTGCGCCAGGTGAATTCTCCGGTGCTGGGGCTCATGCTTGATCCCTTGCATCTGCAACGCGGGGCAAGCGAGTTGGGCGAGGTGAAGGGGCTGTCGCCTGCTGAGGTATGCATTGCTCAGCTCTGCGACGCAAGCGCCACGGCACCCGCCGATGTCGATGCCGCCACCGAAGCGCGAACAATGCGACGTTATCCGGGCGAAGGCGAGTTGCCCCTCCGAGAGTTTCTGGCGGCGATACCCGCCTCGACGGAAATTGAGCTTGAGGTTCCGGCGCTCGAGCATCGGCATTTGTCAGCGCCCGATCGCGCAAAACTGATTCGCGAGCGTTGTCTTGCGTACCTGGTGGCAAGCGGGTACGCGGTGCAATGATGCCCCACGCTCCCGGCGAGCAGCAGGTCGACTGGCTGGTATTCGGCTCTGGCGCAGCCGGTCTGAGCGCGGCGCTCGTTGGTCGCATGGAAGGCATGAATGTCCTGCTGTGCGAGAAGACTGCGCTGATTGGCGGCACCACTGCCACCTCGGGAGGCACAATCTGGGTGCCTGGTAGCCGTCAAAGCCAGGCAACGCCGACGCCCGATGATCTGTCAAGCGCCCGGCGCTATCTTGAGGGTGAGGTTGGCGGGCATGGCGCTGTTGAACTGCGCGAAACGCTCCTGGCCACTGGCCCAGAGATGCTCGATTACCTTGCAGCGAACACCGAGGTTCGGTTCAAAGCAAACTCGCCCTATCCCGACTATCACGCTGAGCAGCCTGGCGGTGCACAGGGGGGGCGTGCCCTGTCGCCGCTTCCCTTTGACGGCAGGCGCCTGGGCAGTGATTTTCAACTGCTGCGCCCGCCGCGTGACGAATTCATGGTGCTAGGCGGGATGATGGTGGGAAGGGACGAAATCCGCCACCTCATCCGGCCCTGGCGATCGTTGCAGTCGTTATCAATTGCCAGTCGTATCCTCGTGCGGTATCTGGCCGACCGGTTTCGCTATCCGCGCGGAACGCGGCTGCTGCTGGGTAATGCTCTGGTTGGGCGACTGCTGTTTAGCTACCGCCGGCTTGGTGGTGCGTTGTCCATGAATACATCGCTTGAGACGCTCTGCATCGAGCACGGGCGTGTCACGGGCGCATGGGTTCATTCAAACGGCTCTCGTTGGCGAATACATGCGCGGCGCGGTGTGGTGTTGGCAACCGGTGGACCGTCATCCAGTTCTGCCTGGCGAAGCAGGCTGATGCCCGAGCGTGACCTGCCGATGTCGCTCGCCTTCGAGGGCAATACAGGCGATGGACTGGATGCGGCGCTCTCGATTGGTGGTGTGCTTGATCAGCGCCATGCGAGTCCGTTCTTCTGGATGCCTGCCTCGCGACTGGAACGCAAGAATCTGCCGCCAATCATTTATCCGCATATTCGTGACAGGCCCAAGCCCGGTCTGATCGCCGTATTGGATGACGGTCGGCGCTTTGTCAACGAGGCGAACTCGTACCATGACTTCGCGACCGCCTTGTTCGAGGCATGCCGCAGCGCGCGAACACCGCATGCCTGGCTGGTGTGCGACCGTCGGTTTGTACACAACTTCGGGTTAGGCGTTATCCACCCGGTTTGGCAATACCTGCCGGCGTTTCAGAAGCGTGACTATCTGGTGCGAGGGCGGACGCTGTCTGATCTTGCCCGCGCAATCGGGGTCGATCCGCAAGGGCTCGAGGCAACGGTGCGTCAGTACAACGACGACGCGAGGTCGGGTCGTGATCTGCAGTTTGGTAAGGGTGACTATGCGCTTAACCGGTATAACGGCGACCCTGACACCGCGCCCAACCGCTGCCTGAGTCCCATTGATTCGGCGCCATTTTTTGCTGTGCGGGTCACGCCGGCGCCGATCGGGTCAAGCATGGGTCTGCGCACGGACGCCGACGCCAGAGTGCTCAACCAGCGCCTTGAGCCGATCGCGGGCTTATATGCCTGCGGCAATGATATGAGCTCGGTAATGGGTGGAACGTATCCTGGTCCGGGAATCACCCTGGGGCCGGCGCTTGTGTTTGGCTATCGCGCGGCCCGTCATGCGGCGGGCTCGATGGCAGAGGGTGTTACTCAGACTTGATACCGTGTTCCTGGATCAGGCTTCGATACAGCTCGAACTGAGCGCGTGTGGCTGTGCCAAGCTCTTCAGGCGTTGAGCCCCGCAGCGTGAGACCAAAGCCCAGCAGCTTCTCGCGGGTGGGAGGATCCGCGAGCGCTCGTCGCATTTCGCCATGCAGTCGATCGATGATGTCTTTAGGCGTACCCGCTGGCATCACCATGGCAAACCACGAGTTGAAGAAGTAGCCGGGCAGCCCCGATTCATCCACCGTTGGTACGTTGGGATACTGCGGCAGACGCTTCGGTGTCGAGACGGCGAGCAGCCGTACCTTGCCCGATTGAATCAGCGCGGTGACGGTGCCCAGGCCCTGCATTGCCGCGTCGACTTCGCCCGATGCCACGGCAACCGCCGCAGGCGTTGCGCCCTTGTAGGGCACATGCTGCATCTGCAACTGAGCCTTGCTGGCAAGCAGCGCCATGGCGATATGCTGCGGACTGCCATTGCCCCCCGAGCAGTAATTGAGCTTGCCGGGAGTGGCCTTGGCTGCAGCAATGAAATCAGCGACAGAGCGCAGCGGCGATTCTGGGCGTACCACCATGCCCCACTCGATCGTTGCGGCAAGCGAAAGCGGGGCAAAGTCGGTCAGGGCGTTCCAGGGCATCTTGGGAAAGATGTGCGGAATCATCGTGAGGACGCTGTCGTTGAATCCACCCATGGTGTAGCCATCGGGCGCGGCGCGCGCCACGCGTTCGGCACCGATCAACCCGGATGACCCGGCGATGTTCTCGACGACGATGGGTTGGCCCAGGCCTTCCGCCATCTTCTGCGTGAGCACACGGGCGGCGTTATCCACCGCACTTCCTGCAGCAAGCGGGATCACCATCCGAATCGGCTTTGAAGGATAGGGTGCCGATGCCTGCGCATGCGATATCGAAGGCACTAACGTTGCGAGTGCGACGAGCAGCGCAATCCAGGTGTGGCGCAGAGGGGATAGAGGACGAGCATTCATATCAAGGTCTCCGTCGTAGCAGACAAAAGCAACCGGGAATGTTGCGGCAGAAGTACGCCTAGGCGCGGGTTCGGCCTGCCTCAAGCAGACCGGCCAGCGAATCGGGAAGTCCGCGGTGGGGTTTGACCGGAGGCGGGGCGAAACTGCCCGCAGTGGCATGTCTGGGCGATAAGGCTGCAAGCGCTTCGGCCTGTGCAACCGCACACGAGACGCCGTCGATGGCCGGAACCGGAAGGCGGTCGCGAATCTGGCGAGCGAGTCCCGCCAGGGGGGCGCCTGCGATCACCAGCACATCGGCGCCGTCCTCGCGCACCGCAGACTCGCACAGTGCGAACAGCTGCTGAGCCTGATCGGTTTGCACCGAGCTGATGTTGGCAAGCGGCTTGTCAAGCGTGCGAATGCTGGCAAGGCGTCCCTCAAGCCCACATCGCTCTACAGTTTCGCGATACCAGGCACTGATGCGTGACGAGATTGCGATGATCGAAAAGCGCTGTCCGAGCAGCGTTGCGGTGGCGAACGCCGACTCGCTCATTCCGATGATCGGCACTGGGATCGCCTCGCGCAGCGCCGGCAGGCCCGGGTCGCCAAACGCGGCGACCACGATGGCGTCAACGCTTGAATAGTGCTCAGCGGCCAGCTGGGCCACAGCATAGGCGCCTATCAGCGCCTCAAAGCGGGTCTCGATATATGCAACACCAAACGGCGCCGTGACGATGCTGATCTCAGTGCCAGCGGAGGCGGTTCGCTTCGCCTCGGCAACGATCAACTCGGACACGCTCTCCGAGATATTGGGATTGATGAGCAATAAGCGCATGGGCCAGAGTCGTCAGCGTCCGACACCCGATGGAAGAATGCTGGGCATCCCGCATCGGAGAAACTGCCCGCCACCCGCGGGCGACGTGAACTGTTTGCCATCCCACACAATCTGTCCGCGCAGCATGGTGAGACCCGGCCAGGCCCTCAGCGACATGCCTTCGTATGGCGTGTAATCAACGGCGTGGTGCAACATCGCGTTGCTGAGTAAGACCTCGCGGTGATCCCAGATCACGAGATCGGCATCCGAGCCAACCGCGATCGTGCCCTTGCGCGGATGCAGGCCGTAGGCTTTGGCTGGCTGCGTGGACGTGAGTTCGACGAATCGGTTGATGGTGATTCGCCCACCCAACACGCCCTCAGAATAGAGCAGCGGCAAGCGGGTTTCGATGCCGGGAATTCCGTTGGGGATGTAGGCGAACGGAACCTCCTTGCCGCCGGGTTTCTTGCCTGCCGGGTCGTCGTAATTGAAGGGTGCGTGATCGGACGACAGAACGGTGAAGAGGCCGTCCGCCAGACCATCCCAGATGACCTGCTGGTTCGACGCGTCGCGCGGTGGCGGGCTGCAGACGCATTTCGCACCTAGATAGCTGTCGTCGATTCCAAGGTCGGCTGCGGTCAGAAACAGGTATTGGGGACAGGTTTCCGCGAAGATCTTCAGTCCTCGGCCACGTGCCCAGCGAATCTGCTCCACCGCCTCTCGCCCGGACACATGAACGATGAGAATCGGCACGTCGATCAGCTCGGCGAGCGAGATGGCCCGGTGGGTTGCTTCGCGCTCAACGAGCATCGGGCGCGAGTGTGAGTGGAAGCGGGGAGCGGTCTGGCCAGCCGCCTCAAGCTTCTTGGTCAGCCATGCGATGCAGTCAGCGTTCTCGGCGTGGATCATGGCCATCGCCCCCTCGCGTCTGGCAACCGCCAGCACATCGAGAATCTGACCGTCGTCGAGCTTCAGATCGTCGTAGGTCATGTAGAGCTTGAACGACGTGTAACCCTCGCGTATCAGTGCGGGCAGTTCGGCCGTCAAGACCGCTTCAGTCGGATCGCTGACGATCAGATGGAACGCATAGTCGACATGGGCCTTGCCGTCGGCGCGCTGATGGTAATCAGCTACCGCAGCCTTCAGGCTGGCGCCTTTTGCCTGCGCTGCGAAGGGGATCACCGTGGTCGTACCGCCGCAGGCTGCGGAGCGCGTGCCGGTGTCGAAGTTGTCAGCCATCCGGACCGGTGGCTCCATCGGCTGATCAAGATGGCAATGAGCATCGATGCCGCCGGGGGTCACCGTGCGACCCGCAGCGTCGATCTCGCGGCTGCCCTGCGGCAGCGAATCGCCAAGCATGGCGATACGGCCCGCGCGGATGCCGATGTCGCAATCGACGGTGTCGGAGGCTGTAGCGAGACGGGCGTTTCGGATCACGCAGTCAAGTGGTGCGCTCATCGAGTGTCCTTGGGTCAGAGGCTGGCGACGCGATCCGCGAGCGCGATCAGCGCACGGTCCGATCCTCTGGGGCCAAGCAGGCTGAGACCCAGCGGTGCACCAGACCGTGACGACAGCGGCATAGACAGTTGCGGCAACCCGCACAGGCCTGCGGTCGCCAACATTCGAAGTGCGCGGTTGCGGTAGTCCTCAAGATCGGCCTCGCCGGTGGCACGAAGCGGCGCGATATCCGGCATGGTAGGCATCAGGAGCACGCCGCCGCGTCCGAGCAGGGCATCAATGTGTGCCGTGTACTTCAGTCGGTATGCTCGCGCTTCAGCAACCTGCGCATCGGTCACCTGGCTTGACCAGGCAAAACGCTCGGCCACGCCCGGGCCCAGCGGCGGCTGATAGCGGGTGAGCATTGCGCCATGCGTGTTCCAGGCTTCCCGGCCCTGGATGTGGCGGAACGACCAGTAGAGCGACTCCAGCGACTCGAGCGTGATCGTGATCACTTCGGGCTCGCCCAAGGCCTTGCGTACCCGTTCGATGGCTGTTGCGTGCGCTTCGCGTGCAGCGGGAACTGCGAGTGACCACATGTCTTCGGGCCACAGCAGGCGCAGCGTTCCGGGAAGCTCGGTGGAGTCGCCCTCGAGCAGGACATTGGCTACGCGTGAGAAGGTTGCGATATCGCGGGCGAACCAGCCGCAGGTATCCAGGCTGGGGGCGAGATCCAGCGAACCCGCCAGACTTACCCTGCCGTGGGTTGGCCGAAGTCCGTAGAGGCCGCAGTGGCTGGCAGGGCCTCGAACCGATCCACCGGTATCCGTGCCAAGCGCGATATCGACCAGTCGGTTGGATACGGCCGATGCCGAGCCGGACGACGATCCGCCACTGATCCGATCGGGTGCAGCGCCATTGATGGGTGCCCCGAAGTGGGCGTTCAGGCCATTCAGCGAAAACGCGAACTCGTCGGTGACGGTCTTGCCGGCGAGCGAAGCGCCAGCGTCAAGCAGCCGCTGCACGCTCTCGGCGGTGCGTGTCTTGATCCCGGACATCGCGAGAACAAGTGGGCTGCCGCCACCCGTTGGATAACCAGCAACGTCAAACAGATCTTTGGCCGCAAACGAAAGCCCGGCAAGCGGACCCGTCGAAGCTCTGGGTACGTCGACCGTGGGATAGGGGACAAACGCGTGGGCTGGGTCGTGAAGAACGGTCATCAGGGCGCTTTCGACAGAAGTTCATGGCTGCGCAGGCAGCGGCTGGCGTGTTCGGGCGCCACGACCACTCGCGGCGGCTGCGTGCTCCGGCAGGTGACATCAGCCAGAGGGCAACGGTCGGCAAACGCGCAGCCTGGGGGCAGACGCGATAAATCAGGCGGGCTGCCGGGTATAGTTTGGAGACGCTGGCCGCGGGCCATGGAGCCTTCCGCGCGGCTCTGGAGCAGCGCGAGCGTGTAGGGGTGCGCCGGTGCCCGAATGACGTCGCGGGTGCTGCCCTCTTCAACGATACGGCCGGCGTACATAACCGCGATACGGTCGGCCACTTCGACGGCTGCACCGAGATCATGGGTGACGAACACCACGGCGAGCCCCAGTTCGCGCTGCAGCTCGCGCAACAGAAGCAGCACCTGAATCTGAACCGTGGCGTCAAGCGCTGTGGTGGGTTCGTCCGCAAGGAGCAGCTTGGGGCGACAGGCCAGAGCGAGTGCGATCATGGCGCGCTGACGCATGCCGCCCGACATTTCATGCGGATAGGCGGCTAGTCGCCGCTCGGGGCTCGGGATCCGAACCCGTTCAAACAGATCGAGGGCTCGTTTGCGGGCATCGGCAATACTGATTGATTCGTGTCGACGGATCGCTTCGACGATCTGGTCACCCAGTGTGTAGACCGGGTCGAGGGCCGTGAGCGGCTCCTGGAAGATCATTGCAGCGATGGCACCCCGATAGTCCGCCAGGGCGCGACCGCCGAGCCGCATCACGTCGATTCCATCGACGGTGATCTGTCCGCCGATGCGGGTGGACTTCGAGGGATGGAGGCGCATCAGACTGCGCAGCGTGACGCTTTTGCCAGAGCCCGATTCACCGATGAGCGCCACCACCTCGCCGCGTGAGATGTTCAGATCAACGCCGTTGACTGCATCAACGGGGCGTGCGCCACTGTGGAATCGTACGGTGAGATTCTGAATGCTGACCAACGGGTTTGAGGGAACTGCGTCGGTCATCGATCAGCTCCGTGTCCCATTGGCTGTTACCGCCGCGAGTGGATGGCCTGAACCGGGAGCATGCATCAGACACGACACCGCATCGGCTGGGTGGGGGCCTGCAAGCGAGGGAGCCTTTTGAGAACAGACCGGTGCGGCCTGCGGACATCTTGGATGGAATCGGCATCCGGTGGGTGGGTCAATCGGGTTGGGGGGATCGCCAGCCAAAGGCACATGCTCGGTGCGGTGGTCGGGGTCCATCGACGGCATCGACTGGGTAAGCGCCTGCGTGTATGGGTGGCGAGGCGATTCGAACAGCTGTTCAGCAGGGCCGACTTCGACCACTTCGCCCAGATACATCACCATGACCCGATCGCTGACATAGCGGACCACGTGCAGATCGTGGCTGATGAAGATGTAGGTGAGGCCGAACTCTGCTTTCAGATCGAGCAGCAAGTTGAGGACCTGCGCCTCGACGGATTTATCAAGCGCCGACACTGCCTCATCGAGGATGACCACGCGGGGCTGAAGCGCGAGTGCGCGTGCGATATTGACGCGCTGTCGCTGCCCGCCTGACAGCTCGTGCGGATAGCGGCCCGCGAATCGGCCGGGCTCCAGACCGACTCGCGCGAGGAGATCGTGCGCTCTTGCGAGCGCTTCTCGCGCGGGCGTGCCATGCACCTGGGGTCCGAAGGCCACCGAGTCTTCGATGGTGAGCCGGGGGTTGAGCGATGCGTAGCTGTCCTGGAACACCATCTGGACCTGGCGACGGAAGGTCTTCATCGGCATCTGGGACGAACCGACCTGGAAGCCGTCAAAAATGATTTCGCCGGCGGTGGGGCTGATGAGATTCATCAGCAGACGCGCGGTCGTGCTTTTGCCGCAACCCGACTCTCCGACGACGCCAAGCGTCTCGCCAGCAAACACGCGGAAATCAATGCCATCCACCGCGCGGACCACCGGGCGTTTTGCACCAATCGGCGCAGTAAGTGGAAAGTGTTTGACCAGGCCGCGAATCTCGAGCAGAGGCGCGGCGGAGCCTGGACGGGAAAGGTAAGCGTCCACGATCAGTTCTTCACATCCATGGCCGAGCGCAGTGAATCCGACAGCAGGTTGAACGCGATCGAGGTGATGAAGATCATTGCGCCGGGCAACGCGGCCACCCAAGGTTGCGTGTAGATGGCTGTGCGCAGTGTGTTCAGCATTAAGCCCCATTCCGGCTCGGGGGGACGAACCCCCAGGCCCAGGAAGCTGAGCCCCGACGCCAGGATCATTGATACCGCGATCAGGCTGGTGGCATACACGAAAATGGGGCCCAGCACATTGCCCAGCACATGAACGCGAACGATGGTCAGCGCGTTGGCGCCGGATGCCCGGGCGGCCTCAACGAAGTCGCGGCCCCGGACCTGCGTGGTGACGCTTTCCGCCACGCGAACGATTGGCGGCGTGAACACGATGGTGAGCGAGAGCAGGGCATTGAAGATGCCCGCGCCGAGGGCGCCAGACAGCGCAATGGCAAGCAGCACCGAGGGGAACGCGTACAGCACGTCCACGGTTCGCATGATGGCGCTATTGATCCAGCCGCCCGCATAGCCCGCGAGCAGCCCGAGTGACATGCCGATCACGAAGGCAAGCAGCACGGGTGTGAGACCCATGAATAAAGAGAGACGGGCACCGACGATGAGCCGCGACAGCATGTCGCGCCCGAGCTCGTCACTGCCGAGAACATAGTTGGGGCTTCCAATTGGCTTCAGGCGGCCGAGCATCGATGAGGCGTAAGGATCGGCGGGCGCGAGCCACGGTCCAAATACGGCCAGGATGAGCAGCGTCAGCACAATCAGGCCCGAGCCCACCGCAACCGGGTCACGCAACAGCTTGCGGGCTGCCCCGGTCCAGTAACCCTGCGAGCGCTCGACAGCAGTTGGGGAAAGGGTGCTGGAGGTCATGGTGATGGCCATCAGCCGCGCGAAATCCGTGGGTCGAGCGTGCCCTGCACCATATCGACCAACAGGTTGAGCAGCACGAAGAACATGGCGAGCACCAGGATGGTTCCCTGCAACAAAGGCAAATCGCGCTGGAAGATTGCCGAGTTGAGCAGGAATCCGGTGCCCGGCCAGGAGAACACGGTTTCAATGAGAATGGATCCACCCAGCAGATAACCCAGTTGCAAGCCCATCACGGCAAGTGCGGTGGGCGCAGCGTTTTTGACGACATGAAGAAAGACGCCGAACTCAGTCAGGCCGCGGGCGCGCAGACCGATGACAAATTCCTGCTCAAGAATGTCGGCCACCAGCGCACGCACGGTTCTGGCGATGATTCCCATTGGGATAACCGACATCGTGAGTGCGGGCAGCACCATAAACCGCATGTGCTCCCAGTCCCAGGCCCAGCGGTCTGAACCGCCAGGGCCAGCGCCACTGGCAGGCAGAATTCCCGTGAGCGCCGACAGCGCAATGACCAGCACCATGCCCAGCCAGTAGTGCGGCACGCTGACGCCGAGCACCGACAGAAACGACGCAAGCCGATCAATCCAGGTGTTTCGGAAGTAGCCGGCGACAAAGCCGAACAGCGAACCCAGAATGAACCCGATCAGTGTGGCAATTGCAGCCAGACGCAGCGTATTGCCGACTGCGCGGAAGACCTCATCACGTACTGGCCGACCGGTGGCGATGGAGGTGCCCAGGTCGCCTTGAATGGCGCGCCACAGCCATGACACGAACTGCTCCGGGTAGCTGCGATCGAAGCCGTAGAGCTGACGAATGCGGGCTGCCAGTTCGGCAGATGCGTCGGGCGGAAGCACCGAGACCAGCGGATCACCCGGTGCAAGGTGAACGAGCGCAAAACACACCAGCGCCACCCCCAGCATGATGGGTAGCGCGTAGACGAGACGACGAATCAGATAGGACAGCAAGGCTGCGATCGATTACGTTATTTGCACCGCGCCCGGGCACAGACCAGGGCGCGGCGCCGCCGCGAACTTACTGCATCGACATCGTTGCAATGTCGATAAACCAGCTGCGAGGCTGAACAACGTTTCTCACCCGGGCGGACATTGCCCTGGGGCCGACGTCGTGAGCGATCCAGACAAACGGGGCTTCTTCAACAATGCGTTTGTGCAGGCGGGAAAGTGCCACATCACGGGCTTTGTCTTCGAAGGTGGTCCGCGCATCGGAGATCAGCTTGTCAAACTCAGCATTGCCAAAGTATCCCCAGTTGTTTGACACCGGCGGGAATGTTTTGGTGGACGTGAACCGGACCATTGCGAAGAAGGGGTCCATTGCCGCAAAGCTCACGTTGGTCGCGTGCGCACCATTGGCGGTCGGGTCTTTTGCACCACGGCGCCAGTTGGTGAACAGCGTGTTCCACTCGATAACGTCAAAGGTGACATCAAAGAAGCACTGCTTAAGCGATTGCTGCACGAACTCGTTCATGGGCAGGGGCTGCATCTGACCCGAGCCGGAGGCCGAGATCTGCACCTTCACCCGAACCGGCTTGCTCGCGGAAAAGCCTGCGTCGGTCATGAGCTTGCGCGCTGCGTTCGGATCAAACTTGATGTCAAACGACGGGTTGCCCCACCACGGGTGGGTCGGATCAACCGTTCCCTTCGGAACTGCCATCATGCCACCGAGCAGCTTCTGCAGACTCGCGTGGTCTACGCACAGGTTCGCAGCGTGACGTACGCGCTTGTCCAGCCACGGAGAGCCTTCAGCAAACGACAGCTGCCAGGGCCACACATGGGGTTGTTGGTTGGAATAGACGTTGAAACCGCGATTGCGGATCGTGGCGATTGCGTCGGGCGCCGGTGCCTCGATCCAGTCAACCTGACCGGAGAGCAGCGCTGCCGTGCGTGCGTTGGCCTCGGGCATGGGCAACATCACGACGCGGTCGATTTTGGGCGTACGGGCAGGGTCCCAGTAAGCTTTGTTCGCTGCGACCTCAAGCCGTTCGCGAGGTACAAATCGGGTCATGCGAAACGGGCCACTACCCGATGCGTCTGCGGCGAATGCAGTCCAGGCCTGCTTCGCGCGCTCTTCGGCAGGCAGGTTGCCCGGCGTTGCGTCGAACTTGCGCTGCCAGTGCGCGGGGGACGCCATAAACAGGTTGGTGAGGTTGAGCGGCAGGAACGAATCCGGCTCGCTCGTGGTCAGCTCAACCGTGGAGTCGTCAATTTTTCGGGCGCTCGCCAGCGTGGGCATCCGCGATACCGTGACACCGATCTGGCTGGGGTCGTAGTGGGGCGCTGATTTATCGAGCACCTTACGCACATTCCAGACCACCGCGTCGGCGTTGAAGTTTGAACCGTCATGGAACTTGACGCCCTGACGCAGCTTGAAGACCCACTTGGTGCGGTCTTTCTCGTCGACAGCCCAACTGAGGGCGAGTCCGGGTATCAGAACGCTCGGCGCGTCGGCCTTGCTGAGATCCCAGTGCGTGAGTGCGTCGTACATGGGGATACCGGTGAACCGGTTGCCTTCGAAGCCCTGATCGGGCTGACCGAGCGTTCGCGGAATATCGGCTGCGGTCATGGCGATGCGAAGCACCTTTTCCTGGGATTGGGCGGACAGCGGAATGGCCGCTGCCAGCAGCAGAGCGAGCGAGGTTCGACGGACAAATCTCATCGGGAACTCCTGGGTTGTGGGGCGGAGGTTCAAGGCAAGAGCCATGCCTGGGTTGCAGGGCGGTTAAGAAAGAGGGACCTGAGGTGGCCGTTGACCGGGTAATCCGACGCGCTGTTCTGCCATGTTCAGCCCGCACAGCACGCTGTCCAGCAACGGCACCGAAACCGATGAAGCGAGCGAACGAGCATAGCCGAAGAGTCCGGCGCCGCCGATGATGACCGACCTGGGCGCTTGCCCAGCCCGCGTGCCTTCGATGACTGCCGCCTTGCAGGCCTCGCCAAGCAGCCTTAGCGCCATGTCAGGGTCTGCCTTCAGTTGGGCGCCGGTGGCGTCTACGGTGTGCAGCGCCGCCAGCTGATCCAATAGCCCTATGGAAAACGCGAGCCTTCTAAGCGGTTCTCGCCAGCGATGGCCGCCAGTCACGATTGCGAATGGGCCCTGCCGCGCGGCCAGGCGCATCGACGCTTCAGCGAGCCCGATCACCGGCTCGGCATTCAGTTCCTGAAGCGCCAGGAGTGCAGGGTCTCCGAAGCATCCGATCAGGCAGCCGTCAAAGCCGCCCTGTGCCCTGATGGCCTCTGCCCGAGCCTGCAGGGTGGCGTGTTCAGCGACCGCGAGCGAGTGCTCGCCGGTGATGTAGGCCTCTCCGAATGGCGCGGTGACCGCCGTTACCTGAAACGCCGCAGGCAGGTGGGTTTGGGCAGCCTCCGCGAGCATGTGTGTCACGGAATCGCTGGTGTTGGGGTTGATGAGAAGGAGTTTGGGCAAGACGGGCGCCTGTCAAAACATCCCCTTAACGTAGCACGCCTGCTCCGAGATGGTGCGAGAGGTTGGCGCCGCCGCCGGGGATTATTCAGAACGCACCAGGTCGGTGAGGGGCTATGATCGTTCATTGCCGATTTTCCGAGGATCTGTCCATGCGAGACACCTTGTCGCTCATTCCGCGCGGACGCTTCCCCGCCATTGCGCGGCGGGGCGTGTTCACCGTCCAGGCCAATCTCGGCTATCTCTGCAACCAGTCGTGCCAGCACTGCCATGTCAACGCGGGGCCGCACCGAACCGAGCTGATGGACTTCGACACTGGCAACTGGCTGCTTCGGTTTGTGCGCGCCACGGGTGCCACAACCCTCGATCTCACGGGCGGCGCGCCGGAACTGAACCCGATCTTTCGAGGCCTGGTCCGTGAAGCCCGCGCGCTGGGCGTTGATGTGATCGACCGTTGCAACCTCACCGTTCTGGAAGAGCCCGGTCAGCGCGATCTCGCGGAATTCCTCGCGAGTCAGCAGGTGCGTGTCGTCGCATCGCTGCCGTGTTACTTAGAGGAAAACGTTGATCGCCAGCGCGGCCAGGGCGTGTTCGAAGCGAGCCTGCGCGGACTCAGGCAGCTCAATGCGTTGGGCTACGGGCACAGGCTGCCGCTTGATCTGGTCTTCAACCCGCAAGGGCCTTCGCTACCGCCGCCGCAACAGGCGCTCGAGGCTGACTATCGCAAGATGCTGGGCGAACGGTATGGCGTCGTGTTCAGCCGATTGCTGACGCTTGCCAACATGCCGATCCAACGTTTTGGCTCGATGCTGGCAAGCCAGGGCAAGTTCAATGACTACATGGAACTGCTGCGCGCGGCGCACCGAGACGACAACCTTGATTCGGTGATGTGTCGGGACCTGGTCAGCGTCGACTGGCAGGGCTATCTGTATGACTGCGATTTCAATCAGATGCTGGGTCTGCCGCTTCGAGTCAGTGGCGCGGGCAGGCTGCATCTGCGTGATGCGCTCGCAGCTCAACTCCAGGGTAATTCGATTGTGGTGCGGGACCACTGCTATGGCTGTACTGCGGGGCAGGGCAGTTCATGCGGTGGCGCGCTCGATGCGCCGGAACCGCAGGCCCTCGCTGCTGTGGTTTCATGAGTGAAGTCGCCACGGCACCCGTGACCCGGCCAGGGCGCTGGTGCCCCCCTTCGTACGGCCTGGGACCGTCAGCGTTCGCAGCCGCGCCCAAAGTTCATGCTGATGTGGTGTACGTGGCAGGCGGGCTGTACGGCAACAGCGCGGCGCTCGCGCGGCTCATTGAACTGTTTGACCGGGAGCCTGCTGCCAGAAAGCAGCTGGTGCTCAATGGCGACTTTCACTGGTTTGACCGCAGCGAACAGGCGTTTGCGGCAATCGAACGCGATACCAGCCGCTTCATCCGATTGCGTGGCAACGTTGAAACCGAACTCGCAGCCGACGGCGATGACGCGGGGTGTGGCTGCGCTTATCCAGACTCGGTATCCGATGAGGACGTCGAGCGGTCCAACGCAATCCTGCGCGATCTGAAGCGAACGGCTCGGGCCTTGGGCGTCGACCATAGGCTGGGGCAGCTATCGCCGGTGGCGCGCGCGTGTTGCGAGGGCCTTGAAATTGCGATTACGCACGGGGATGACCGCTCGCTGGCGGGCTGGGAACTGGCGGCCGATCGGGTCGATGCCTCATGGCGCGATGGGCTCGTGGCGAGAATGCGCACGCTTGGCGTGTCGTTGATTGCAAGTAGCCATACCTGCCTTGCGGTGGCCGACACTGCGCCCGACTATCCCCATGACTGCGCGATCATCAATAACGGCGCTGCCGGGCTTGCCAATTTTCAAGGCGATCCATCGGGCCTCTTCACTCGAATTGCAAGCCCGCGTTGGGCCGACACCTGTGCCGAGACGCCGCTGTATCGGGCATCGCTGCAAGGCGTTGATATTGCGGCGGTTCCGATCCGGTTCGAGCAGGCGCGCTGGCGCTCAAGCTTTCTGGCCGACTGGCCCGAAGGAAGCGCCGCGCATCGATCGTATTGGAACCGAATGGTTTTCGGGCCGAATCATTCGCCCGACCAGGCGGCTCGTGGGCGATTTCGGCGCGTCATCGGTTAGGCGCTCGCGATGCTCAAGCGGGTGGTGTCTGTTCTGACGATCGCTGCGCTTGCCGCCGCGGGGTGGTGGTTGCTCGGCGGCATCAACACCGATGCCGAATCACTCCGCTTATTAAGGTCGGAACTCGAAGACCAGGTGAACCGCGCACCGTTGCAGTCGGCGTTGATTTTCATCGCCGCTTACTGGGTCGTCGCGGCGCTGGCACTGCCAGGTGCGCTGATCCTGACGCTGTTGGGCGGTGCACTGTTTGGTCTTGGTCTGGGAGCTTTGCTCGTAGCCCTGGGCTCATCACTTGGCGCGCTGCTGTCGTTCACGGTGGTTCGGCTGATTGCAGGGCAGGCGCTTCGTGACAGACTGGCGGCGCGGCTCGCAACGGTGGCTCGAGGCATAGAGGCCGATGGTGGCTTTTATGTATTCACGCTGCGCGTGATGCCGGTTTTCCCGTTTTTTCTGGTGAATGTTTTGCTCGCGCTGACGCCGCTTCGCGCATGGACGTTTTACTGGGTCAGTGTGATCGGGATGCTGCCCGCCACACTGATTTATGTGAACGCAGGACATCAGCTTGCGACACTCACCTCGATCGGTGACATTCTTTCGCCGCCATTACTGATGTCGCTGGTGGTGTTGGCGGTGTTTCCCCTCATTGCCAGGAAGGTGCTTCCTTTGATCGCCCAGCGGTTCAGGGTCGCAGCAGCACAACGCGCGTCGCGCCGCCGCTGGCAGCGGCCAACCCGCTTTGATCGTGACCTGATCGTGATCGGCGCTGGGGCGGCTGGCCTGGTGGCGGCAAACATTGCTTCAACGCTTCGTGCCCGCGTCACACTGATTGAACGTGAAGCGATGGGAGGCGACTGCCTGAACACCGGTTGCGTACCATCGAAGGCGTTGATCCGCATCGCAGAACGGGTCCAACTCGCCCGTGATCTGGCGCGTCAGGGCCTGGTCGCCAACGGTGCTGGCGATCAATGGCGGGCGCCCGACTTCAGGTTGATGATGGCGCAGGTGCGCGACACCATCGACCGGATCGCACCGCACGATTCGGTGGAGCGCTACGAATCGTTGGGCGTTGAGTGCCTGCGCGGCGAGGCGCAGGCGGTCTCGCCCTGGACCGTGGAGGTTCGCACAGGCAACGCAAGCGAGCCACGTGTTCTTCACGCGAGGCATCTGATCATCGCCACCGGCGCCGAGCCTGTCGTCCCCGAAATTCCGGGGCTGTCCCGTCAACACATTCTCACGACCCAGACGCTGTGGTCCATCGATGCGCTGCCTGCGCGACTGTTGATACTGGGGGGCGGCGCAGTGGGCTGCGAGATGGCGCAGGCATTCAGGCGATTGGGGTCGACCGTTTGCCTGGTTGAACGGGCCGAGCGTTTGCTTGCCCGTGAAGAACCCGAGGCGTCAGCGGAGGTGCTGAAGGCCTTCATCGACGATGGCATTCAGGTGTTGCTGAAGGCAGAGCTTGCCCGGGTCGAGTCGGTCGACAGGGCACACGTTGCCCACATCAACTTCAACGGTCGACAGGAACAGATCGCCTTCGATCAGTTGCTTTGCGCGCTGGGTCGGCGGGCAAGGGTGGACGGCGCGGGCCTTGAGTCACTGGGGCTTGCGAGATTGCCAGACGGAACCTTGCAAGTGGATGAGTGGATGCGAACCAGCGAGCCATCGGTCTTCGCATGCGGCGACGTCGCGACGACCGATCGCCTGACGCATGCAGCCGGGCAGATGGGCTGGCATGCCGCGGTCAATGCGCTGTTCGGAGATCTGTGGCCGATCAGGATTGATCGGAGCGCGTTGCCGCGCTGTACCTTCACCGATCCAGCCGTTGCCAGGGTCGGGCCCACGCGTGACGAGGCCGAGCGTGCCGGTTATCGGGTGGATTGCACCCGCCTTCCGCTGAACACGCTGGATCGCGCGATCATTGACCGGCAGACCCGTGGCTTCGTGATGGTCTTGACCGAGCGCGGCAGCGATCGGCTGCTGGGGGCCACCGTGGTTGGTGCCCACGCCGATGACCTGATCGCGCTGTTCGCTCTGGCGATTCGCGAGCGCATCGGCATGCGACGGCTGATGTCGAGCATCATTGCCTACCCCGGATGGGCGGATGCCAGCCGCGCAGTTGCCGCTCAGTGGCAGCGCGAACGCGCGCCTGAGGCATTGCTGACATGGCTGGCGCGCTGGCACCGCTGGCGACGCGGCTAGCAGCCTGAGCCACACCGCCCATGTTGCGAGTCGCAATCGTGATGCCCGTGCTGAATGAGGCGGAGCGACTCGCGCAGACACTGGCGCAGTTTGGTCAACGCGTGGCTGACGTGATCGTGGTGGACGGCGGAAGCCACGATCGCAGCGTCGCCGTTGCGCTGCAGACCGGGGCGCGTGTCACGTGCAGCGGGCGCGGGCGAGCTCGCCAGATGAACGCCGGAGCGGCACTGGCGGACCACGCAGACGTACTGCTGTTTGTGCATGCCGATGTGCAGCTGCCCCCTGACTGGATGGATGCTCTGAGCCGTGCAATCAAACAAGGGGCTGCGTGGGGAAGGTTTGACGTGCTGCTTGATTCGCCGCGGCCCACGCTCCTGCTGGTAGGGGCGATGATGAATCTTCGCTCGCGTCTGACCGGTATCGCAACGGGCGATCAGGCAATCTTCATCACGCGCTCGGCGTGGGAGCGCTCGGGGCCATGGCCAGATGTCCCGTTGATGGAAGACATTCGGATGTCCAACACACTGCTGCGTACCGTTGGCCCACCAGCCTGCCTGAATGAGCGGGCTCGAGTCTCGGCGCGTCGATGGGAGCAGCGCGGGGTGGTTCGCACCATCGTGCTGATGTGGACGCTTCGAGCCTTGCATTCATTGGGCGTATCGCCGACTCGCCTTCATCGTTGGTACTACGGCGCGAGACCCGCTTCTGAGTCGGGCGTGCGCCCGGGCCGAATCATCGTGTTTGCCAAGGTGCCGCGAGCGGGCGAGGTCAAGACACGACTCGCTGCAACCCGAGGGGACTCAGTGGCGCTGGACACGCACCGTCGTTTGCTCGAACACACGCTCAGTCAGGCGGCCAGGGTGCCTGGCGTATCGGTGGAGCTCTGCACGGCCGGCGATGACACTGCGTTCGAGTGCCGTCATCTCGCGCACCGGTTTGATGCCGCGCACACCGTGCAGGTGGGGCAGGACCTCGGCGAACGAATGGCTGCCGCGCTTCGAAGCGGACTCGACCGCGGCGAACGTGTGGTGCTCGTTGGCTGCGACAGTCCGGTGCTGCAGGCAGCTGACCTGGCGGAGGCGCTCGCTGCGCTTCAGGGTGAAGATGGCGCTGACGCGGTACTTGCGCCAACCGAGGACGGCGGCTATCTGCTCGTTGGGGCGGTCAAGGCGGTTCCGCCGATATTTGCTGGGATGCGCTGGAGCCATTCGGAAGTGATGCAGCAGACGCTCGAGCGGCTGGAGTCTGCGGGACTGCGGTATCGCCTGCTCCGCACGCTTTGGGATGTCGATGACGAGGAAGGGTGGAAGCGATGGCAGGCACTGTCGGCGTCGGTCGGCGACGCTCCCTGAAGGCCTACGCTGCTGCGATCGCTGCAGCGTGCGGTACTGGTCGGCCGCCCGAGGTGATCGCGCAGGCGGGTGGCCTGGTCGAGCCGCTGCGCTTCAGCGCCCTGGCGGTCGGCACGCACTGGGGTGCCGCAGGCGATGCGGACCCGCAATCCTCTGGGCGCACCGCTGATGGGCGTCATGGTTGGCTCCACCGTCCGCTGCGCGGCATTGCGCCCAATCGATTTTCCATTATTCACGACGCAGGCGAATCGATCCTTGCCGTTGATGTGAAAGCCTCTGCGTCGGCGCTGACCTACCGGTTCCAATCGGCACCGTCGCAGCCCATCCTGCGCTGGCAATGGCGCGCCGAGCGGTTTCCCGAACGCGCCGAGCCAGGCGTTAAAGAACGGGACGACTTTGCCGCAAGGCTTTATCTGATGTTTGACCTTCCCGAAGCCAGGCTGACGCTCGCCGACCGGCTGGCGCTCGCAACAGCAGGTCTGCTGCAGGGCGAGTCGGTACCCGCTGCAACGCTGGTGTATCTGCTTCATCAGGGACCCACCACCGATCAGCCGATTGCCTCACCGTTTACCGATCGTGTTGCGATGTGGGTAGCGCGCGGCAACGCGCAGGCAGGACGCTGGTACGAGGAGTCGCGCAACTGGCAGCAGGATTTTCAGCGCGCGTTTGGCCGCCGCTATCCCGGTCCCACACCTGCGCCGGTCGCGATCGCGGTGGGCGCTGATGGGGATCAGACCGGTGCGAGCTTCCGAGCGCTGTTGGGCGATCTGAGCTTCGGTTGACCGGTCGGCCGCGCGTGGCGGCCGACCAAGATCCCTACACCCGGATGGGCCGTCTTACGCGGCCGCCAGCAGGTCGCGCAGCACGTAAGGCAGAATGCCGCCGTGCTTGTAGTAGTCGACCTCAATGGCGGTGTCGATTCGCGACAGCAACTTGACGCGCTGGGTGCTGCCGTCAGCGCGCCGAATCACCAGCACGATGTCCTGCTGGGGCTTCAACTGATCCGGCACTTCGATATCAAAGGTCTCGGTTCCGGTGATGCCCAGCGACTGCCAGGAATCCGATCCTTTGAACTGCAGGGGCAGTACGCCCATGCCCACCAGATTTGAGCGGTGAATACGTTCAAAGCTGCGGGCGACCACCGCACGGATGCCAAGCAGTTGGGTACCCTTTGCCGCCCAGTCGCGTGACGACCCGGTGCCGTACTCTTCGCCGCCGAACACGATGGTGGGCGTGCCCTGGGCGATATAGCGCATGGCCGCGTCATAAATCGACAGCTTCTCGCCGCTGGGTCGCAGCAGTGTGACGCCACCCTCTTCGCGGCTGCCGTCGGCGGCAGCAGGCAACATCAGGTTCTTGATGCGGACGTTGGCAAACGTGCCGCGCATCATGACCTCATGGTTGCCGCGCCGCGAGCCATAGCTGTTGAAATCAGCCTTGGCAACACCGTGCTCGATCAGCCACTTGCCCGCAGGCGACGATTCCTTGATGGAACCGGCCGGCGAGATGTGGTCGGTGGTGATCGAGTCGCCGAACAGCGCGAGCGCACGTGCATCGGCGATTGTTCCCGAGGAGTCTTGTGGGGTCATGCCGAATTCGTCGAAGAACGGCGGACGTGCGATATAGGTTGAGGTGGGCCAGTCGTACACCTGGCCGCTCACGCCTTTGATCTTCTCCCACAGCACACCCGGGTTGTCCTTCACCTGCGCGTAATTGCCCTTGAACATCTTGGGGTTCATGGCGTGCTTCATCAGCGCATTGACTTCGTCGCTGGTGGGCCAGATGTCGCCGAGGTAGATGTCCTTGCCGCCCTTGCCCTTGCCGACGGGCTGGGTCATGAGGTCGATCCGCACGTTACCGGCGATGGCAAAGGCCACCACCAAGGGCGGTGACGCAAGAAAGTTCGCCTTCAGATTGGGGTGAATACGCGCTTCGAAGTTGCGGTTGCCCGACAGCACTGCCGCGCAGATCAGATCGTTTTTCGCGATGGTGTCGTTGATGGCAGGGGTGAGGTCGCCTGCGTTGCCGATACAGGTTGTGCAGCCGTACGCCGCCACCGAAAAACCCAGCTTCTCGAGGTAAGGCAGCAGACCCGCCTTCTCGAGATATTCGGTGACAACACGCGAGCCGGGCGCAAGCGATGTCTTGATGTGCTTGCTGACCTTGAGCCCCGCCTCGACCGCTTTCTTGGCGAGCAGGCCCGCCGCGAGCAACACGCCCGGATTGGACGTGTTGGTGCACGAGGTGATGGCCGCGATCAGCACATCGCCATTGTGCAGTTCAACGCCATCGGCGGTTTTGTGGGCGGTGTCGAGCGAATCGGCGGGCAGATTGAAGCCGTTGTTGCCTGCAGGCTTGGAGTAAAGGTCGGCAAACGTCGATGCGACCTTGCCGATTTCGATTCGATCCTGCGGGCGCTTCGGACCTGCAAGCGACGGAACGACCGAGCCGAGATCGAGCTTGAGCACCGTGGAGTAATCAAGCTGCCCGGCCTTGGGGACGCCGTACATGCCCTGGGCCTTGAACCAGCTTTTAAATGCGTCGATTTCGGAGGTTTTGCGGCCGGTGCCTTCGAAGTA
>Ga0169931_10002126_pt1 | contig 32473 bp, 23 predicted proteins | sample Kivu_15m_20L_FD_129675 | JGI IMG/M metagenome (GOLD analysis project Ga0169931, IMG submission 129675) | Freshwater microbial communities from Lake Kivu, Western Province, Rwanda to study Microbial Dark Matter (Phase II) - Kivu_15m_20L... | ecosystem: Environmental > Aquatic > Freshwater > Lake...
CCTTTCACGTGCGGGCCGGGGCTGCGGCAGTGATCGAGGATGTCCGCGTGTTCGCAGCCGGCGTCCTGCAGCGCGTCCGCGAGAATCGGCATCGCGGAGAAGTCCCGCGAATCGTACATGCCCCTCGCGATGGCAACCGCCGTGGAAGTGCGCCACGATGGATCGAACGCGACCGGTCGGAACGGATTGCCGAAGATGTCCAATCGAATGGATGTCCAACGGCGATGTTCATTGTCGAGTGCCATCGCCGTTTGCATCGCAGTCGACTCAGGAGACATAGCAGCCTCGGCCTCGGCGAGGCTGGCACAAGCATAAGTGAGTTCCTCGAGATCCATGTCTACTGGGTCACCGCTGATGGCTGGTACAAAAGCGACGAAGGGCGGTTGAGGGTCCAGGTCTTGAAGCGCAGACAGGCATCGATGCCAAACTGCTTCGACATCCGCATGAGTGGCCAGTCCGTCCACCGCACGCTCATACAGGTCGAAATACTCTGATAATGACTCTTCCGTGATCCTCGGTACGAACCGTCGCAGACAAGCGATCGCGAACAGGTCCCATCTTCGCCGATACTTCTCATCCTTGAGAAAGTGCCATTCGCTGAAGATGTGTTCGTGCGTCAGCCATTCTTCTTCCGTCATCGCGTCACTCCTCGTCGCGAACCCGCAAGCGTGTTGCGCGACTGACGAACATCCCATCAGCGGCTCTCCGCCACGAGGTACTTCTTCACGAAGCCCTCGTCCAGCGTGACGCCGAGGCCGGGGCGGTCCGGCACTTCCATCCAGCCGTTCACAGATTGGATCTTCTCGTGCGTCAGGTCGTGGCGCAGCGGCGAATCCTCGACGCAATCCTCGAACACGAACGCGTCGCGGCAGGTGCTGAGCCAGTGGATGCTCGCGGCGACGGCGAGCGGGCTCGTGTAGCAGTGGTTGCACAGGCGGGCACCGATCTCCTCCACGCGGGCCCGGATGTACGCGGCATCGGTGAAGCCGCAGCGCGAGAGATCGACCTGGTACACGTCCAGGGCCTTCTTGTCGATCAGTTCGCGGAACGACTCGCGGCCGCACTCGCCTTCGCCCGCCGCGATCGGAATCGGCGAGCGGTCGCGGAGCCACACGTAGCCATCAACATCGTCTTCCCGCAGCGGTTCCTCGAACCACTCGGGCTTGTACTCGGCGAAGGCATGGGCGCGGCGCAGGGCAGTGCGGGCGTCGTAGACGCAGCCGGCGTCGATGAGCAGCGTCGCGTCGCCGAGGCCCTCGCGGGCGCCCTTCACCAGATCGATGTCCACAGCTTCACTCGTGCCCATCGGCTCCCAGCCGAACTTCACCGCGGTGTAGCCGGCGTCCACCCAGCGCTTGGCGATGTCCCGTGTGGCCTTGCCGTCCTTGCCGAACAGGATCGAAGCGTAGCCGCGGATCTTCTCGTGGTGCTTGCCGCCGAGCAGGCGGTGGATCGGCTGGTTGAACGCTTTACCTTTCAAGTCCCACAACGCCATGTCCACGGCGGCCATCGCGGTGATGCCGACGGCCTTGCGGCCGAAGTACATCGTGCGGCGGTACATCTTCGCCCAGAGGCGTTCGTTCTCGAGCGGGTTCTCGCCGATGAGGAGTTGCCGCAGGCCGCACGCGATGTTGTGGCTGAACGGGGCGTCGATGATCGCCTTCACCACTTCGGGCGACGAGTCCGCCTCGCCGACGCCTTCGAGGCCGTCGTCCGTGCGGATGCGGACGAGCACGGAGTCCTGGCTGGAGGCGGTCTTCGCGGTGATGTTCGGAATGCGGAGAATCTGACAGACGACTTCGGTGATCTTCACGGGCGGGGTTCCTTCTCAACTCAGGATCGGCTTCACAACTTCGCCGTGCACGTCCGTGAGGCGGAAGTGCCGGCCCTGATACTTGTACGTGAGCCGGGTGTGATCGATGCCGAGGCAGTGGAGAATGGTGGCGTTCAGATCGTGAACATGGACGGGATCCTTCACCACGTTGTAGCTGAAGTCGTCGGTCTCGCCGTGGGTGACGCCGGGTTTGACGCCGCCGCCCGCGAGCCAGACGGTGAAGCAACGCGGATGATGATCGCGGCCATACTCCTCGGCCGTGAGCTTCCCCTGACAATACGCGGTGCGGCCGAACTCGCCGCCCCACACGATCAGCGTGTCGTCCAACAGGCCACGGCGCTTCAGATCCGCGACGAGGGCCGCGGACGCCTGGTCCGTGTCGCGGCACTGGGCTTCGATCTTCTTCGGCAAGCTCACGTGGTGGTCCCAGCCGCGGTGGAACAACTGGACGAAGCGCACGCCGCGTTCGACCATGCGGCGAGCAAGCAGGCAATTCGCGGCGAAGGTGCCGGGCTTCTTCGCGTCCGCCCCGTAGAGATCGAACGTCTTCGCGTCTTCCTTCGAGAGGTCGGTCAGGTCCGGCACGCTGCTCTGCATGCGGAAGGCCATTTCGTATTGGGCGATCCGCGTCTCGGTCTCGGGGTCGCCGGTGACGGACTGCCGCAGGCGGTTGAGCTTGGCGAGGTCGTCCAGCGATTCGCGGCGCGACTCCGGGCTGATGCCATCCGGGTTCTTGAGGAACAGCACCGGGTCGCCTTGCGAACGGAGCTTGACGCCCTGATGCGTGGTCGGGAGGAAGCCGCTACCCCAGAGGCGGTCGTAGAGCGGCTGATCCGCGGGGTCGCCGCTGCCCTGCGACACGAGCACGACGAAAGCGGGCAGGTTCTTGTTCTCGGTGCCGAGGCCGTACGTCACCCACGCTCCCATGCTCGGCCGCCCGGCAAGTTGCGCCCCCGTCTGGCAGAATGTGATGGCCGGATCGTGGTTGATGGCTTCGGTATTGATGCTCTTGATGAAGCAGAGTTCGTCCGCGACTTTCGCCGTGTACGGCAGCAGATCGCTGACCCACGCTCCGGACTTGCCGCGTTGCTTGAACGCGTACTTGGTCGGTGCGACGGGGAACGATTCCTGCCGCGAGGTCATCCCGGTGAGGCGTTGCCCCATGCGGACGGACGCGGGCAACTCGGCGGCAAACTGCTGCTTCAACTTCGGCTTGTGGTCGAAAAGATCGAGTTGGGACGGCGCGCCCGATTGGAACAGATAGATGATGCGCTTGGCTTTGGGGGAACTGGGCGCAAGCCCGCCGGTGGCGACCGGCGGGTCCTGGAACAAGGTGGCGAGCGCGCCGAGGCCGGCGGCCGAACGGGAAACGAAGTGCCGTCGTGTGTGCATGCGCCCGGCTCACGGTGGGGATGCCGTCATTCTCCGGCGGGTACGCCGATCGATTCCGGGTGTTGCCGGCGATTGCCCGCGTGTGCGGCTGCAGACTGCGGCCGCGTCCAGAGAATATATTCGCCAAACGGACAATCGAGCCGTCGGAAACCGTGGGATTCCGCGTATTCCTGGAATGCGGGCACGAGAAACAGAACCCGCTGATCCACGAAGATCGCATCCGGCGGGCGTTCCGCGAGAACCCGGTCCAACTCTTCGGCCCACGTCATCCGGTACCGGTGGCGTTCATCCGGCGTCATGTACGGCCCGACATGATGGACAAACCGGCCGACGGCGAACTCCGGATAGACCTTCACCCCGGCTTCCATCGGCACGACGGGGTCGATCGTCAGGACGCGGTCGCCGGGACTTGTGTTGTCGCGGATCCATTCACCGACGCGGTGGACTTCCACCGGCACCCACCGCTCCGGGGCGGGCAGCCGGACCACCGGCCAGTACCAGCGCGGCAGCCCGGTGGCCGCGGTAATCACGGCCCAAGCGGCGAGTGCGCGCATCCAGTACCGGATCATCGCCGGGTCGGATGATTCGGCCGCCACGGTCGCCACCACCACGAGCGTCATGAACGGCAGCAGCATGTAGGGGTACTGGTACTGCACGGGGTTCGGCCCCATGACGCCGACCATCAAGAACGGCAGTAACGAAAGCGGCAGCAGAACGTCTCCAGCGTCCGGTCCTCGCCACGCGCGGGCCTTCCACATCCGCCAGCCGGCTGCGTAGACGAAAGAGACAGCCAACGCGGCGTTGCCGGGGTCGGAGGCGAACGTCCGGAAAATGCGGAGACAACCTTCGAACGACCGCACACTCGCGGGTTCGGACGCAGCATAGAACAGCGTGTTGAGCGCGACGTATCCCAGGTTCCCGAACACGAATTGATCCGGATTCTGCAGCAGAAGCACAATCGCGGGGACGAGCGAAAGAACGACTCCGAGCGCGCCGAGCGCCACGCCTGCAACCCGTTGCCGCCACGTCATCGGCGATGCGATGAAGAGCACGCCGGCGGCGAACGGGACTACGGCCAGCGCGAAGCTGAGACGGATGCCGATCGCGGATCCGATCAGGAAACCGGCCGGCAGGGCATGGCCTGGTCGACCGTACCGCAACCCTCGCTGAAGCAGCATCGTGGCCGCCAGCGCGCACACGACGCTGCTGTCGTGATTCCAAGCCCACCCCGTGGAGTACGTGAAGAGGCGGGAGCAAAAATAGATCAATGTGAGAGAGCCGGAAATCCGCCACCGTGTGGCGGACGGCAGCGATCCGAGCATGCGCCACGACATCGCGAACAGCATCGCGATTGTACCCATGCCGCAGAGTGTGTAGAACATCCGCGCCGCCAGCAGCTTGTACGGCGACCAAGTGATCGTCCCGGCGTACACTCCCACCAGCGTCGGCATGTGGAAGTACGGATAATCCGCATACGGCACCCGGCCGTCCTCGCGCAGAAGGATCGGAGGCGCGACGAACTGATGCTCGTCCAGATCGAAGTGACGGGACATGTTTCGCGAGAAGAGAAGCACAAAGACGATGCCGGTGATCAGCAGAAACACTCCACGCCGGGATGGCGGTTCACCGGAGCATGGCACAGGCAGCGTCATGAGCGTCTCGGCGGGCGCGTGGCGATTGAACGGCACGGGTGCCGCTCATTCACGATTCATCGTCCGTTGCGCACCGGAACCTGAAACAAGGATCGCTTTTTTCCATTCGTGTGGGATGTGCGGCAGACGACGGGCCTGAAAAGACCGCGAAATTCGCCCGGAATCATTCCTTGGTGATCGCTTCGTCGAGGTTCAGGATCGTGCCGCACACTACGGTCAGTGCCGCAAGTTCGGCGGGGTTTCGCTTCGGGTCGGTCTTCGAGTCGCCGACGGCGAGCAATCGCTTCGCGGCATCCGCGTGCTTCTTGAAGTCTGCGAGTCGCGCGTCGTAGCTCTTCTTCAGAATCGTGGCTTCCGCGTCGGTCGGCGTGCGGCCGAGCACCAACCGGAACGCCGCGACGATGCGATCATCGGCCTTCATCGCGCGTTCGGCCAGCTTGCGGCTCGCTTCCACGAATCCGGTTTCGTTCAACAGCGTGAGCGCCTGCAACGGCGTGTTCGTGCGTGTCTCGCGGACCCAGCACACCTCGCGCCCGGCGGCGTCGAACGTCGCCAGCACCGGCGGCGGGCTTGTCCGCTTCCAGTACGAGTAGAGGCTCCGCCGGTACAACCCTTCGCCGGTGTCCTGCACGTAGTCTGCCGCGCCGGAGAGTTCCTTCCACAGGCCCGGCGGCTGATACGGCTTCACGCTCGGCCCGCCCAGCTTTTCGACCAGAAGACCGCCGGCGAAGAGCGCTTGATCGCGAACCATCTCCGGGCTCAGCCGCTGCCGCGGGAACCGCGAGAGCAGCTTGTTTTCGGGATCTTTCGGACTCTTCGGGATGTTCGAGGACTGTTGATACGTATGGCTCATGACGATGAGTTTGTGCAATTTCTTGATGTCCCAATCATTGCGAAACTCGACCGCGAGCCAGTCGAGCAATTCGGGGTGCGTGGGGAACGCGGCCTGGGTGCCGAAGTCTTCGGTGGTCTTCACGAGGCCCGTTCCGAAGTGCAGTTGCCAGGCACGGTTCACGGCGACGCGGGCCGTCAGCGGATTGGCCGGATCGACGAGCCACTTCGCGAGATCGAGGCGATTCGTCGTCATCTTCGAGCCGGCCGCGTGAGCGACCGGAGCCAGGGCCGCGGGCGTGCCCGGGGTCACCTTCTCGCCTTTCTTTTCGTAGTCGCCACGAAGGAGCACGTGCGCCGGCCGCGGCGTCGGCATCTCTTCCATGACCATCACCGTGGGAACGGAGGCCATGAGTTGACGTCGAGCTTCATGGAGTTTGCGAAGCGTCCGGTGCGAGTCACGCGTCTTGTCGTCGGCCTTCAATTCCACGTAGGCCGCGAGCAGCTTGCTCGCTTGGTGCGCAGTTCTCTCCGACGCAGGCTTCCTGGCGATCTCCGCGATCGACTCCGCGACCGAGTGCTGTCCGATCTCGGCGGGCTCGAGATCGCGCTTGAAGAGCTTCACATCGTCGATCCGCCCTTGGAATCCGGCCCCACCGCCCCCTCCGATCCGGAACGGTTCCTTCGTCTGAAACGTCTGATTCAATTCGTCCATGAGCACACGCGCCTTCACGAGCGAGCCATCCAGGTAAATCTTCGTCCCGGAGGCCACGCGGCCCGCATCGTAACTGACGGCGACATGCGTCCACTCGTTCAGTTTGATCGACGTCTCGGACTCGATTCTCAAGGCATCGTCCAGCCAGCGCTTCGTGAGGTAAACCTGCAGTTTGCTGTTCACGAGCGAGACCGAGTAGCCCTCGCCCTGAGCCTCGGCCGTAGTTCGTGAGAGAATCGTTCCGTTCGCCGCGGTCGCGTAGATCCAGCACGACAACGTGAAGCGATCGTCGAATCCGAAGTCGCCGCCCTTCTCGTACGTGACGATCCGCTTGCCGTCGAACGAGGTGGACTTGCCGACGCGACCGGGCTCGGAGCCGTCCAGCGAATAGTGTTCGGCAACGTCGAATCCTCCGATAGCGACCGTCTCATCCGGCTTCCACGCGTCCACGCCCCGCGCCAACTTCCCCTGTACCCCCTTGAGCCGCTGCTCGATCACATCGATGGAAGTGTTCAGCGCCGCGATCCGACTTTGTTGCTCCTTCGTGGGCGCCTTGATGAACGGCGGCGAGTTGCCGTACTTCCACGCCCGGCCGCTCTCCGGCACGTTGTTGAAGTACGCGAAGAGCCGGTAGAACTCCTTCTGCGTGAACGGGTCGAACTTGTGATCGTGGCAACGGCAGCACGTGAAGGTGAGGCCGAGCCATACGGTCGCGGTCGTCTCCACTCGATCCGCGACGTACTCGACGGCGTACTCTTCGGGCACGATGCCGCCTTCCGAGTTGCCGCGGTGGTTGCGGTTGAAGCCGGTCGCGATGCGCTGATCCAGCGTCGGGTTCGGCAGCAGGTCGCCGGCGAGTTGCTCGATGGTGAAGCGGTCGAACGGCAGGTTGCGGTTGTACGCCTCGATGACCCAGTCTCGCCACCGCCACATGTCGCGGCCCGCGTCGGTCTGGTAGCCGTTCGTGTCCGCGTAGCGGGCGGCTTCGAGCCAGCGCCACGCCATGCGTTCACCGTATCGCGGCGACGCAAGCAGCCGGTCCACCACCTTCTCGAACGCGTTCGGCGAATCGTCCTTGAGGAAAGCCCCCACTTCGGCAGGCGTCGGCGGAACGCCGGTGAGATCGAACGTGACGCGGCGAAGCAGCCTGGCCTTCTCCGCGGGCGCGGCGGGTGGGACACCGGCGGCTTCGAGCTTCGCCCGAATGAACGCGTCGATCGGATTCGCGACCGGGTGTTTCGTCGTCGGCACGGTCGGCCGCACCGGCGCCGCGAAGGCCCAGTGCGAACTCCATTCGCCACCCTGCTCCACCCAAGCTTTCAGCGACGCGAGTTGCTCGGCCGTCAGTTTCTTGCCGCTCTTCGGCGGCGGCATCACCTCATCCGCATCCTTGGACAGCACGCGTTCGAGCACGTGTTTCTTCGCGGCCACGAGCCCGTCCTGCGTGTCGAGTCGAAGGTCGGCTTTGCGGGCTTTCTCGTCCGGCCCGTGGCACTGAAAACAGTTGTCCGAGAGAATCGGCCGCACGTCTCGCGAGAAGTTCGGCTTCGACTCGGCGGCCCGCGCCGCGGGGGGGAGAATCACGACAAGAGCGGCACAAACGATCGCACGCATCGCGGCACCTCGAAGAACCCACAGTATGACATATGCCCGGCCCGCGTGATACACTGCGGAGATGAAACGCGCCGCTCTTCTCACCATCTTGCTCCTCGCCATGACGAAGCCGACTCCGGCCGCTGACGCGGACGGCACGCAGCCGGACACCGCATTTCTCAAGCTCTACGCCGAGACGCGTGGGTTCATGCTCGGGCGGCCGACCAAGCCCAAAGTCTCGCCGGACGGCAAAACCGTGCTCTTCCTCCGCAGCGGCCCGAAGACGCCAAAGAACTCGCTCTTCGAAATCGACGTGGCCACCGGGAAGACGCGCGAACTGCTTTCGCCCGAAATGCTGCTCAAGGGGGCGGACGAAAACCTGACGCCGGAGGAGAAGGCCCGCCGCGAACGGCAGCGCGTCTCGGTCGGCGGCTTCGCGGACTATCACCTCAACCCCGCCGGCACGCACATCCTCGTGAAACTCGCCAACTCGCTCTTCGTGATCGACCGCGCCACGAACAAAGCGACCCAACTGAAGACCGGCACGGACGGCGCGATCGTCGATCCGAAGTGGAGCCCGGACGGCAAGCTGATCGGCTACGTCCGCGGGTTCGACGTGTACGCCTACGATCTCGCGGCGGAGAAGGAATCGGCGATCACCACCGGCGGCACACAGGTCAAGACGCACGGTCTGGCGGAGTTCGTGGCGCAGGAGGAAATGGGCCGGCACTCGGGCTTCTGGTGGAGCCCCGACTCGAAGAGCATCGCGTACGAAGAGGCGGACCACACTGGCGTGGAGCAGTGGTTCGTCGCCGACCCGCTGAAGCCCGACGTGCCGCCCGCGCCACAGTACTACCCGCGACCGGGGAAGAAGAACGTGGCGGTGCGGCTCGGGGTGAAGAAACTGACCGGCGGAGAAACCGTGTGGATGGACACGTTCCAGAACAGCCACCAGTACATCGCTGCCGTGACGTGGGACGAGTCTGGCGGGCTGTTGGTTCAACTTCAGAAACGGCGCCAGCAGGGGCACGTCCTGCTTCGCGTGAATCCGGACAAAGGCGATTTCAAGGCGGTCTTCGCCGAGCGGTCGGACGCGTGGCTGAACCTACACCCCGAGAGCCCGCCGCGCTTCAACGGCGCACTCGGCGGGTTCGTCTGGGTCGGCACGGATGCGGCGGGCAACGACGAGATTCAACTTCGCGGCTGGAACGGCAACAGGGACTTCGAGGTGATTGTGCCGGCGTCCAAGTTCCCGCGCGAAGTCGCCTCCGTGTATTCCTCGCGGCTCGAGACAGACCTGGTCTACACGGGCGGGCCGGATCCGACACAACTCAACGTGTATCGCCAGCAGATGCCGAGCCGCAACGTGAATCCCGCTTCCGAGAAGGATGAACTCCTTTCGCCAGTGAACGGGCTCAGCTCGATTTCCATCGGCAAACACGGCGGCCCCTATGCCATCACCACGACCACGCTCCAGACACTTCCTGCAACCACCATTTTCAAGCAACCCGGCGAGAAGTTCGGTGAACTCGAATCGGTCGCGCTCACTCCGGACTTCAAACCCAACGTCACCGTCGCCAAAGTCGGCGATTACTGGACCGCGGTTGTTCGCCCGAAGAACTTCGACCCGAAGAAGAAGTACCCGGTGATCGTGGACGTGTACGGCGGGCCGAAGCACCTCCACGTGGTGCAGGCGATGCGGAACTGGCTCGTGCCGCAGTGGCTCGCCGATCAGGGGTTCATCGTCGTGGCCGTGGACAATCGCGGCACGCCGGGCCGCGGCGCGGAATGGGAGAAGGCCATCTACAAGAAGTTCGGCACCGTGCCGATCGAGGATCAGGTGAAGGGCCTGCACGCGCTCTGCGACAAGTTCCCGGAACTGGACCGCGACCGGGTCGGCATCGTCGGGTGGTCGTTCGGCGGGTACATGGCGGCGAACGGCGTTCTCCGCCGGCCGGACGTGTTCAAGGCCGCGGTCGCCGGCGCTCCGGTCACCGATTGGGAGGACTACGACACGCACTACACCGAGCGCTACATGGGGCTGTTGCCCGAATCGAAGGCCGCGTACGACGAAGCGAGCCTCATCCCGCTGGCGAAGGATCTGAAGCGGCCGCTGCTCCTCGTCCACGGCACGGCGGACGACAACGTCTACTACCGCCACACGCTGAAGCTGGCGGACGCCCTCTTCCGCGCCGGTCGCGACTTCGAGCAACTCGCCCTGCCCGGTGTCACGCACATGTACAGCGCCGATCCCGTGATCATGGAGCGGCTGTGGTCGAAGACCGCGACGTTCTTCAAGAAACGCCTCGGCGAGCCGAAATGAGTCCGGACTGGGCCGATCCGGGTTTGAGCGAGGCTTACGCCGAAGCCGCGGCGGCCGTGGGCGAGGCGTTCGCCCGTGCCCTCGTGCGTCATGGCAAGGCCGCTCCTCCGCCGAAATTCGGAACCAACCCCAACGACGCGATCAGTCGGTACGTCGAGTGGTGGCTCGACCTTCCGGGCCGGTACGACTCGCTCTCCTGCGAGATGTCGCTGCTCGATTGTTCGGACGGACCCGAAGTGGATGGCCGCATCGCGTTGTGGCGGTACCTCGGGCACGGTTTCAGCGATCACGACGATCTCTGGTGCGCGGAGACGATCGTGGTGCAGACGCCGGCCGAGGCCGCGAACGCGATACGAGCCATCGCATCGGATCTGGTCCGGCGCTGCGATCGTCTCGATCTTCGCGGCGAGGTTCCGAAGCTTGATCCGGAGCGTGCTTGAACGCAAATTCCTCATAGAACGCGTGTTTGATCCGCGGATGAAACATGTTGACGGCAAAAACGGCGAGAGAGAGTAAGGCACGGTCGGCGACCTGGTAATGGCTCGAGGGGTGACTTGTGGGGCAACATGTGATCGACAAGGACAGCGACGCGGCGGAACTCGGCTTCGGCCACTCGCCGCCGCGGCCGTGGGCCCGGCTGCGGCGGCTGCTCGGATCCGAACGCCGGGACATCGTCGGCGTCTGCATCTTCGCGTTCGCGGTCGCCGTGCTCTCGCTCGCCACGCCGATCGCCGTCGAATCGCTGGTGAACACGGTGTCGTTCGGCGTGCTGATGTGGCCCGTGATCATGCTCGCGATCGTGCTGCTCGCCTGCCTCGGCCTCGCGGGGGCGATCCGCGCCGCTCAGGTCTACGTGATCGAATGCCTCCAGCGACGGCTCTTCGTTCGCGTCGTGGCGGACTACGCCCGCCGCCTCCCGCAACTACGCATCGAGTCGTTCGACCACCGCTACGGCCCGGAACTCGCCAACCGCTTCTTCGACGTGGTGAACGTCCAGAAGTCCCTTGCGACTCTGCTGCTGGATGGTGTCGCGATCATCGTCTCGGCGCTCGTCGGCATGATCGTTCTCGCGTTCTACCACCCGTTCCTTCTCGGGTTCGACATCGCCCTCCTGATCCTCATCGCGTTCCTCCTGTTCGTGCTCGGCTGGGGCGGCGTACGCACCAGCCTCCACGAATCTCACGCCAAGTACGACATCGCGGCCTGGCTGGAAGAACTGATTCGTGAACTGCGGGCCTTCAAGTTCTCCGGCGGATCGCGGCTCGCGCTCGACAAGGCGGACCACCTCGCTTCCGAATTCGTCGCGGCCCGAAAGTCTCACTTTCGCGTGGTGTGGCGGCAAACGGTGTTCGCGATCGCGATTCAGGTCGTGGCCAGCACCGTGCTCCTGGGCCTCGGCGGGTACCTCGTGATCGAACGCCAACTCACGCTGGGTCAACTGGTGGCCTCGGAACTGATCGTGGCCTACGTCGTCGCGTCGGTGGCCAAACTCGGCAAATACGCGGACACGTTCTACGACCTGATGGCGGGAGCCGAGAAGCTCGGGCTGCTGACGGACCTTCCGCTGGAACGCGACAACGGCGATCCGATGCCCGTGGGGGCGAAGCCACTGGCGCTCCGCGTTCGCGGGCTGGTTCGCGACGGCCGCGAGGCCGAGGATTGGTCGCTGGAATCGGGGGAGCGGGTGGCCCTCGTCGGCCCGCCGGGCTCGGGCAAAACCACGTTCGTCGAACTGCTCTGCGGTCTTCGCGATCCCGAACGTGGCGTCGTCGAGGTTGAAGGAGTGGATTTGCGTGGTCTCACGCTGGCGTCGTTCCGCGAGCAGGTCGCGCTCGTCGGCTGCGGCGAGGTGTTCGCCGGCACCGTGATCGAGAACGTTCGCATGGGCCGAAGCGAAGTCCCCATCGAAGACGTGTGGACCGCTCTCGAACTGGTTGGCCTGCGGAACGCGATCCACTCGCTGCCTCGGGGATTGAACACGCCGCTCACGGCCACCGGCTCCCCGCTTTCGACCAGCCAGGCGGTCCGACTCACGCTCGCACGGGCGCTCGCGCTGAAGCCGCGGCTTATGATTCTCGACGGTGTCCTCGACGCGATCGACGCCACCGAGTCTCCCGATCTCATCCCGAAGCTCTTCGACCGCGCAGCCCCGTGGTCGCTGCTCGTCGTCACGGACAACCCGGACATTCAGGCGCGGTGCGATCGCCGGATCGTGCTCGCCGCCGCCGTGTGAGGACACTCATGACGCACCATCACCGCACGCTTCCCGCGTTCACGCCGGACGCCCCCTTCGCGAGCTTCGCGAGCCTGAAGGCCGTGCGCACTCCGCGGCTCGCCCGCGCCGCCGCGTGGCTTCTGCTGCTGATGTTCATCTCGGCTCCGTTCGCGCTGGCGTTCGCTCCCTGGCAACAAACCATCGACGGCCGCGGCCAGGTGGTCGCATATGCCCCCACGGAGCGTAAGCAGGTCGTGACGGCGCGTGTGAGCGGCCTCGTCGCCAAGTGGTATGTCGTCGAAGGAAGCCGAGTGAAGACCGGTGACGCGATTGTCGATATTGACGATAATGACGCCGACTTGGCGAGCCGACTCGACACGCAGCGCAAGTTTCTCTTGAGTCGGCGGAAGGCGGCGGAGGAGGAGACCGGGGAACAGACGCGGGCCGTGGAAGCTCAGGAAAAAGCGCAGACCGCGGCGGTTCGGGCGGCCAAGGCGAACAGGGACGCGGCCCAATTGATGGTCGAGGTTTCAAAACAGGCCAAGGCCAACGCTGAATTCGCGTTCAGCTTCGAGAATCGCCGCTTCGAAATGTTCGACAAGCTCTTCAAGAGCAAGTCGTTCGGCGGGTTGGAGTCGGAGTTGAGCCGGGACGAAGCGAAGATGCGGGCGGACCGCGGCGCCACGGACGTGAAACGGTCCGACGCCGAGATCAAACGCTCCGAAGCGACCGTGCTCACGAACGATTCGCTGGTGCTGCAGGCCGAGGCGACCGGCCTTTCCGCCGTGGCCCTGGCTCGACGCGACTTGCATCGCGCCCAGCAGAATCTGTTCACGGTCGAACGGGAGTTGCAGGAACTGGAGAACCGGATCGAGCGCTTCAAGGCCCGGTTCGTGAAGGCCCCCTGCGACGGCACGGTGTTCCGCATCTCGGTGAACGTCGCCGAGGGCGGGCAGTTCGTGAAAGAAGGGGACGAACTGGCGGTGATCGTGCCGGACACGACGGACCGCGTCGTCGAGTTGCTCGTGGACGGCGTGGATGCCCCGCTGATCGCGGCCCACATGGAACAGACCGGCCGCGGCCCGCACGTGCGGTTGCAGTTCGAAGGGTGGCCCGCGGTGCAATTCACCGGTTGGCCCTCGGTCGCGACCGGGACCTTCGGCGGCCGGGTGCGGCAGATGGACGCGACGGACGACGGGCAAGGCCGCTTCCGCATCCTCGTGGAGCCGGAGCGGATGTTCGACGAGGACGAATGGCCCGAGGGCATCTACCTGCGGCAAGGGAATCAGGCCATCGGGTGGGTGTTCCTGAACCGAGTGACGATCGGCTACGAGTTGTGGCGAAAGTTCAACGGGTTCCCGCCGGTGGTCGCGCCCAAGGCCCCGGACAAACCGAAGGACAAGGACGGCGGGAAGCCGCCGAAGGTGAAAAGCGGATGACGCGTGTTCGGGCAGGATGCTCGTCGTTGTTCGTCGCGTTGCTGAGCGTGGCGGGGTGCGTGGATGTACGCCCCGCGGCGACGCCCGCCGCCGCGTACCGTCAACCGATCGTGCCGCGGGTTCCCGTCGAGAAACCGGCTGAAGCCGAGATCGTTCAAGCCTCGGCGGTCCAACCCCTTCCTGCGCCCCGGGAAGTTCAACCCGTCGATCCGAAGCTCGGTTCCGAACCGCCGCCGGCCCCCACGCTGCCGCCCGCGGTCGGCGGCGCGGTCGCGAGCCGCGGCGGGCCGCTGGATCTGGACGAAGTTCTCGACGCCGTGACCCGGCACTACCCGTTGCTTCAGGCCATCGAGCAGGAACGCCGCATCGCGGGCGGGCGGCTCGTGACTTCGATGGGCGCCTTCGACTTCAACCTCGCCGCGACCGTCGAGGGCGCCGCCCCCGCGACCTACGAGAACTACCGCGGCAACATCGGCATCGCGCAGGCGCTTCCGGTCGGGGGCATCGGTCTCTTCGCCGGGTATCGTCAGGGATACGGCGACTTCACGGACTACGCGCTCGGAGCGAAGACGGCGGACGGCGGCGAATTTCGAGCCGGGATCGCCATGCCCCTCCTCCGGGACCGCGCCATCGATCGACCCCGCGCCGCCGTTCAACAGGCCCGGCTGGACGTGCAACTGGCCGAGCCGGTGATCGAACGCCAACGTCTGGATTTCCACCGCGCCGCGGCCCGCACCTACTGGAACTGGGTGGGCGCGGGCCAGCGTCTGAAGATCTCGGACTCGCTGGTGAAGCTCGCGGTCGAACGGGACGAACAACTCAAGGAACGCGTGCTCGCCGGGCCGACCGCCAACATCGAGCGGATCGACAACCAGCAGAACATCGCGCTCCGCAACGGCGTTCTGGTCCAGGCGCAACGGGCGTTCCAGCAAGCGTCGATCGATCTGTCGCTGTTCCTGCGGGACGAATCGGGCCAACCGACGCTCGCGGGGCCGGAGCGGCTTCCGAACTTTCCCGAAGTCGTGCCGATCGAAGCGAAGTCGTTCGCCGCCGCGCTGCAAACCGCGCTCGATCAGCGGCCCGAACCGCGGCGGCTCCGGCTGCAGCGGGAGAAGGCCCTCGTCGATCTGCGGCTCGCGAACAATCAGGCGATGCCGAGCGTGAACGCGGTCGTGGCCGGCTCGCAGGACATCGGCTACGGGAGGAGTTCGCTCTCGGGGCCGAACGGGCTCGATCGCTCGAACCTGAACGCGGGGCTCGTGATGGCGCTCCCGGTTCAACAACGGGACGCGCGGGGCCGAGCGATCGCGGCGCAGGCTCAACTCGCACAGGTGGATCAGCAACTCCGCAACGCCGAAGACGTGATCCGCGCCGAGGTTCAGGACGCGTTCTCGGCTCTCGACCGCGCCCACGAGTTCTACCGGCAATCGAAGAAGCGGGTGGAACTGGCGCGACTCGTGGCGCGGGCCGAACGCGAACAACTCCGCCTCGGCCGCAGCGACGTGCTCCGCGTCACGCTTCGCGAACAGGCCGCCTTCGAGGCCGAAGTTTTCGAGATCGGCGCCCAGCAGGAGTACTTCCGGGCCTGGGCCGAGTACGTGGCCGCTCTCGGCCTTGCGGGGCCGGTTCCCGCGAAGTAGCCAAGGAAATCGCGGGGCGAGCCGGTCGCGTGTGCGACCGGAGCGGGATGCGCCACAAACTCCGGTGGCTCACGTCACCGGCTCGACCCTGGGCCGGTTCCCGCGGAGTGGCAATTCCCTACCTTAATCTTCTCCCGTGCCGAGCGAATCACTCGTGAAACGGCGCCCCGATTGGCGGGCGCCGCACGCAGGTCGAGGTGTCGATGACCGCTCCCGCCGCCGCTCCGTCCGCCTCGACCGGCAAGAAGCCCGCCCATCCCGTGGACCGCACCCGCGAGACGATCGAAACCGTCGTCTTCGTGGTCGTGCTCGTGCTCCTTCTGAAGCTGTTCGTCACCGAGGCGTTCGTCATCCCCACCGGGTCGATGGCCGAGACGCTCTACGGGTATCAGAAGATCGTGACCTGCCCGAAGTGCGGCCACGAATTCCCGGTCAACTCGCACGATGAAGTCGAGGGCGCCGCGAACGACAATCTCGGCGGCCCGCGGCGGCCGGTCGAGATGATCGGCTACACGTGCCCGAACTGCCGCCACACTCACCAGCACGACAACCCGAGTTCGCGTCCGAACCTGCCGGAGAACAACACCGGCGACCGCGTGCTCGTGCTCAAGCCGATCTTCCACATGAAGGAACCGAACCGCGGCGACGTGGTCGTGTTCAAGTATCCGCAGGCGCCGCAAGAACGCCACGTGGCGCAAAACTACATCAAGCGCGCGATGGGCTTCGGCGGCGAGACGGTTGCGATTCACCTCGGCGATCTCTACGTCACCCGTTCCCTGGACTACCCGGCGGACGCGATCAGCCCGGACGGCTTCCCCCTGTTCGAGCGCCCCGACGACCCCCTGGACCTCTGGCGCCCCCGCTACATGTACCAGAACAGCGAGAAGGCCGCCGAGTTGTTCGGGAAGTCCAAGACCGCCCAGTTCCCCGCCGGGCAGAGCGGGTTCGAGATCGTTCGCAAGACCGTGGACCACCTTCTCGCGGATCGCCGCATCGTGTGGGACAACGACAAGCAACCGACCGAGCTTGCGGGCAAGTTCCCGCCACGATGGAACGCCGTTCCCGGAGCCAAGAACTGGAACGGGGACAACAAGGATCAGCCGAAACACTTCACCCACAAGGGCGACGACCTCGAATGGATCCGGTACCAGCACCTGATCTATCCGTGGGAGAATCCCGAGACCGCGGCGAGCGTGAAGCCCGCGTTGATCGACAACATGCTCGGATACAACTCCGAGATCGGTCGCTTCCGGGACACGGGAACCAAGACGCCGTCCCGATCCACCGAGGCCGAGAAGGAATGGGTGGGGGATCTGATTCTCGAATGCGAAGCGGTGGTGGAATCCGGCGGCGAGGTGATTCTCGAACTCTCCAAGGGCCTGTGCCGATTTCAGGCGACCTTCGGCAACGGAACCGTGAAGCTGACTTCGACCGGCCCCGGAGCGAAGGAGTACGGCACGCGGCCCTGCAAGGTCTCGAACGGAACGTACAAACTTCGCTTCGCGAACGTGGACAGCCGCTTGCAGGTGTGGGTGAACGGCTCGCTCGTCGACTTCGGGACCGACGCGGACTACCTGCCGGGGATCACCGTGCCGACCGGGCCGAACCCGTACACGCAGGAGAACGACATCGATGCCCCCGCCGGCATCGGCGCGAAGGGCACGGTCACGGTCCGCGGCATCAAGCTCTTCCGCGACGTGTTCTACACGCCCGGGATGAACGGCGCCTTCCTGTACTATGTTCAGCCAGGCCACACCCTCTGCCTCGGGGACAACTCGGCCCAAAGCTCGGACAGCCGCACGTGGGGCACGGTGCCCGAACGGCTGATGCTCGGCAAGGCCGTGTTCGTCTTCTGGCCGTTCTACTTCAGCGCGGACAAGAACCGCATTGGCTTCATCAAGTGACGGGCGCCATGCTTTCGGGTGAAATTCAAATTCGGGTGCGTTACGCCGAGACGGATCGCATGGGGCTTCTGCACCACGCGAACTACCTCGTGTATTTCGAGCAGGCCCGCACGGAACTGCTCCGGCAACAGGGGCGAACCTACAAGGACCTCGAAGACGCCGGCTTCTTCCTCGTGATCTCGAAGCTCGAGGTGAAGTACAAGCTCCCCGCGCGTTACGACGACGTGCTCACCATCCGCACGACCGTGACCCGCACGAGCCCGATTCGCCTCGAACACAAGTATGAAGTGACGTGCGACGGCAAGTTCATCGCGGAAGGGATGACGACTCTGGCGTGCGTGGACGCCGCGGGTAAACTGCAAGCCATGCCCGACTGGCTGAGCGAAGCGAAGTGAACGGCGAGCCGGTCGCGAAAGCGACTGGAGGCGGCGGAGCCGCTCTTGGGTGGCACCGGCTTCTAGCCGGTGTGTGGCCCCGGCTTCCGAGCCGGGGCTCCTTTCGGGGGCAACTTCCTTCGAAGTCAGCCACCCTCGGAAGGGACACTGGCGAGGGCGCAGGGGCCACGCAGATTGTGCTTCGCCAAGATTCATCGGCGCACCCCGCTCACACGACTGGCTCGACGGGGCATTCATTTTCGAAGGATTCATTCCCGTGCGGCGACTCTGGATCCACCACGTTCTGCCGTTCCTCTTCTGCCTCGTGCCAGCGCTCGGAGCCGCGCTCGTCTTCGCGGCCATCCCTGCGGATGCCCGCCGCGATTACCTGAATCGCCTTCAGGATTCGGGCATCGACTGGGTCATTCTTTCTCTCGGCTTCACGCTCTTCGCCGCCCAATCGCTCCTGGCCTGGAAAGCCCTCCGCTGGCAACCCGCGATCGGGAACTTCGACGAGCGCGCGGATCGCTGGCTGACTCACCTCGGCCAGGCCGCCGAGTGGTTCCCGCTGCTCGGGCTCATCGGCACCGTCGCCGCGATCCTTCAAACCTTCAGCAGCATCGCTCCCGGCACGCAGCCTACCCCGCAGGACATCATCAAGAAGTACGCTCCGGCCATCACCGCCACCGGCAGCGGGTTGTTCATGGCGCTGATCAACATCCTGCCGACGTGGATCGTCGCCATCGGCCGCGACGCGATCCGCTCGCTCGGCGGCTACGCTCCGCCTCCGGATGCGGGAGCGAAGCCATGATCACGCTGCCGCGGCGATCCGTCACGCGGTTCTTCATCCCGCTGATCGACGTGCTCATCCTGCTCTTCTGCATCTTCCTGCTGATGCCCTTCGTTTCGGCGCCCGCTCGGAACGAGGAGCCCGACACGAGCAAGGCGGCGAAGCCGGAACTCTCCGCGGACGTGCAAGAACTGCAGAAGCGGCTCGCGGCCGCGCAAAAGGATCGCGACGAGGCCGTGAAGCGTCTCGAACGGTACCAGCGGGAACGAGGCGAACGCGTGGTGGTTCGCGTGCTGGAAATCGACCCGAACACCGGCCGGCTCGTGTACTACGCGCCGGCCCGGCAGGAGGTCGCGTCGCAGGTTCAGGCCGAACAACTGATCGCGTACGAGAAGCGGCTCGCCGGCGAGAAGGACATCTTCTTCACGATCCAGTATCCGCGCGCGGCCGCGAAGCACCCCACCGCCACGGATTTGGCCGGATATCGCGACTGGTTCCGCAACGTGCCGCACGGCTTCGAGGTGCCCCGAGCGGGACCCTGATCCGAGCCGGGGACGTGAGCCCCCCGTGTAGCGATCCGGCGTGCTGTGGACTTCTCCACGGGGGCTTCCGCCCCCCGCTCGGTTTCGGCTCGACAGCTTACTTCAACTTGAGGATCACGGCTTCGGCCTCGGTCGCGGTGCGGGTTTTGGGGCCGCAGCCGATGATGGCCTTGGCGCCGTCCGGCGTGAGGGCGAGGCCATGCAGCGGGCCGAAGTCGCGTTCGCCGCCCGCGGCGCGTTTGCCGTCCGCCACGTTCCACACCGCGAAGTAGCCCTTGTACCGCGGGGCCGGGCCGACCGAGACCAATTGCTTGTCGTCCGCCGTGAAGCGGATGCAGTGGATCCAGCCGGGATGGCTCGGCGCCGGCTCGCCCGGCAGCACGGACTTCAGGTCCGGGTTCGGGAAGTCGCGGATCGCGGCTCCGCTCGCCACGTCCCACAGCTTGATCGTGCGATCCGAGGAGCCGGTGGCGAACTGCTTGCCGTCCTTCGTGAACGCCGCGGTGAAGACCTGATCGCGGTGCCCGATCGGGCCCTTCGGCGGCTCGACCTTCGCTCCCGGGGCCGGATCCGTCGCGGCTTTGAACTCCTTCACGAGGTTGCCGCTCGCCACGTCCCACAGTTTGATGCTCTTGTCGTAGCTCGCGGTGAGAATCTGCTTGCTGCCGGGGCCCCACGCCACGCAGTAGATCGGGTGCTGAGCCGCGACCGGCATCGTTTGCACGTGCGCATTGATCGCCTTCAACGGCGTGCCCTTCGCGATGTCCCAGATGCGAAGTTGGCCATCGTGGCAGCCGGTGGCCAGCAGCGTGCCGGTTTCGTCGAACGCGACCGCGTCCACGAGATTCGGGTGCGGCAGATTCTTCACCGGAGCATCGGAGGCGATGCGGAAGCGGCGAGCGAGTTTGTCCTCGCCCGAGGTGAAGAGCAGTCCCTCGCCGTTGAACGCGACGTTGCCCACGGGCGCGGGATGCGGGAAGGATTGAATCGCCTTCCCGAACTCGGGCGGCAACGGCTGACCGGCCGTGAACGCGACGTTCCACGCCGAGACGACCTTCGTGTTCAGCGCGGCCACGAGCACGGGGTTGGTCGGATGGAAGGCGAGGTCCGTGGCCGGGGCGCCCGCCGCGATCGAGCCGACCAGTTTGCCGTCGCCGATGGTGAAGAGCCTGATCGAGCCGTCCGTGCCCGCGACGGCAAGACGCTGGCCGTCCTTCGAAATGGCGGCGGCCGTCGCTTCGCCCCCGACTTCGAAGGCTTTTTCTTTGACGCCGTTGCCGGTGTTCCAACTCACGGCCGCGTCCTTCCCCGTGCCCGCCGTCACGATCCGTTCGCCCTGCGGAGAGACCGCGAGGAACGAGGCCTTGCCCGTGCCGAGCACAATGGCCCGGGTCGCCGTGATCGGGCGAACGAGAATCGTCTTGTCCGCGCTCGCGGTCACGACTTGCGGCTGCGACGGATGATGGTACACGCCCTTCACCGCCCCCGTGTGTGCGAACGACTGCAGGATCGCGCCGGTGGCCACCTCCACGAGCACGGCGACGTTGTCCGAACGGCCGATGAGCAGGCGAGTTTTGTCCGCGTTGAACGAGATCGAATGAATGTCCGCGGGGGACGCGATCCGTGCGACCTCCTTGCCGTCCGCCAGGTTCCAGAGCACGACATCTTTTCCGACGACGCCGGCGAGGGTTGCGTTGTCGCGACTCAGCGCGAGAAGCGTGGCCGGCGCCGCGAGCGGCCCGATCTCGCGAGCGGCCTTCATCGGCGTCGCGGGATCCCAAATGCGAACGAGTTTGTCCGCCCCGGCCGTCACGACCTGCCCGCTGGTCGGGTGAATGAACGCGGCCGTCACCTTCCCCGTGTGCGCTTTGATCTCGAACTTCGCGGCCTTCTCCTTCGGCTGTTTCGGGTCGATCGGCAGGTTCCAACCCTTCGCGATTCCGTCCGCCCCGGCGGCGAGGAGAATCGGCTGCGAGGGATGGAAGGACAGAGCGCTGACGCCGCCCGCGTTCGCGGCCGGAACTTCCCCCTTGGTCTTCCCGGCTTTGTCCCAGAGGATCACGGAGCCGTCTGCGCCGCCGGCGGCGATCGTGTTCTGGTCCGCGCTCATGGCGAGGGCTTCGATCACGCCCTTCGCTCCGGCGTATGTTCCAGTCGGGGCGCCGGCCGCGAGTGGAAGCAGAGTGGCGGTTTTGTCCGCGGAGGCGTAGAGGGCGGTGGCGCCGTCCGCACTCATGACGAGATGCGTGATCGCATCCTTGGCCGGGGCGGGGGACTTGGGCGCGGGCGGCGGGGGAAGTTGCCAGAAGCGAACGACGCCGTCCGCACTGGTGGTGTACGCCGCGGCGTTGTTCGGGTTCACGGCGAGGGCGGTGAGGTCCGCGGTGCCGGCGTCGTACTTTGCGAGCGCTTTGCCGTCCGTCGGGCTCCAGAAGCGGATCGTCTTGTCGGCGCCGATCGAGACGAGGGCCGTGTTGTTCGCCGTGTACGCGAGGCTTTTCACGGCCCCGACATGCCCCTTGAGTTCGAGGGCCCCTTTCTCCTCCCCTTGGGGGAAGAGCTTGATCGTGCCGTCGCCGCCGGCGAGCGCGAAGGTCTTGCCGTCCGCCGCGAGGGCGACGCGGTTCACCGCTCCGGCATGGGCGAAGGTCTTGCTCGGCACGCTGACCGGGATGTCCCAGATCTTCGCGGCGTTGTCCGCGCCGCCGGAGGCGAGTTGATCCCCCTTCAGGGAGAAGGTCACGGCGAGGATCTGGCCGGTGTGCCCGGTCGCGCCGCCGAAGGTGCGAATCTCCTTGCCCGCGGCGTCCCACAGTTTGATGGTCTTGTCGAAGCTGCCGGTCGCGATGATGCCGTCCGGGCTGACGGCGACGGTATCCACGGTATCCGTATGGCCCTTGAGCGCCATCACGACATCGGGTTGGCCGCGGAGTCCGCCGGCGAGCGTGAACAAGGCGAACGCCAGGAGCGGCAGCGTCGCGAGGCGATGAGTGCGAGGCATGGGGAATCCTTCGAGGAGAGCGCGGGCGGGCTTCAGGCGGTGGAGGCAGTTTCGCATTCCGGGGGAGGAGCGTCAACGATGAGATTCGAGTTCGAGGCGACTGCTCGAAAATCACCTCGATTCGTCGAATTCGTCCGGCTTCCGATTGACAAACCGAGTGGTGTACCGGTATTCGTCCGTCCCGGAAGTCATTCTCCCGTTGCGGCAGGACGCCCATGAGTTCGAAGATCACGATCGTGGGCGGCGGCGGACACGTGGGGCTGCCGCTCGGCATCGCGTTGGCCAACGCGGGCGCCGACGTGGCGCTTTACGACACGCACGCGCCGCGAGTCGCCGAGATCGCCGCGGGCAAAATGCCGTTCGTGGAGTGGGGGGCGGATGAAGCCCTCACCAAGGCCCTCGCCTCCGGACACCTCTCGGCCACCACCGATCCCGCGTCCATCGCGTCCGCCGAAGTGGTGATCGTGACCATCGGCACCCCGGTGGACGAGTTTCTCGATCCGAAGGTGCGATCGTTCGACCGTGCGATCCGCGCCTTGCACCCGCACTTTCGTGCGGGCCAATTGGTCGTACTGCGAAGCACCGTGTTTCCGGGCATGACGGACCGCTTGGTCGAGTGGTTCTCGCAGGAGGGCCCGGCGGTGGATGTCGCGTTCTGCCCGGAGCGGATCGCCCAGGGCTTCGCGCTGAAGGAACTGTACGAGTTGCCTCAGATCGTGAGCGGTTCGTCGCCGAAGGCCGTGGCCCGCGCCCGGACGCTGTTCAAGCTGCTGACCTCGGACCTGGTGGAGTTGCCGCCGGTGGAGGCGGAACTGGCGAAGCTCTTCGCGAACACGTTCCGGTACGTCAACTTCGCGATTTCGAACCAGCTTTATCTCATCGCCGGGAAGTTCGGCGCGGACTTCTCGCGCATTCACGGCGCCGTCACGTACAAGTATCCGCGACTGGCCGGGTTCCCGAAGGCGGGCTTCGCCGGCGGGCCGTGCCTGCTCAAGGACACGATGCAACTCGCGGGTTTCAATCACAATTCGTTCCCGATCGGCCAAGCCGCCATGATGGTGAACGAAGGACTCCCGTCGGCGCTCGTCGAACGCGTGAAGCTGTCGCGCGACCTCTCGAACGACACGGCCGCGATCCTCGGCATGGCCTTCAAGGGGAACTGCGACGATCCCCGCGATTCGCTCTCGTACAAGCTCCGCAAAGTGCTCACGCTCTCGTGCCGCGAGGTGCTCTGCACCGATCCTTACATCCGGGACGAGTCGTTCGTTTCGCTCGACGAGGCGCTCGAGCGAGCGGACATCGTGTTCATCGGCGCCTGCCACTCCGAGTACAAGCGGCTGCGATTCAAGCAACCCGTGGTGGACGTGTTCGATTTCCTACCCAAGAACGCCGAGCCGCTTCGCCGCGCGGCGTGGGAGGCAACCGCATTTGGCGAACCGGCGACGCGAGTTCCAACCCGGCGACTCATGTCGCCGGTTCGCCTAAAGGTGTTCGATCATTCGCTGAAGGATTCCTGAACATGAAGATTCTCGTGACCGGCGCGGCGGGGTTCATCGGAACTTACCTCGTGAAGGAATTCCTCAACCACGGCCACGACGTGGTCGGCGTGGACAACTACTCGAAATACGGGCCGATCCGGCAGGACTGCGAGAACCACCCGAAGTACAAGCTGATCGTGGGCGACGCGAAAGACTCGGACGCGCTCGCGGAGGCCCTCGCGGATTGCGACCACTTCGTGGCCGGCGCCGCGATGATCGGCGGCATCTCGTACTTCCACACCTACGCCTACGATCTGATCGCCGAGAACGAACGACTCACGGCCGCGGCCTTCGACGCCGCCCTCACCGCGTACAAGACCGCGAAGCTGAAGAAAATCACGGTGATCTCCTCGAGCATGGTGTTCGAGAACGCCACGACCTTCCCGAGCAAGGAAGGCGACCAGAAGGCGTGCCCGCCGCCGTCGAGCACGTACGGCTTCCAGAAGCTCGCGGTGGAGTACTTCGCGCAGGGCGCCTACGAACAGCATGGGATGCCGTACACGATCGCCCGGCCGTTCAACTGCGTCGGCATCGGCGAACGCCGCGCCCGTGGAGAGGACGAGATCTACTCCGGCAACGTGAAACTCGCGATGAGCCATGTCGTGCCCGACCTCGTGCAGAAAATCCTGAAAGGCCAGGACCCGCTGCACATCCTCGGAACCGGGAACCAGATTCGCCACTACACCTACGGCGGCGACCTCGCTCGCGGCATCCGACTTTGCGTCGAGCATCCCGCGTCGATCAACGAGGACTTCAACCTCTCCACGCCGCAATCCACGACCGTGCTCGAACTCGCCGAGCGGATCTGGGAGAAGATTCACGGTTCGAGCAAGCCCTTCCGCCACACCACGGACAACGCGTTCCGCTACGACGTGCAGTGTCGCATCCCGGACGTGACCAAAGCGCGTGAAGTCCTCGGGTTCGAAGCCGACACCAGCCTCGACGACATCCTCGACGAGGTGATCCCGTGGATCGCCGAACAGGTGGAACTCGGAGTGATTTGAGTACCAGGCGAACCGGCCGCGTGAGCGACCGGAGACCATCGCGTCCGGGATCCAGGTGCTTCGCATGCCGGATGAATTGAATCTGATCGTTCCCGTCTACAACGAGGCCGAGAACTTCCCGAACCTGATTCGGGAAGTCGAACGGCTCGTTCCGCGGCCGTTCTCGCTGAATGTCGTCTACGATTTCGACGCGGACACGACCGTGCCCGTGGCCCGCGAGCACATGTTCACGCGTCCCTGGCTGCAGTTGGTGAAGAACCGCTACAAGGGCGTCGTCGGCGCCTTGAGAACGGGCTTCGAACATGTCGGCACGGGGCCCGCGCTCGTGGTGATGGCGGATCTCTCGGACGACCTCGCGGGCATCCCGCGAATGATGGATCAGTACCGGGCCGGCGCCCGCGTCGTCTGCCCGAGCCGGTATTGCCCGCAAGGGCGGCAGATCGGCGGGCCGTGGTTGAAAAAGACGATGAGCCGCGCCGCCGGGATCAGCCTGAACCTGCTCGTCCGCTTTCCCACGCGGGACGCCACGAACAACTTCCGCCTTTACGACGCGGCCCTCGTCAATCAGTTGAAGATCGAGAGCGAAGGCGGATTCGAGTTGGCTCTGGAACTGACCGCGAAGGCGTTCCGTCACGGCGTGAAGATCGGCGAAACGCCAACGACGTGGCGTGACCGCGTGGCCGGCGAGTCCCGATTCAACATGCGGAAGTGGCTGCCGAAATACGCCTACTGGTACGGGTACGCTCTGCTCGCCGGCTTCGAGCGCAAACTCGGCCTCGCTCCGAAACTGCCGCCGACTCCGGTCCTCGCTCCGCAGCGGAAGCGACTCGCCGCATGATCGCACTCGCTCGTCGGCTTCCGAAACCCCATTTCGTCCGACCGCGATTGGCGATCTCGTCGCGGCCCGCCGTCGCGTTGGCGTTCGTGACCTCGTTCGTACTGATGTTCGCGTTCGTGTCGAAGAACGTCTCGCGGATGCCGATGCACGACGAGTTCTCGAACGCGCTCTACTTCTTTCACGACATCCCATTTAAAGCTTACTGGTCGCAGCACAACGAGCATCGGATCCCGCTGCCTCGCGTGTTGTACTTCGCGGCCATTGGGATCTCCGGGCACGACTTCCGCGCGCCGCCGATTCTCAGCATGGTCCTGCTCTCGGCCGCGGTCGCGTTCTTCCTGTTCTCGATGAGGAGACTCCGAGGGTCGTGGGCGCTCGCGGATGCCGCCTTGCCGCTCGGACTGCTCACCATCGGCCAGTTCGAGAATCTGCTCTGGGGCTTCCAGGTGCAGTTCATCGCTTCAACCTCGCTCGTGATCGTGGCTCTCGGCATCGTCGCGCATCCGGGTGTCGCACGCTCTCCGATTCACGTGTTCGGCCTCGGCCTGTGCGGGGGGTTGCTGCCTCTCTGCGGCATGAATGGGATCGCGTTCGCACCCGGCATCGCAGTGGGGTTGCTGTTCGCCGGCGTTTCGAATCTCGCTTCGCGACATCGTCGAGCCGGGCTCGTCGCATTGGCCTGGAGCCTCGCGATCGCCGCGGTCTGTGCCGCATACTTCCGTGGGTTCGTCGACCCGCCGCATCATACGAATGCTCACGGGAGCCTGAGCGAAACCGCGATCGGGGCCGTGAACCTGCTCGGCGCGGCCTTCGGGCCGGTCGTTCGATCGCTGCCCGCGCAGCCGCACAACGGCGTCGCGGTGTTCGGCCTCCTCGGCGTTGGCTTGGTCGTGGCGACGGGCCTGCTCCTCGTTCGCGGCACCTTCGACCCCGAGCGACGCGTTCACGCCGTGCTCGCGGGCGGCGTCCTCGTCGGATTCCTCGGCCTCGCGCTCGGCATCGCGAAGGGCCGCGCCGGTCTCTCGAACGTGCTCGACCCCAATCGCTACGTCTCGCTCATGCTCCCGATGGTGGCCGGAGCGTACGCGATCTGGACCGCCTTCGGCTTCAAGCGTCCGCCGCGACTTCTCGCTCTCGTCGTCGTGGCGTGTGCGATACCGAACGCGCTGATCGGCTGGCGCGAGGGTCAGGTCTTCGCCAACGCGGCCAAACGGGTCGAAGCCGATGTGCGGGCCGGTATGCCTCTCGAATTCGTGGCGGATCGGAACACCGCGATCTACCCGAACCACTCCGCCCATCGCCGAGACTTCCTCACGCTGCTTCGCAATAACGGCGTCGCTCCGTTCCGCGACGCGACTCCGATGCCGGACCTGCGGGAAGAACCCGTGCCGATCCGCATCGTGAAACTGCAGGACGCGGTGGAGGACGACGGCTGGATTCGAGTGACCGGGGAGAGCGGCACCGTGGTGATCGCGTTGCCGCGACGTCAGCGACTCTACGGATTCAAACTGATCTACAGCGCCGATCCTGGCACACGAAACGGCATTCCGAATCTTCTGTCGTGGGCCCCTCACGGCGAACGACCCACGCACGTGTCGCAAGTCTCGCTCAATCAGATGGAACCGAGCGCGGCCCCGGCCGAGACACTGATCTGGGTTCAAGGTGAAGTCGATTCGCTCCGCATCGATCCCTTCGGAACCGGAGCCCGCATTCGCATCCACGAACTTGTCCTTCTTTCGCGACCGAGCCCATGACTTGCGTTCGAGAAGGTGGGCAGCGGTTCACGGCGCATGCCTCGGCGTAAGATGTCCGTAGCCCACGTTGGCCCGCACGCGGACGCACGCCATGTCCTTCGCCGACAGCCTCGACATCCTCTTCGAAGACAACCACTGCCTCGCGTTGAACAAGCCCGCGGGCTGGCCCACCACGCACTTCGACGGCACCGAAGAGACCGTGGACCGACTCGCGAAAGCGTACCTCAAGGAGAAACATGCCAAGCCCGGCAACGTGTTTCTCGGCGTGGTTCATCGTTTGGACAAGCCGACGTCCGGCGTGCTGCTGTTCGCCCGCACGAGCAAGGCGGCCGCCCGTTTGAGCGAGCAGTTTCGCGAGGGCGGGATCGAGAAGTCGTATTGGGCCATGGTCGAGAACTGGGACGCAAGCGGCCTCGGCGATCATGGCGCCTTCGAAGATTGGCTGAAGAAGAACGATGCCACCGCTCGCGTCGAGTCCGTCCCGAAAGACACTTTCGAATCGCAATATGCCCGGCTCGTGTACGCGGTCCAGGCCCGGCACGGCGGCTTGACCTGGCTCGAACTTCGCCCGCACACCGGCCGGAAGCACCAGCTTCGCGTGCAACTCTCCAGCCGCGGGTGCCCGATCTACGGCGACGGGAAGTACGGCAGCCCGCACCTGTTCGGCCCGGCCATCGCGTTGCACGCGCGCAGCCTCACCTTTCTCCATCCTGTCTCGAAAGAGCCGATCACGCTGGTCGCGGAACCGCCGAAACCATGGAAGGGCCGCTTCGCGCATCTGATGCGTGAGCGGAGTTGACGTTCACTTTCGCTTGTCGGCGACGCGGAAGAGTTCGACCGTGCCATCCGCGGCGGCGCGAGCCAAGTAGCGGCCGTCCGCCGTGATCGCATGACGAACCCCCGCGGCGCCGGGAAGCGACCACTCGGCGCGGAGACGACCGCTACGCGGGCTCCAGTTCATCACGTCGTTGGCGCCACCGACGCTGACCACGGTTTCGCCGTCCGAAGAGAACTGAACGAGCCGCGTGCCCGAGGGATGCCCCACGAGTCGCGTTCGCACCGTCGGTTTCGTCGCGGTCAGATCCCACAGCCAGATCACTTGATCCTGACCGGAGGCGGCGAGCGTGCGCCCGTCCGGCGAGAAGGAGACTGTGACGACCTCCGCACAGTGCGGCAAGCTCACGAGTTGGCCCGGCCGAATCCGATTCAGGGCCCAGATTCGAGCCGTGGAATCGGCGGACGCCGTCGCGATGCCGTGTCCGTCCGGCGCAAAGGCGATCGCACGAATCCGCTGCGTGTGGCCGGGAAGCTGCGATCTCGGGTCGTTGTTCGTGCTCTTCCCAGGTTCCCACAGGCGAAGAATCTGGTCCGCACCGGCTCCCGCGAGCAAGGTGCAGTCCGGCGAAAAGGCGAGAGCCTCGATCGCGCCGCGAGAGCCACGCTGGATACCCGCATCGCGGAGCGTGGCGCTCGTGAGTTCGAAGACTTTCACGACGCCCGAGGCCGAACCGGCCGCGACGGTGCGATTGTTCGAAGCGAACGCCACGGCGCCGACCGCCGCATCGAGACGAAAGACGCCCCGTTCGGTCGGTGATCCGCCCGCAATCTCCCAGACCCGACCAGTGCCGTCCGAACACCCCACGGCCAGAAGCGTGCGATTCGGCGAGAACGCAAGCGATTCCACCGGAGCGCCGGCCGGGAACCGCAGCGCCAGCTTCGCCTCCTGGCCGATGGACGGCGCCGCGATTTGCGACGGATTCACGGTGCGCAACGTGGAACCGAACCGGGACAGGCCGGACATTTCGGGCATGGCGATTCTCGCCGGGGCGGTACAAGTGAGAACGGCGCGCGGCCGCTGCCGAAACCTAGTTCACGTTCCGCACGCCGGCCAGTCACTTCACGAGGAAGTCGGTCGGCTTCATCTCCAAGGTCTTGTCATTGGGCGGGATCGCCAACGCGTCGCCGAAGCGACCGGCTTTCCCCCCTTTGAATCCGACGCTCTCATGCCAATACACGAGGCTCCAGTTCCCGGCCGGAGCGCTCTTGATCTCGAACCGGCCATCCGCGTCCGTGATCGCGAAGTACGGATGATCGAACACGCGGACATACCCGATCATCCACGGATGAATCGTGCACCGGTACGCAATGGGAGACGACTCGGGCACGAGCGGGTTCCCAAAGACGTGCTTGCCCCCCGGCGGGATGTTGATGTTGATCTCCCCGTTCGCCGCGCTTGTCCAGAAGAAGTTGTGGTTCACCGGGGCCGGATTCTTCACCTCGATCGTGTCCCCCACTCGTGCCGCAAGCACACGCGGGATGAACAGGCAACACGGCTGCGTGATCGTCACCGTCTCGGGCTTCCGCTTGGCGTCGAGCGGGTGAATGTCCTTCGGGTCGAACTTCGCCTTCGGGTCCATTCCGGCCGGTCGCAACCACACCACGACGTTCTTGATCCCCCGGTTCTTCGGGTTCACCAGCAGCTTCTCGTCCGGCAGCGGGCCGTTCGCCAGGCAGTGATTCGCGTCGATCCTGATGGGCCCGAGCGGACGAATCACTGGGATTGGCTCCTGCTCGGGGAGCACGACCTGCCCCTTGATCGAGACCCACGCCGGTGGTTGAGCCGATGCCGCGGAAGCGAACAACATGCAGACGACGGACGCGAACGCATTGCGCATGAGCGAATCTCCCATGGATGGTGGACGTGTCAGGGCGAGCGAAGCTCGAAGGGAACGGAGCCCAATTCGGAATCCGACGCGGCGAGCCGCCGTGCGAACGTGCCGAACTCTTCATGCCAGACGACGAGCCGCCACGGGCCGGGTGGCACGTTCGATATCGCGAATCGACCCTCCGCGTCCGCGACCGCGAAGTACGGATGATCGAACGCCCACACGCGGCCCTTCATCCACGGATAGATCGTGGATGCGAAACTGTCCGGCGCGGCGCCGCGAACCAAACTTCCGGGCGCATTCGCGAAGCCACCGTTTGCGGCAAGCAACACGTTGAACGAGCCGAACCCGATTCCCGGCCCGCGAGGCATCGCATCGTACTTCACGTTCGTCGCCATTGGGGCCGCGTTCACGAAACGGATCGAATCGCCGACACGCGCCGCCGTGATCAGTGGCACGAATTGGAGTTCCACCACGTTGACGACTCGTTCGACGGGCAAGGTTCGAACTGCGTTCGGCATCCGTTCGCCAGGGTCATCCGAATCGGGTCTCAGCCAGGCGACCGCATTCGCGACGCCGCGCGTGTTTGGCTCGACGAATGCGTTCTCGAAGTACAGTCGTCGTCCACCCCGGAAGCAACACTCGGCATCCTTCACGAATTCATCCGTGGGGAGGATCTCACGGCGTTCCGGAAGTTCGCGATCAGGCGGGAACAGGATTCGCCCCGCGATCGCCCGAGCAGGCTCTGGCCTCGCCGCGACCGGACCGGGATCCGCGCGGACGACTTCGTGACGAGGCCACGCCGCACCGGCAACCGCCAGGCCGAATACAAGCAGAATCGCGAACGCGGGCCAGTTCACGATTGCCCCACCGGATGCAAGCTTCAACGCGATCGGGCTTGCCTCCGACTCGCGGCCCGCGGAAAGCTGAAGTTCGCTCGGCACGGCGACCGCGTTCGACGACGCCAACAGGCTCGCGAACAACCCGCCACAGAGTGTTGCGTCGCGTCGAGTGAGGCGGGCCTTCAGTAATTCCCGTCCCCGCTCCAACCGACGCCGCAACGTGCTGAGACTCCATCCGAGTTCACGCGCCGCTTCATCCTGCGTGCGATCACGAAAGTAACACTCGATCAAGGCGACCCGGTTCTCTTCGGGGAGTTTCGCAAGCTCCTCGTCGACGACGAGCAACAAGTCATCCCACTCCGGTTTCGAAACCGGGGTGGGATGGACGGAGGCCACGTGTTCGCGGCGGCGACGGCGCATCTCGCTCCGGCGTGCTGCAAAACTCACGCGACGTGCGGTGCAGAAGAGCCACCCAGCCAGCGAGATCGATTTCGCCGCCACCTCGTGCCTCCGCGCGAGGACAAGGAAGACCGCCTGGAACGCGTCTTCGGCCAGCGTGCCGTCTCGCAGGATTCGCCGGCAGACGCCGAGAACGAATCTTCCGTGCCGCTTCACGATGGCGGTGAAGGCCGCTTCGTCCCGCGTCTCGCCAAATCGTTGCAGCAGCACGCCGTCGTCGGCCTGCGGAACGGAGTATCGGCTCGGACATCGCAGGCGGGCAGTCATCGGGCCTCCACTATACCATGTCCGCCGATGACTCGAAGCGCTCACCGATTCTTCAATCCACGACGAGGACCGGTCGGCAGAACGCCCCGGTGTGCCCTTTCAAGTTGATCGGCAATCCCATGTACCGGACAGGCTGCGGGAGCGAAAACGCTTCCATGGGAAACCTCAGTTCCTCGACGATCCAGACCCCGGCGCCGAGCAGGATGGTGTGAACGCGTTCGTTGATCGGTTCCGTGCCACCGCCGATCGAGAAGTGATCAATCCCGACGCCGCGAACCTTCCTTTCGACCAGCCATCGCGCGCCATCCTCGGAGGGGCATGGCGAACGGTACAGCCATTCCTCCGTCTTCGAACGCTTGTCGCCCCAGCCGGTGGCGAGCAGGACGATCGAATCGGAAAGATCCCGTGGAAGCGTGGCCTCGAGTATCGCGGCGGTGATCCGTGCATCCGGACCGAGGCCGCGCAGGTCGGCGATGAACGCGGGCCCGGCCCATCTTTCGAGAGGAATCTCATCCAGACTCGCGCCACCGGCAATCTTGTGCAACGGAGCATCGACGTGGGAACCAGTATGGTTGGACAGCGTGAGCAATTCGACCCGCCAGCCACTTTCCGGATGATCCTTGAGCAAGACGGACTTCACCGGCGGATGGGCCGGACAGTTCGGGCTGTCGTCGAAGATCGGCTGCGAGAGATCGATGAATCGCATGGCGAACTCCTCGATGGGAGGATGGAGGTGTAGAATCGGGTAGGAGGCGGGATTGCCCCGCCGTCCTCCCACACCACCGGACGTACTGACGTATCCGGCGGTTCCTAAATTGCTTGCAACGTCTCATACCGACCGACGAGATTCACCAAACCGA
>Ga0169931_10002127_pt1 | contig 32465 bp, 33 predicted proteins | sample Kivu_15m_20L_FD_129675 | JGI IMG/M metagenome (GOLD analysis project Ga0169931, IMG submission 129675) | Freshwater microbial communities from Lake Kivu, Western Province, Rwanda to study Microbial Dark Matter (Phase II) - Kivu_15m_20L... | ecosystem: Environmental > Aquatic > Freshwater > Lake...
AGCGACAACGTTTGCATTTATTAATTTCTTCAGTTTATACTGCTCGCTACACTCAGTATTGAAGGTTTCTAAAATGGAATATCTCAAGCAGTTTCAAAAACATATTTTTGACAATCAGCTAGCCCCCCTTGTTTCTCTCTGGCAAGAGTATAGTTTTTGCGATGAAGTCGATCCCAATGAACTCAAAGCCATCCTTAATTCCCTATCCCAAAGCCCATTTGCTGTCTCTTTCGGCAAGTACGCCGAGGACATTTTCCCCTTGTGGGAAAAAATCCCTGAAGGCGAGGAAAAACGCTCGATCCTCAGACATCTTGTGGATTTACAGACAACTAATTCCGAAACCCTCAAAGCTATAGTCGAAGAGGATATTTCCACCCATTATCAAAAAGACCCGAACTTCTCCAAACTGTTAAAAATTCTTGGAGGAAAAGATCGCCCCACTTTTCAAGGAATCCTTTCTCATTTAGAGCTTCTCACCCACCTCAAGCCGGGAAATTTTTGCTTTCACACAAAAGGCTGGGGCGTTGGAGAGGTGCTTGATGTCTCCTACGTTCGCGAGCAGGTCACCTGCGAGTTTGATTTCGTGGCGCAAAAAAAAGACCTCTCTTTTGTCAATGCGCTCAATTGCCTCATTCCCCTCCCCAAAACCCATTTCCTCTCGATGCGATTCGGCACTCCCGATAAATTGGAGGCGATGGCCAGAAAAGAGCCGGTTGAGGTGATCAAAAAACTTTTAAAAGACCTTGGGCCAAAAAATGCTCAGGAGATCAAAGAAGAGATTGCCGATCTTGTTATCCCTGAAGAGGAGTGGCAAAAATGGTGGCAATTAACGAGAAATAAACTCAAAAAAGATCCACAAATCACACTCCCCCCCTCGCTTCACGAGCCCTTTATGCTTTCAACCGTGACTGTATCTTTTGAAGAGCGGTTGATCAACCAGCTAGAAGAACGCCCTGATGCCGATACTTTGATCGAGATGACGTACTCATTTTTACGCGATTTCCCGCAGGCTACAAAGAATCAGGAGTTCAAAGAAAAAATCCGTGCCCACCTCACAGATGCCCTTGTAAAGCAGGATTTAACCGACGGGCAAGAGCTCTCTATATTTTTTATTTTAGAGGATCTCTATGGAGATAATGAGGCAAAAAGTATCGAGGCTCTAGTGAAAAAAAATCTGGAAGCCGTCGAAATCTTAGAGCGCATTCACATTATCTCCTTTAAGAAAAGATATCTGCTTTCTTTAGAAAAATATCGCAATGACGCTGTAGAGCTTTTTAAGGAGCTCCTTCTTAAAGTTGATCTTTCGCAGCTAAGAGATTTTCTTCTCAATTCTCTAGTGAAAAAAAAGGCTATCCCCCAAATCACCGAGGTGATCGAAAAACTCGTTCACTCTCCCGATAAGCATGCGGAAGCCTTTCTCTGGTTTTTTGAAAATATTCTAAAATCTGATACCCTCCCCTTCTCAGATAACGTAGGAAACCAAAAACTTTTTGAAGCCCTTTTTACCCTGTTAAGTAAAGTGGAAAATTTTGCGATGGCAAGAGACATCACAAAAAAAATCCATGGATTTATCACCGGACAAAGGTTTCAACTCATTCGTAACCTTTTCCAGAACTGTTCTGTAGCGGAGCTTAAGGAGCTTTTGCTTTTATCAACAAAATGCCAATCGCTAAGCTCGCACGAATTAAAAACTCTTCGCTCTCTTGCAGAGGTTGTCCACCCTTCCCTTGCAACACAAGAGACAGTGGATGAGGAGACGGTTGTATGGACAACCGAATTGGGGTACCACAAAATCAAAAAGCGGATTGAGCAGATTGTTCAGGTGGATACTTTGGAAAATGCAAAAGAGATTGAGGTTGCCCGCTCCTATGGAGATTTAAGGGAAAACTCCGAATTCAAGTTTGCTTTGGAAAAGCGGGATCGTTTGCAACATGAGTTGAGAAGCCTTTCCAAAGAGCTTAACCACTTGCGCATCCTCACCGACGAGGATATCGATACCTCTCGCGTTGGTGTCGGAACACAATTCGATGCAATCGGACCCAACCATGAGAAAATCCACTTCAAAATTCTTGGCCCCCATGATGCGGATGCAGACCACCACATACTCTCTTATAAATCGAAATTTGCCAAGGATCTTGAGGGTCGCCGGAATGGGGACACCTTTGAAATGAACGGAAAAACCTTTGCTATTCAAAATATCCAAAGCTGCTACCACCAAAAGAAGGGGTAATTTGAGCGTGGCGCTTTTTAGTTTGTGGTAAATATAGAACAGAGTCTCTAAAAAAGGGGAGAAATCCCCTGGGGCTTTTTAAAGTGTTCTTAAAAAGAGGACGAAAATGTTGAAGCTTTTGATTGCAACTCGAAATGGGGGAAAGGTGCGTGAGTTTAAAGAGCTGTTAAAAAAATATCCGTTTGACATCTTTACGCTTAAAGATTTTCCCCACTATTTAGAACCACCGGAAGATCAGGACACTTTTGAAAAAAATGCCCTTAAAAAAGCGCAACACGCTGCTGATGGGCTCCAAATTCTCACCTTGGCTGATGACTCTGGTCTTGTTGTTCCGGCCCTTGAAGGGCAACCCGGCGTCCTCAGTCGACGTTTTGCTGGAATTAATGCGACAGATGCGGAAAACCGCAATAAATTAAAATCCCTTTTAAAAACGCTGCAGGACTCAGAGAGAAACGCCTATTTTGCTTGCTCGATCGCCCTTTGTCAGCCGGGAAAGTGTCTTAAAGTTGTCTTAGGTCAATGTGAAGGGGAGCTTCTTTTAGAGGAGAGAGGATCGCAAGGTTTTGGGTATGACTCTCTATTTTTGAAGTATGATTACAATAAAACCTTTGGAGAGTTGGATCAAGATACTAAAAACCGCGTCTCCCATCGTCGGAAAGCGCTAGATAAACTTGATCACATCTTAACCCATATCCTCGATACAGCTCCATGCGTTTCGTGATTGACGGCTACAACCTCCTTTTCCGCACTTTAGATTTTAGAGATCAGAGTCTGGAAAAACAGCGCGAACAGGTGATCCCTTTTTTATGGGATCTTTTTGAAGGGACAACGCATCATATCGATGTAGTTTTTGATGCGGATCCCAAAAACTTTTTTTCCATTAATAACCACCGAGACCCCCCATTCCACCTCCTTTTTTCCCCTCCTCCCCTGAATGCCGATAAATTTATCCTAGAAATATGCCACGGAGCCCGAAAAAAAGAGCTCACTGTAGTCTCCAGTGATAAACATCTATTAGCCTCAGTCAAAGAGCTGTCGATACCGACTCTTACGGTAGAGGATTTTTTGGCCCTTTTTAGACTGAAAAAAAATAAAAGAATGAGAGCAGATAAGCCCCTTATCTCCCATTCAAAGGAAAAAATCGCAAAATACATCGACATTTTTGAAAAAAGGGCGAATGATCCTAAAACCTTTGAAGACCTCTGAGTGCAAAAATTCTTGAGTTAATTGGGATCTTTTAACCCCTTGAAATCGTAAAGCCGATTCGACAATTACGTTGCTCGATTCGACTATAGCCACGTGCGAGGAGGTAAGTACCAAATCTAGGGGCCTTAACTGTTTTATATCTGTTATTTCGATCTTTTCGCCTACTTGATCCAGCATGGAGCAATTTCTCAAAGTTGCCCCTTCGCAAATTTGAAAAAAAAGGCCTGAACAATCTAATCCCTCCAGTATCCAATCCTTTCTTTTCTCCTCATCCAAGGAGACACTAGGGGGGAAATCCTCTAAAAGCCGCGGAATCCCCGGCTGATAATTTGCTCCATAAATATAGCGAACCCCGTCAGGGATTCTTTTCAAATTATCAAGTGCTTTCTCATAAGAGGGGAGGAAAAAATCTCTTTTGCCGCTTACCGATATATATCTTCGATCCACATAAACCGGATGTGCTACCTTATAGTGTGGTGTCTTGATTTGGACAAATCTATCAGGAGTCTCTTTTACAACCTCAATTTTCGATCCAGGATAGAGCACCATTTCGATCCCCTCCAAGAGCCCTTTAGCATTTTTTTGCGGGTATTCATGGTAGAGACTTAATACGTTTTTTTGCCCATACAAAGGGGTAAAATCGCTGTTTGTAACTTCTTTCATTCTTTACCCTTTTTAAAAAAATCCTTGCAAAATGTCAAAAGAACACACATAGTATTTAAAAATTTGACCATTATATGCGTATAGATCGACACACTCTTTTTTCCTTTATAGCATTTTTCTTCCTTGCCATGTGCTCTAGCGGGCCAAAGGATCCGGTTAAACTCTCTTTAAATATTGTAGCAGAGCCCCACTCTTTAGATACACGGCGTTTACGCACCCTTAACGATATCAATATAGCAAATATGATCTATGAGGGGCTTTTTAGAAATACAAAAGAGGGTTTGATAAAAGCCCTCGCTGAAGACTATACCGTGGATGAAACGGAGACTCTTTACCGGTTCAAGTTAAAAAAAACCTTTTGGTCGAACGGTAAACCCATCTTAGCTCAAGATTTTGTTCGCGCCTACAAGAGTCTGCTCCACGCAGATTTCCCTAGCGACTATGCCTTTTTATTTTACTACATAAAAGGGGCTGAGCGGATCAAAAAAGGGCGCCAAGATATGGATAGCTTGGGGGTAAAGGCGCTAGACGATACCATTTTAGAATTTCAACTCGTCCACCCCATCCCCTTCTTTCTGGAGTTGCTTGCTCTTCCGATTTTTTTCCCCACGCCTAGCTCAGAGGGGGTGTACAATGGCCCTTTTTGTCTGTTTAATTGGTTTCACAACTACCAAATTACTCTAACGAAAAACTTGCACTATTGGGACAAAGGGGGTGTTTCTATCGATAAGGTTGAGCTGAACATGTGTGATTGTGAGACGGGGTTACAGCTTTTTGAAAAAGGGCAACTGGATTTAGAGGGGTCCCCATTCGGAACGATTCCCCCCGATAGTAGAGATGCACTTAGCCACCTGGGAAAGTTGACCACCCACCCTATTTTAGCCACCCAATGGATACGTGTAAATACCAGCAGGGATGAGTTATCCCAGCCTTTATTTAGAAAAGCGATTGCTACTGCAATCCATCGTAAAGACCTGTGTGAACACATTTTATTCAATTCACAAACCCCTGCTTTGAGAATCTGTCCAAACACTTTTTCAAAGATTCAATACCAAGACGGGGGAAAAGAGGCGGCAAAAGATCTCCTTAATCGATGTCCGCAAACCCGTATATTCACCCTCTCCTATGCCTTTTCCCCTTTATCAAATCGTATCGCGCAAGCAATCCAGTCCCAATTAGAAGCGGTGGGAATTCAAATTCATCTCGAGCGGTTGGAGCCTAAAGTTTTCTTTTCGAGAGTATCTAAAAAAGACTACGATCTTGCACTAGGCAACTGGATTGCAGATGTACCCGATCCTCTGAACTTTTTGCAAAATTTTAGAACCTCGGATACGGGGACAAACAATACTTTTTGGGAGGATCCCCAATTCAAGGAGCTGATTGATAAAGCTCTATTTTCAAAGGGGGAGGAGAGAACCAAATTACTTGAGGCTGCCGAGGAGATTCTCCTTGAGGCGTCTCCTGTCATCCCGCTCTATCAGATATCTATGCAATATGTAAAAAATCCCCATTTAAAAGGGATTCATATTAGTAGTCTTGGGCTTATTGATATAAAAGGGGCCTATTTTTCAGATGAAGATTGACAACCGAAACAATCGGATTTAGTATCCAAAATATGTTGAAATGGGCCCCATTATTCTTTGGCTTTTCTCTTTTTAGCCAAACTTTAAGACTCTTTAATGATTCTGCTTTTGATCTACACTGTACCATTTATGCCTGGGATGGAACAAGATTGGAGACTTTAGACCTAGGACCACAGGTAACGCTTGTGTGGGAGCTGGGGTACACTGGCTTCGAAAAAAATCCCAGCTGGACTACAACCCCTTTTCGGGTCTCTTTTTTTTGTGATACCGGAGATCTTTTTGGAGCATGGCCTGACGTCCCGAGCGGCGCCTTTGTTAATGCTATGGGATCCCCTCAAGGTCCTAAAGGATGTAAAATCCAAAACCCAAAAAATGAAGAACCTAACCAAAATACCAGGCCGTTTATTGAGTACTAATTTTGTTTAAAAGACAAAAATCGTATCGACTTTTTCATCCCAAGCATCTTCAGGCAAACTTAAACAAACCTGCTCTTTGTAGACAATCGATATGCGCCTTACTTTAGGATTCAGCTGTTTTAAAAACCGGTCATAATATCCTTTTCCTCTCCCTAGACGACGAAATGAGAGATCCACCCCTAAACAGGGGACAAGGACTGTTTGTATCTCATTTACCGTTTTTGGAATGGATGAGTGACATATGGCTGTATTCCATGCACTCTCTTTCAAAGGCTCTAGATCAAGCACCTTTACTACCTGCAACTGATCCCCATCAATTTCTGGTAGAAAAAGGCGCCCTTGACTCAATAAAATCTTATTCAGCTGTGCAATATTACACTCCTTTTCAAGGGGAAGATAACTCAGCACATTCCCCATTAAAAAAGGGGAAACTCTCTCTACGAAATCTTCAGTAAGCCTTGGATCATGAGGAAATAGCTCCAAAATTTTTTTTCTGAATTCCCCTTTATTCATGGGAAGGGAGCCCTTTATTGTAGGAAATCTTTTTTAAAAAGTTTCCTCTAGCGTCATACAAAGTAGCTATCCCCTCACCCTCTTTTACCCTGGAAACGGGCTCTTGATCCCCTTTTTTATAGTAGCGTCCCGACAAAAGAATGTCATTTTCATACTCTTCAATTAACATCCGTGAGCCGTCTTTATACCAGGCAAAGGCTGTCCCCTCTTTTTTATTTCCGGCATACATCCTTTCGCTCTCAACCATCCCCTCTTCGTACCAAGACTGGACAACTCCGTGAATCTGATCGTTTTCCCAAATGATTCTCAATTTCAGTTTGCTGTTTGGATGAAAAAAGCACTCCTCGCCCTCTTTCACCCCATTTTTTTGCATTATGGTATGCTCTAACCCCCCTTTAGGGTGGAAAAAACTCACTTTTCCCTGCGGAATGCCACCCGAAATTTCTTCCCTGGAAAACAGCCTCCCTTTTTCAAAAATTGTCCTTATCCCCTCCCCGTCTGCCACTCTAGAGACAAGCTCCCCATCGATAGCTCGATACTCTGCTTCCAAAAGCTTCCCTTTAGAAAATTCCTCATGGGTTGTCAATCCATCAAGTTGGGGCCCAAACCAAGATTTTCCCTCTTTTTGCCCCTGGACAAAAGTTACAGATCCAACTAATTCCCCCGCTGAGGAGAAGTAGAGCTCTTCCCCTTCCATCAAACCGGAAATAAATGGAGTGGTTTTCCAAATAGACCCTTCGTCACGATAATAGGTGCTTTTCCCCTCCAAAACACCCTTTGCGTACGATACTGTTGCCTTAAGATTTCCGTTTTCGTAGTAGACTTTGGATACCCCGTCAAAAACCCAGCTCTCTTGAGCAACGTAAGAGAGGTCTCCCACCCCCTCAATGACCTCTGCCTCTAGCTTTAAACTTCCATTTTCAAAAAATTCTCTGTAAGCCCCTTTTGCACGGGAAGAGACCACCTCTAAAAATTGCATAATCTGCCCATTTTTATGGTAAGAGAGCACTTTAGAAGAGGAAAACCCATTGTGCTTATAGTGACAGGTGACCTTTTCGTAAGGTTGCGGTTCTAAAAAATTGACACTTTCAAACTTTTTCAACCTCTCCGGTTGCGATATCGTCTCTTGCACCCCATTTCTATCCATCAGCTGGATAGAGACTAATGCTTGTTCATTTGCCAGTTTTTTTTGCGCACAACCAACCAAAAAAAATAGAAGAATACACCCAAAAAATCTCATAAAGCCCCTCTTTTCTCGGTAATTTTAGCATCTACAAGATAAAATGTCCCAAGGGGATTTTTCGTTTTTTTCACATGGAAATAGCGAAAAAACAACTCCCCCGCACCAATTGAGGAAAATCCCTCCGGAGTGGTCTCTTCAATTTTTTTTAAAAAAACGAGCAGATCTTCTTGATCCATAAAAACCGGTTTCTCGAAACTCTTTTCGATGTACATATAAGGGCTTTGCATTCTCGTTTTACCATTCTTGAAAAGAATTTTTTGATCCCAAATTTTTTTGTCCGCAAAAGGGGTTTTTTTTAAAAGGGGGAACTCCTCTACCTTCTTCTCTAGATTTAAAAGAAATGTCAACGACGAGAGGGCTTTTTCTAGATCAAAGCTCTGTTTTTGAGGATATTGTTGAAAAAAAACCTCGTAGCGCCCCTTTTCCAAGAAAGCTCCATACAGCCTTTCTTTCTTCTCTTCTAAAGATTTTTCCCACCTTGCATAGGATATCCGGGATATTAGGACAAATACTACGGCCGCTAAAATAGGGATAAGAGGGAATCCAAAAAATTGGACCCAAAAAAAATTTTTTCTCTCAAATAGGAATTCTGAGGCTAAAAGCCCCCTTTTTTTCCTCAGGTATAGGCTGCATTTTTGAAAAAATGGATGAGGAAATTTTTCTGACCGACTGCTCATATTTTTCCATTTGTTGACTCTCCCCATCGATACGAAATCTCATCTCTAGATAGGGTTTTTTTTCTATTAGTTCCTGTTGTACTTCGCACTCGATTAGCTCAAGTCCGAACGGCTCTAAAGAACTACTCAGCTCTTTAAGCAGCAAGCTGACTTTTTTCGGATTTTTTGTGGGCTGTTTTGGAAAATCCTCCAGCTGCTGATACACAAGAATTTCCCGCTCAATCTGTTTGCTTTTGAATTGCGTATGAATTTCAAAAAAAATACACAAAGAGGCAAATATCAAGCTTAGAAGAAGAGAGAAATTTTTGCTCTTTTTTAAAAGCTCTTTTCGAAAATCCCCATTTTCTAAAGGCTCATGAAAAAATACCCCCTCAGTATCTAAAGCTTCGATTGCAGCTCCAATCGCAAGAGCCTCTAGCGGCAGAGTTTCTTTTGGCAGGCACTCCTTTGTTTTTTCTAAAGAATCTATGCCTAGAAAAAAAACTTTTTCTAAACCCCAATGTTTTTGGATAGCCTCGTGATTTTTAGGGCAGTTGTCCACCGTTGCAAAAGCCACCCAACGATTAGGGGTATAGTATAGACATAAAGTCTGTTTTTCCCGATCCACAAGGACTAATACAGATTCTTTTACCCCTTTAAAATCGCGCAAGTAGCGAAATAGGGCCTGCTCAGCGCTCGTAATAAAGTCAAACTCTTTTTTTAACGGCTCCAGCAATTTTTTTTCGACTAAATGTACCTCGACTCCCAATGGTGCATTTTTAAAAGAAACCTTTAACAAGTCTAGATCGAGCATCAAATCACTCGACAGCCTTGTAAGTAGAAGTTTTTTTTGCGTATGGCTCTTTGTTTTTGGTAAAGGATAGAAACGCACCTTGGTATCGAAAAAATCGATTGCAAGGGCTTTAAGCGGCTGTTGCTGAACTGTTAAATTCTCTTTTTGATAAACGGTAAAACTCAAGCCCTCCTTAGCCAAAAGGGCTCTCAGCGGTTCTGCCCCAAAAAAAGATGTCCCAATCGCTTTCATAGATTTCGATAATCGGTTATTCTAAATGGTGTTTATTGAGGAAGCTTCCTAAAAAATGTCGACTTGCGTTTTTAAGATTAGGGGTCGCTCTCTTAATAAAAAGAATAGCACAATTAAAGGATAAGGACCAATATGCTTTCTTGGATTGACCCCTTACTAACTCTTTACGGGTTTTGTCTCATGCTTCGAATCATTCTCTCGTGGCTACCTGAACTCAGAAAGTACGCGTTGGCCTCCTGGATAGAAAAAATCACCGACCCTTATCTCCTTTTTTTTAAAAAACAGATACCACCTATCGGAGGGATTCTTGATCTCTCGCCCCTTTTTGCCCTCTTTCTTTTACAAGGTTTGCAAACCTTTTTGAGGCATTTTTTATGATCAAACCCCTAACTCTAAAAAAACTTCATCTCCCCTCAAATGTCTGGTATGCACCCCTTGCAGGTTGCTCGGACTACCCCTTTCGACGTATGAGCGCTAAATACAAACCGGGACTGATGTTTACAGAGATGTGTAAAATGGAGGCTTTGGTCCGTAAGGAGTCCTCGACTTACCGTTTTTTGGATTTTGACCCCTCGATGCACCCTATCGGGGCGCAACTATGTGGTTCCGATCCCAAAATAGCACCTACAGCGGCTAAAATCGTCGAAGATCTTGGTTTCGATGTCGTTGATTTAAACTGTGGCTGCCCTGTGGACAAAGTAACCAAAGACGGTAGCGGATCGGCTCTTTTAAAGACTTTAGATAAGCTTTTTCTAATTTTAGGTGAGATGGTCAAAAGTGTAGCGATTCCGGTTACAGTGAAAATACGTGTGGGATGGGACGAAAAAAATCTAATCCATTTAAAAATGGTTGAACTTGCTGAAGCAGCAGGTGTAACTGCATTGACCATCCATGGACGCACCCGTGAGCAGGGCTATAGAGGTTTTTCTAATAGGGATCTTATTCAAGAGGCCGTTACTCATGCAAAATCTATTCATATCATCGGAAACGGAGATATTTTCGACCCCCTATCGGCAAAAGATCTTCTGGATAGGGGTTGTAGTGGGATTCTTGTTGCAAGAGGGACTATGGGTAAACCCTGGATTCACCAAGAAATTGTCGAAGCCCTGAACGAAAAAAAAGAATTTCAGGTAACCCCGTGGCTCATTAAAAATACACTACTAGAGCATTACCAAGAGATTGTGCATTACGAATCGCCGCGCAAAGCTCTTCTTAGTCTACGGCGAGTCGCTTGTTGGTATTTAAGAGATTTACAAGGAGCTAAACAGCTTAGGGATCTTGTGAATCGCTCACAAACTCTTGAAGAGATGTTTCATCATCTAATCTCTTTTGATTTCTCCTCACTCACGTTCGAAAACGGGGAAACGGAATCTAAAAAAATAGGTTCTTTTGAGAGTGAATCAAAATGTAATGCCGGCCTGTAAAATCAACCCCTGTAGTCCATAACCTGCCCCATTTTCCCCTCGAAACGCCCCTTCAGGGGTAATCGTACGGATTAAATTAAAGTAGTAGGCCGTCTCATACGCAATTTGAAAATTAACCTGACTTTCGCTCCCTTGAGACAAATAGCAATATTCTAAACCCATTTGATAGCGCATTGAGGGGGCAAACTGGGACATCCCATTTTGAACAGCAGCCTCGCGTGCATCAAATGTAGCGGTTCCTATCACTCTTTTACTAAAGGTTGCAGTTCTAGAGTAAGAATTTCCGTAGGTGATTGCACCATACCCATTAGCAAGAAAATAAAAATAACTCCCCAGATCCCAACGTGAGGTTAAACCTATACTTGGTCCCAATCCCCACCAGGAGAATTTTTGATAATTTTGAAAAAACCCTCCGAGATTAGAAACATACCCTGTCGTTGTATCACCGACAGCGTTGGAAAATACACTAAGTTGTCTTCTTTGGTAAAAATTCGCTTCGAAACCTAGTTGGGTTGTGTATTCCAAATGGGGGGTGATCCTGCTGGGACGTGATATGTTCAGCCGAAAATTATTCAGAAAAGTAGATGTCCCCATATCAAGGTTTGAAAAAATAGTATATACGGGAAGTTTTTTATCCACTTGAGTATTTACATACGCTGACGGGGAAAATCCCTGGCCGTAAGGCACTCTTGTCCCTGAATTGGCTACAGCTTTATAATAATTGTACTCAGTACGCACTACCCAGTCGGTTTGTTCTAATTTATGCCCCAATTGCACTTTAAATCCCCACGCGAGAATTTCGGGGGGTTGAATACCTAATCCACCAACAGGGTAATAAACGTTAGTGCGATCGTTAGTAATACAGGCAATATCGACTCCTTGGACTGAGGAGATTTGATAAGTAGCTGCACAAGACAAGTCGTACGAATAGGTGCACCCTACCAGGGGGGCTGCGTAAGCTAGATATTTCCCCTCAGTACAAGGTTCAATTCCATCTCGATTCTCTAAAGAGCTTTTACAACCGTTTTGGGCTAAAATTAGATGATGATCTTTAAAAAAAACCTCCTTTAAAGGGGTTATAAAAGAGAGACAAACGATGGAACTAATCGTGAGGGCACCTCCAAATAGATAGGGAGTGTTTTTGACCATAACACCCTCTTCTAGAGATTCAACCTTTTATGTTCAATAAAATATTTGAAAAACAAAAAAACAGAATCTAAGCAGTCTTCTCAAGCCGTTTTAAAAAAGAAAAAGACCCTTAAAAAAGGGTCCTTTGTTTTCAATAACCTTAAGATTATTTCTCTTTTTAGAAGTCGATCGAAGCGCTCAAAATAAGCCCTTGCAATCCGAAACCAGCACCGTTTTCAGAGCGATAGTACCCCTCTGGATGCACCGATCTCATTAGATAGAAAAAGTACTGAGAGGAGTAGGCAAGTCTCATGGTAAGCCTGGATTCGCTTGAATCCATTACTTTTGACCAGGATATACCCAAAAGATATTTCATTGCCGGTGACCACTGATACATGTAGTTCTGCACAGCAGCCTCACGTTGATCATAAGTCAGGGCTGGAGCAGTGAGAACCCTTTTAGCAAAAGTCGCTGCTCTCATACAGGATAGACCATAAGAGAGGGAACCTTTTCCATCGAAAAAGAAATAGAAGTTCGATCCCAAGTTCCAATTCGAATGGAATCCAAGCTCAGGTCCTACGCCCCACCAGGTATATTTTTGGTAGTTTTGAAAGTAACCGCCTAAAGAAGAGATAAATCCCACAGTGGTAGTATCGGTCACACCATTTGTAAAGACAGAAAGCTGTCGTCTTTGTAAGAATTGTACATCAACCCCAAACTGTGTGGTAAATTCTAGATTCGGTGTGATCATACTAGGTCTTTGTACCGTCAAATCCACATTGTTGAAAAGGGTATAGTTTCCTAATTGGAGGTTATTAAAACCCAAAGCTCCGATGCTGCTATCCAAAACAACGTTAGCGTAAGCAGAAGGGACAAAGGCTTGACCGTAAGACAGATCTAGAGGCTTATTGAAAATAGCTTTAAAGTAGTTATAATCTGCAGAAAATCTCCAGCTTCTTTCATAGTCGGTATAGCCCGCACCCACTTGAAAACCCCAGGCAAAATCATCGTAAGTCTGCACTCCAACCCCGCCTGAAGGGAAAAAAAAGTTTAATCGATCGTTTTGTATTAGCGCCTGATCTGCACCTTGCACGCGCACTTGTTGATAGGTGGCGGCTGCCGTAAGATCCCACGGCGCATCGCACTCTTGCATAGGACCGGGAACACAGAGATAACTGCAATCTCTTGCTTCATTTTTATCGATCTTTTTTTGATTTGGCGCACTCGCGGCGAAAAGACCTGCTGATGCGACAACCATTGGAAGAATTCTCATTTTATTAAGACTCATGACTCACCTTTGAAAGGGTTTTAGCTTTTAATACGGCTTTATCTGTTATCTTCCATTTACAAAAACCGTTTTTTAAAAAAAAGGTTTATGTTTGAAAAAGTGCTCAAAATGCTCTTTCAGCCGTTTCTTCAGCATTAGTTTTTAATATTTTATCAAAAAAAATTCCGACCTTATGAGCCGGAATCTTCTTTGTTAAACGTTTTAGTTGATTAGAAATCCACTGTACCTTGTAACACAAGACCTTGTAAACCTAGACCTGCGCCATTTGTTGTTTTGTAGTTCAATTCAGGAATAAGAGGTTTGATCACCTGACCAAAATATGTAGTCTCGTAACCAATATTGAAGGTGATTTTTGTGTCAAATTCTTCTAAAATTTTCATCCAAGAAAACCCTAAAGCAAAATGGTAGTTTGGGCTGTATTGATAAAGAAAGCTTTGGAGCGTTGCCTCTCTTGTTGTGGTCTGCTGATTTGTCCTAGAGAAGGTAGATGTTCTTGACGAAGAGAGTCCATACTCAAGAGAAGTAAAAGCGTCTCCATAAAAACTCCAATCATAGGCGAGATACCAACTTGAATGAAGACCAATCATCGGCCCCACTCCCCACCAGGAGATTTTTTGATAGTTCTGAAAGAAAAGTCCCTGCGATAAGGCGTAACCACCATCAAAAGCATTTGTGAATACAGGGTTTGCTCGTCTAGTAAAAAAAGAAACATCAAATCCCAAGTAGGTGGTTATTTCCAAATCTTTACTGATCTTTGTGGGGCGAGAAATAGAGATGTTCACATCATTAAAAATCGTGCTGACACCATAATCCAAGTTTCTAAAAAGGGATCTTTGGGAGACCTGTCCTCCAGATGGTTGGAATTGGGGGGCAGGAAGTAAGGTTTGCCCATTTATTATTTGGTTTGCGTATCCTGAGGGGTTATAACCCATCCCGTAGGATAGGTTTGGAGAGGGATAATTGGTTGTAATTTTTAAGTACGTGTAGCGGAGATTGACCTTCCAGTCATCGTACCAAGTTCTGTAACCAAATCCTATTCTTGCACCCCAACCGAAATCTTCCATATTTTCTATCCCTGTGCCATTCAAAGGATAGGAGGGAGCAGGGTAGTAACCGGATGTGTTAATCTGGTTGAATGGTTGTTGAGCTGTGTCTTGAGTGAGAACAGCAATTTCTTGCGATTGGGTTCTAAACTGCTGGTAAATCGCCCCTCCGTAAACCTCCCAAGGCGATTCACATTCAAAAATGGGGCTTGCGTAACATAAGGGAGCGCAATCTTGGATCACCTCCTTTGTATTACTGGAGCTGTTGCCTGCTGCCCCAAATAGACCGGCTGTCACGAACAGCACCGGTAAACAACTTGATATTTTTCTGTTCATGGTAAATCCTATAGAATTTAAAACAGTATTTTTTACACTTAACTTCTATTTACAAAAGATCCCAATTAGAGGAAACATTTTTTGAAAAAAAAGAGTCAAATAGTTTCTATAGTGCTCCCAGGAGGTTTGTTTTTCTCTTTTTTATGAAAAGGTATTTATAAATTTCGTTTTTGCAACGATTTTTTTCATCCAGTATTTGTGGGTTAATTTTTCTCTAAAATTCCCATTTTCAGACGCGTCTTGATAGATTTGAAACCATTTATTCAAATTTTCCTCGTGAATTTCATCCCAGTCTTTCACTATAACAACGGGTAAACCCTCGTAGAGGGGATCCAAAGAGGAGGTTTTAACAATCACGATACAACCTAACACTAGATCTTCCCATGTTCTATGACAATCTAATCCATTTCCCCATGGACTTATGGAAAAAGCATACTCGCTTTTTTTTCTCCATAGCGCTTCTCGAGGGTATCTTGACGAGCTGTCTACTACACCGCTGTTCTTAATTTTTTCAAATATACTGGCTCTATCTTCCCCAAACTCTTTATATCTTGCGAAACTAGCACGCATCGATTCGCTATGCTGAAAGTCAACGAAAGCTCTTTTTTTTCTATTTCTTGTAGGACATGAAGTTTGGAGGATCTTTTCTAGAACCTGCTCTTGATGTGCGGGAGAGCCTGTCATTCCCCAGTAACCCCCTTTGAAAGCAACCGAATGAAAATCTATCCCTATAGGAATTGGGGAGACTTTTTTGGAAGGACCTTTATAGTCAAAATTTTGCGTAAACACATGCAGCACATACGGAGACGCTAAAAGATTCTCCAGCTCTGTTGGGCTTAAGCCACAATTTTTCGGAAAAGACTCATCCCCATCACAAATTACAAGAACAATTTCTTTGTCTAAGTTTTCTATAAAGTCGTTGTAGAAAGGTTTTAAAAAGGGGGGTCTTATCCAAACAATATCCCCATCTTTAATCCTCTGATAGTTTTCTTTTTTATAGAGAAACTCACTCGATGAGAAATACTCATTTGGCTCACAGTCTACCCCCACATCACATTCTTGCCTCAAACCTAAATTCCAAATGTAATGGGTTTTGCCCCAGCTATCGGGTGCTTTTGCGTTAAGACTGCATGTCCAAAATAAAAAAAAGAAACCAATTCTAATCACAAAGATTTTCATGTAGAGTATTTTTGCTTAAAATTCCTGAAATTACAAATGAAATTTTTTCTTGAAATATTCTCCTATACAAAAATTCTAACCCCATTTTTTCTCGCTCTTTCCCCTTTTTATTTAGAGTATCCTCCAAAAAAAGAGCCAACAAATGAAGATTTTCAAAATATCGATCAGATGCTTGATTCTTATCTATTGGAAAACCGCCTTAAAGAGGTTTACAATCATGAAAGAGGTCTTTGCGGAATTCATGAGGAGGACTTTTTCCGTCTATTTTACCAGTCTGTTCTTGAAAGGATGGGGATTGCTTTAAGGATGCGTCTTTCCGATCCGTTGAAGCTAGAACAACCCTCTAAAAACCTCATCAAAATCAATCGTGGGGGGAGTAATCTTGTTGTTAGTTGTGTAGGCTTTGGAAAAAGGAGGCCTAAAGGACTTCTTGAACGCCTCAAGAACTCTTTGGAGAAAACAGGATTTGATGGATATCTTTATTACAGAATAGGGGGATATCCAACCCCTAGAGGGTTCGAGCTCAATTTGAGTGCTACCCCTTATGCCTTTAAAATTTTTTTAATGGAAGAGGCAAAACAACTAGGATTTCAAACTATTCTTTGGGTAGATGCTCGATTGGTTGCACTGAAAAATATCACCCCCCTTTTCTCAATCATTCGGGACTCAGGAGGGCTTTTTAATAGCACGCACACCATGGGAAAAAACAATATTTTTCTTCTGGCCCAAAAGGCTATAGTTGCCCTTACAAAAACCTCTTATGAGAAAAATCGCGCATTAGCCACACCGGTATTTGGCCTTAATATGCAGCTGAAAGAAGTAGAAAATCTGATTGATGGATTTTATACCGCATCCCAACTGGGCACACCTTTTTTATCTTGTTATCCAGAGGAGATAGTACTTTCAGCCCTCATAGAAAAGCATTTTTCTCGCGCGACCTTTTTGAACGAGTTGTACCCTGAAATTTGGAAAAAGCTCTATTTATACTCCCCAAATGCCAAAATGGATCAAAAATTAGCGGTATTTTCCAAAAGCAAAAATTACTATTTTTTTGGTATTTCGAACGAGGGAGCTAATAGCGCTACCCCATCAGAGGATTAATTATTATGTCTTTTTTCTTCACCCCCATGTATCTATTTTTTTCCCTAAGCATAAATCCTTTTCTTTTTGAGGTTCCTGATGAGTTTGCTGAAGAGAATAAGTACTACAAACAGCTTGAGGAAAACATACAAAAAGCAAATATTTCTAAATGTATAGAATCCTTGTTTAGAGAAGAAAAAAAGAATTTTGAGTTAACACAAAAAGAGTTGGAAGAGGTAAAAACTCATCTATCGAAAAGATTGTTTCGAGGGGTCGATCAAAAGTTTTCTGCCGACAATCTGGCAAAATGTCTCATCAAGATTAATAAAGGCTCATCTTGCTGCGTTGTAACGACTGTGGACGGCTCAAATTTAAGGAATCCTGAGCTCATTCAACAATCCATCAAAAATCTTGAGGCGCTTGGGTTTAACGGTTACTTCTTCTATAGAATAGGGGGATTTCCCAACCCTACAGGCAAAGAGATCCGTTATGCTGCTGTTCCCTATAGCTTCAAGATATTTTTAATGCTTGAGGCGTCTAAACTGGGTTTTAGTCATGTTCTTTGGGTTGACTCCCGATTAATCCCGATACGCTCGATTGATCCTATTTTTGATGTGATCAAAAAGCATCACGCCTTTTTAATAAAAGATAAAGTGATGGTGAGGGCAAATTTTCTTTCCCCTGCTCTGGAGAAACTCACCGAATTGACAGATTTGAACCCCCTCATTCAATACCGTATTACAACCCCCATTTTTGGATTGGATTTCTCCTTTGCTCCCACGGTTCAAGTGGTAAATAGCTATTATAAATGTTGTGAAAGCGGTCTGCCTTTCTTAAGTGTTTTTCCGGAAGAACATGTTCTCTCCTGCATTTTTTCGAAATATAAAAACGATTTTCCCTATACCGATAATCTTTACCCCTCAAAATTTAAAAATCTGTGGCTTTATGATGAGGATATTTCCCCAAAAAATAGTTTAAAATTTGCCCAAAAAAAACAATTTTTCTTTTTCGGATTAAGCAACAAAAGCCAGTTCCATTTAACCGATCTTTTTTTTCAAAAAAAAAGGTGCCCGTAGGCACCTTTTTGTTGAAACACTGCTGGATCTTGAGTGCTTAAAAATCGAGTTGTGCTTGAAGCACAAGCCCTTGCAATCCTAAACCTGCTCCATCTGCGGTTGAATACGTAAGAGTATCGTTAACTACAGTTTTCATTACTAAGAAGTAATAAGCTGCTTCGTAACCAATGTTTACTCGCACTTGTTTAGAATCGTTATCAAATCTGTCCTCGAAGCGGATTCCCACTTGGAAATTTACTTCAGGAGAGAATTGGAACATCCTTTGCTCCATCACAGCCTCTACCGGAGTGTAAGGTCCTTGAGCACCGCTTAAAACTCCTATTTGTGAAACCCTTTTGGAAAAGGTACTTGCTCTTGAAGAGCACTGTCCATAGGTCAATGATCCAAATGCATCGCCATAAAGGGCAAACATATCACCCATTTTGAAACTTGTGTGTACCCCAGCTAATGGACCCACACCCCACCATGTGTATTTTTGGTAGTTTTGGAAAAAGGCACCAAGCGATGAAGGATAAAAGTTCAAACCTTGTGGTGTCACCCCAACTCCACTGGGAGTATAGTCGTTTGTAAACACCGCAAGCTGACGACGGGTAATAATAGTTGTGTTCACACCATAAAAAGGTGTTACTTCTAGGTTTTGAGTTACTAAAGAAGGCCTCTCTAGAGTCACATTAAAGTTGTTGATTATGCTGGATGTCCCCATCTCCATATTTTGGAAAAGAATATTCGCATTCGAAGCATTATTTAATGGGAAAGTTGTAAGAGGAACTGATGCAGTGTTATTAGTTAGATAACTATTAGAAGGTCCAGTAGGTGAGTAAATGCTAAATATGGCGCGATTTACGTAATAAGAGGGCGCAAAACCAAAGTTATATCCCGACTCCAATGAACCGTTCGTTACAGATTTAAAATAGTTATAGCGAATTTGGGCTGTCCAATCACTAATCAAATCTCTATAACCTACCCCGATTTTAAATCCCCAAGAGAGATCTTCGGGAAACTGTATCGTAGTAGCATTTTGCGGGAATTGTACTCCTAATAATGGGTTAAATCTTGCACCAGCATCTTGTAGTAATGCAATATCGGCCCCCTGCACGCGCACTTGCTCGTAAACAGCGGCTCCCATAACATACCAGTTATCGTTACAATCGAGAACGGGTCCAGCGTAGCACATATCTGCACAAACTGGACTTTTTCCATCCGCAGATCTATTTTCTTCCGCTTGTATTCCAGAGGCAACCGCCAGTGAAACTACAATTGCAGGAAGATATTGACTAAAGTAAGTTTTCATCTTTTCCTCTTAAAGGTTAGACATTCATCAAACGGCTTTTTTTCCTATTAACTCTTCTCATACCTGAAAGGAGAATTTTTTAAAATAGAAAATTAAAAAAATATTTTCATTTTGTGTTTTCTCATGCAAATAATTTTTTAATTACAGCAAGTAATATAAAGAGATGCAATAGCTTTTTTTGAATACGTTTTTTTAAAGAACCAACTATTGCAATTAAATAAAAAAGGCCGGGATTACCGGCCTTTTTTCTACGTATTCTTCTCTTTGTATTAGAAATCCAGCATCGCCGTGATTACTAAACCCTGGATTCCTAATCCTGCTGAGTTTTCGTTTCTGTAGGCGATTTCATTTATTAATGTTTTCATTACCTGTTGGAAATAGGTGGTCTCATACCCGATCATAACAGAGGCTTTTATCGAGTCTTCTTTGTACGTTTGCGACCAATTGAATCCTAGTTGAAAATTATACTCCGGAGAAAATTGGAACATCTTGTTTTGCAGTACGGCCTCAACATTGTTATAATTAGGTGCTGCAACTGTACCGATGTTTCTTTTTGCAAATGTAGATGTACGGACATCTGATGCCCCATATGTGAGCGCTATATAAGTATCAGCATAAATTCCCACGCCACTACCAAGATAAAAAACTGAGCGGAGGTTAACCATAGGTCCTACACCCCACCACGTATATTTTTGGTAGTTTTGAAAAAATCCGCCACCAGCTAAAGCATATAAATCTGTGAGTGCGCCGGTACCTGCGGTGTTATTGGTAAAAAAAGCAATCTGTCTTCTTGTGAGCCAGGTAGCTGTAACACCATAGGATGTTGTCAACTCTAGGCTTTCTGTGACCAGAGTCGGTCTTCCGATAGCTACTTCCAAATTATTGAGAAGAGTATAGTTACCTGCTTGTAGATTTAAAAATCCAAACGTTTGTGGAAGCGTCAGGTTCTCTACGTACTGGTTAGCGTAACTAGAGGGCTGATATAGTTGACCAACAGAAGCCTGGTAGTTCAAGTTGCTAATGGCTTTAAACCAGGTGTAGCGTGCATAGGATCTCCAATTATCTATCCAATTTTTATAGCCTAGACCGACTTTGAAACCCCAAGAGGGCGTTTCTGTTTGCTGGATTATAGATCCGTTTGCTGGAAATGTAGTACCTATTCTATCTAGTTGAGCGGCGATTTCAGATCCCTGAGTAGCCACCACCTCATAAATTGCACCTCCATATACATCAAAATTGCTATCGCAATCAAGTACTGGACCTGCATAACATAAGGGAGTGCAATCTTGCCCCTGTTTATTCTCATTGTAATTTCCAGCCATCAATCCTAGACTTGCTACGATGAGTGGCAGATGAAGAACACTACGGATGTTCATTGTTTACCTCAAAAAGGTTAATGGTTAAGCAACGGCTTTATTTTTTAATCTACCTATAATCTAAAAAAAAAGAATTGTAAATAGTTTTTTTTGAAAAAATTTTTTTTAATTTATTTAAATAAAAAATGGAGACCAAAAAGATCTCCATTTTTTTGTAAAAATTTCTAAGAGTTTACTAGAATTTTATTGCTGCCTCCAAGACTAGCCCTTGCAGGCCTAATCCAGCACCGTTTTCAGCTCTAGCATTGATATCAGGAACCGGTGTTCTCATAGAGTAGAAAAAATATCCGCTTTCATAAGCAATATTGAAATTAACTCTTGTTTGATCTTCATCAAAAGTATAAGACCATGAAAAGCCTAACTCAAATTCTAATCCTGGTGAGAACTGATAAAGGTTGCTCAACATTAAAGCTTCGTTACCTGCCGGTTCCAATTTTGGTGACGATAGTGTTGAAGTTCTTGTAGAGATCAGTCCATATTTCAATGAACCTGCTCCGTCAGCATAAACGCTTACACCTTTCCCAAGCATATAATTTGCTCTTACACCTACGCCCGGTCCTACACCCCACCACGTATATTTTTGATAGTTTTGAAAGTATCCACCATTATTTGTAGAATACCTTTGGGCGTTAGTTAAAACAACGTTAACTCCTTGAATTACATCATTTGTATAAAACTGTATTTGTCTTCTGGAGATGATCGTTGCTTCAACCATAGAGTAAGTATCAACTGATACTCTACCTGTAATTAGGGTAGGTCTTCCTAGAAAAAACTTAATATCATTTATTGTTGTTTTATTCCCTAGCTGCAAGTTAGCAAAACCGGTAGCTGTAGTTCTAAAGTTGTTATCAACAAACTGGTTCGCATACAATGAAGGGATGAAAACAGATCCGTACGCATTTTGTACTAGAGAATCAGAGATCGCTTGGAAATAAAAATATTTCACTCCTGTTCGCCAATCATCCGACCACCCATTATAGGCTGCGCCCAATTTGAATCCCCAAGAACCAAATTCTGGTTGTTGGACACCAAAACCGTTTACAGGAAATAACGTCTGGTTTCTATCATAGCTTATAAATGCAGGCTCTGCCCCTTGGACACGTACCTGCTCATAGACTGCAGCAGCCAGGATCTCGAAATCTCTCGAGCAATCAAAATTGGGTTTATCTGCACACAGACTTGAACAGTCTGCGGGTATCTTGTCTAGGGTTGTATCTTCTGCTTGGATGCCAGCAAAAAGACCCAATGATGCTAGGATCATCGGTATTTTGTTAAGGCTATATTTTTTCATTTTTCCTCTCATGGGTTAAAAAGGTAAAGCAATGGCTTAGTTTTTAAACCCCCTATAAGAAAAATTAAGAATTTTTAAAACTGTTTTTTTAAAAAAGCCGAATTTTTCTTTTATTTCTTCCATTTTCTCTAAAAAAAACGGGCCACTTAATTTATGACCCGCTTATTTTAATAATTTTTAATAGTGTTTAAAAATCTAGGAAAGCTTGAAGTACCAAGCCCTGGATTCCTATTCCTGCCCCATCTTCAATTTTGTAACCCAATTGAGGAGAAACAGTTTTAATAATATTAAAAAAGTATGTGGCCTCATACCCAAGATTAAATTGGAGAAGAAGATCTTTTTCTTCAGTCAATTTAGACCAGTTAAAGCCCAATTGGTAGGAAAATTCCGGAGCAAACTGAAAAAGTGTATTATCAATTACCGCCTCTTGTGGTACAGAAAATCCTGCAGAAGATGCTGTTTGTGAAGCAAAAGCCAAGCTCAATGCCGGTCTAGAAAAAGAGGAGACTCTACAACGGCTAGATCCATAATTTACCGCTCCGTAAACATCTCCGTAGACGCTGATATCGTAGTCTAAAAACCATTTAGTGGCTAACCCAACACAAGGGCCAATACCCCACCAGCTCCATTTTTGGTATGTTTGATAAAATCCACCACCTGATGCAGGATATCTTTGATACGTTTGCCCTGGTATGAAGTCGTTAGTGAAAACGCTCACGGTCCTTCTGGTTAAAAAGGAGAGATCTAGTCCGTAAGATGGGGAAAGCTCTACTCTTTTGTCAATATAGGTGGGCCTTGTTGCACAAAGCTGGACATTGTTTATGACGTTTCGTGTCCCCACCTCTAAGTTGTTAAAAAGCTGAAAGTTTTGTTGAATTCCCACCCCAAGGAACTGGTTATTGTATATAGAAGGGACAAACGCCGAACCGTAGCTTGTTGATAATTCTGAATTCGTGACCGAGTTAAAAAAGGTGTAGTCTAGAGTCAATCTCCAGTCTTGTCTAAATAATTTATAACCTCCCCCGATCTTGAATCCCCACCAAAGAGATTCTTCAGGTTGTACACCGATACCATTTACAGGAAACAAAGAATTATTACGATCCTGCGTTATTACAGCAATATCTACCCCCTGCGCTCTAGCTTGAAAATAGATAGCTCCTGCGTTAATATCCCAAGATTCGTCACATTCAAGACCCGAAGCCCTCCAGCAAAGGTCTGCGCAATCCGCAGGATTATACTCTTGCATGGCTGTTTTTCGATCGCTTGTCCCTGCAAATAGCCCTAAAGTTGTTATCCATATAGGGAGTTGCTTCAAATAACGTAAGTTCATCCTTTACCTCGAATAGAGTTGTTGTACAAAAAAGTACCTTGTTAGTTTTTTCTTTTTTAAAGGAAAAAACTTTTTTTTGAAACATTTTTTTAAAAAACTTTTCTGATCCCTTTCTATTTAACCGATTCCTGTTTAACCAGTTAGATATTTTATCGTTTCAATAAGTAATTAAATAAAAAAGCCCCTAATTTAGGGGCTTTTCTAGAGAATTTCCTAGACTTTAACTTTAGAAATCGACCTGCACTTGAAGGACGAGGTTTTGTAAACCAATACCTGCGCCATTGGTTGCAAAGTATCCAACACTGTTAAAAAGCGTTTTATTGACTTGGAAAAAGTACTGAGACTCATAACCAGCTTTAAAGCTCGCTGCTGCCCTCTCATTGTCAAATGTATGACTCCAATTAAACCCTAATTGGACATTCAGGTGTGGGGCATATTGATATAGTGAGTTTGCGATTTGCGAATTGGAAACCGGATTGGCTCCAGTTGATCTTAGCGCTAAACTTTGAGAGAAAGAACGGGCATTTCCGTAGGTTACACCAAAATAGCCATCAGCGTAGATACCCAAATCATAACCTAGATACCAATTAGAGCTTACACCCGCCATAGGTCCAACGCCCCAGGTTTGGTTTTTATCGTATGTTCTAAAAAAGCCCCCGTTTGCATAGGCATTGTTTGCGTTGATATCGTTAGTGAAAACGACCACTTGACGACGTGTTGTATTGATATAATCTACACCAAAATAGGGTGAAATTTCCAACAGCGCTGTTACAAGTGTTGGTCTAAAAAGGTAAACATTCAAAGCCTGTAAAAGGGTATATGTACCGTATTGTACGTTGTTATAGAAAGTAACGGTCCCAAACACGTTAGCCGGGCTAGTTTCTACAGCAGAATTTGCGTAAAAAGAGGGAAAATAGCCTCCACCATATGCGGTATCATAGGATCCGTTGTAGGTAGATTTAAACCAGGTATAACGCCCCTGAATTTGCCAATCATCATGGGTTGCTCTGTATCCTAACCCCACTTTGAATCCCCAAGCCGGGTTTTCATAAGGGTTGATCCCTTGTCCACCTTCCGGAAAATTTGCGTTAGTACGGCTAGTTGTATAGAGGGCTACCTCTGTTGCTTGAGCATTTGCCACTCCATAAATCGCAGCACCCATTACATTGATAGCATTATCCTCGTCCAAATGTGGTCCGGCAAAACAAAGGCTTGAGCAATCTTGCATCTTTTTGTCTTTACCATCTTTTTTGCAGGAGTTATCGTCTCCAGCAAAAACTCCACTGAACACCCCTACTAATCCAAATAGGAGTCCTAATTTTTTTATACTCATCTTTATACCCATCTAAATCCATAAGAGTGAAAAACTTATCGTGATTATCAGGTATACGTTTTTGCCTTTTTTTTCTAAACCTTTTTTTAGCAAAACAGGAAAAATCTTTCTTTTTTTCTCTTCAAAATCGGCTTTATTTGGGGTGCACCAAGGAATACGCCCCCTTTAAAGCGGTGAATTCGTCTAAAACTACATAGATATTCGGGCGGTTAACAAGCTCTTTAAAACGCCCTTGATCTAAAAGTGCCTTAATAAAAAGGGCCCTATCGATCTCCTCAAGGCGATGCATGAGTATTCCCCCGCCTAAAAAGATTGTCTCGGGCAAAAAAGTAACGGTCATGTTTGCTATAAATCTCGCCAGATTTTGGGTAAACAGGGGTTGCACACCTTTCGTATTCAAGATCTGATTTATCTCCTCTAAACCTGGACCGGATACGATCCTTTCATAAGAGACATGCCCATACTTTTTAAACATAGTCTGGTACACTTTTTCCCCCTCCTGCCCATAAGCTGGGCAATCGATATGTCCCGCTTCGGATGGATATACGTGCGCATGATCTTTGAAGGCAACACCAAGACCTGTCCCCGGCGCAATAAGGAGAATTTTTTTTCCATCGGGCATAGAGCCTTTCTTCAAAAGGTGGAGATCTTTTTGCTCCGCATGCTCTATTCCATGGGCATGGGCTACCAAATCGTTGATGAATCGGATTTTCACCTGAGGAAACTTTTTTTCTATCTTTTTGGGATCAACCCTTCCCCATTTTTTTATATTAGGTGGAGATACCCCCCCCTCATGATCGATAGGTCCGGCCAATGCACAGACAATGTGTGTCGGGATCGAAGGCTGCACCAATAGATCGATTACATCCATAAAATCCTGAAAATCGGCCGTTTTTAATACTGTTCTTGTCTGATTTTTTAGAACTCGAATATGTGTTCCTCCAATATCCATCCCTATATAAACAGGCTGCATGACTTGCTATCCTTAGGTAAATCCCGTATAATTCTCCTTTATTCAATAGGGAGTCATTTATGTCTATACCGCAAAATGAAGGGCGTAAAAAAGCGCTTGAATTAGCTAGACAGCACATCGAAAAACAGTTCGGTGAAGGGTCCATCATGTCCCTTGGAAAACACTCGGCACAACGCCAAATCCAAACCATCCCGACAGGTTCCGTCGCTTTAGATATAGCCCTTGGTATCGGGGGTGTGCCTAGAGGTCGTATCGTTGAAATCTACGGTCCTGAATCTTCAGGTAAGTCTACCTTAGCTACCCATATTGTGGCTAACTGCCAAAAAATGGGGGGGACAGCAGCCTATATCGATGCCGAGCACGCGCTCGATCCCTCCTATGCAGCTAAGATTGGAGTAAAACTGGACGATCTTCTCATCTCGCAACCCGATTCGGGTGAAGAGGCGCTGAATATCGCCGAAATTTTAGCACGCTCGAATGCTGTAGATGTGATCGTTATCGATTCGGTTGCTGCTCTTGTTCCGAAAAACGAACTTGAGGGGGAGATTGGAGATACGCACGTGGGTTTGCAAGCCCGCTTGATGTCGCAAGCTCTACGAAAGCTCACCTCTACTTTGGCCAAAAGCAACACTTGCGCTATTTTTATTAACCAGCTGCGTGAAAAAGTGGGGATCATGTTCGGCAATCCGGAGACAACTACCGGCGGCCGCGCTCTTAAGTTTTACTCTTCCATCAGGATCGATATCCGCAAGGTGAATACGATCAAAGGGAGCGATAACATAGAGACCGGAAACAGAGTCAAAGCCAAGGTTGTAAAAAATAAACTGGCTCCCCCTTTCCGTTCTGCAGAATTTGATATTCTTTTCAATGAGGGGATCTCCCGCCACGGCTCCGCTATCGATATCGGTGTCGAGATGGGGCTTGTCGAAAAGAAAGGGACATGGCTTGCCTTCAAGGGGAACCGTTTTCAGGGACGAGAGATGATGCGTGTAGAGCTTAAAAAGAATGAAGAGCTCACAACAGAACTGGAAAAGATGATTCTACAAAACGGACCCTCAAAGCTCAGCCACGTAGAAGCGATCGGTGGAGCGACAGAAGATTCTCCAGAGGCTCCAAAAGAACTTGCTGAAGTTTAGATAAGCCTAAATTGGAAAGGAGCGCCGCAAGGCGCTGCTTCAATTCTTCTAAAAACTCAAGGGCGGCCGTTTCTGACTTTTGCAAAACATAATTCGCAAACGGTCGCTCTTTTCTATCCTCCTCAAGATCGATGAAATCATCCATAAGCTGAAAAATTATGCCAAAAACATAGGCTGCTTCTTTTACTAGCGGCACTTTTTCCAAATCTCCCCCTCCAAAAATCCATCCTAAAATGAAAGAGGAAGAAAAAAACACCCCCGTTTTTTTTTGCATCATGGTTAAAAGAGGATGGTGAATCTCATGAGAAAGGGTCAAATCCATCCATTGCCCCAAAGGGGCTCCACTCAACCCGCCCGCCTCTGTTGTAGTTACTAGAGCATTTTGCAAAATGTGAAAACACTCTTTTTCTCTTTTAGAATCGTTCATTCTTGTCGCGGCCAACTGCAACTGCCTAAAGCTTTCAGAAATCAATCCTACGGCAGTTAAAAGGGCTTCCTGCTGATTAAAGCGAATGTGCAATGCAGGTTTACCTCTTCTTTGCTTGGCATCATCCATCATAGGGAGATCATCCAAAATCAAAGAGCTTGTGTGTGCCAGCTCCAAAGCAATCAAGGGATGGTAGTTATCAAATCCGGGTGAAAGGGTATTAGCAATTAAAAAAGCGGTAAGGGGGCGGATTCTTTTTGCCTCCCCCTCAAGAGCATAAAGGGCAGCCTCTTTAAGCCGGGAGTTTTCCCACGACGCAACCTCTAAAAACAAAGCTTTTTCAAATGCCTCTTTCATAGCTCAATTACCTGACTTAAAGAAAATTGTTAAATTGTTACTAATTGTTGGTGTAGATGGATTTTTGTTCGGGGCAAAATCTGTTTTCCCGGATTTAAAACCACATGACACCCTATTTTTGCATAATCTCCTATCACAGCACCAAATTTAGGTCGATTCATCGGTAAAACAGGTTTCTCGTCGAGCCTGAGGTTAGCTAAAGTCACATGAGAGGCTAAGTTAACATGCTTACCTACCACAGAATCGGCGACATAATTGAAATGGGCAAGACAAGAGGACTCCCCTATCAAACTATTTTTCACTTCAGAGCCGTGCCCAATCAAGCTATTTTGACAAACCCACACGTTGCCTCGGATGTAGGCTCCATGACGTACAGTAACCCCTTTTTCCAAACAGCAAGGTCCCCGAATATACGCTCCCGGTTCAATCACACAACCCTCTTGGATAAGAATGCTCTCTAGATTTTCTAAATAAACTCCTTCACGAATAGGGCTCAAGATAGCGGGAGTAAGCTGTTGAAGCGCTGTTTGCATCCTGTCTAAAAGATCCCACGGAAACAAATCTTCCACATAAAAAGAGACCTTGAAACCTTGTGGAAAAAACTGTTGATTGGATTGTAGCAACATAGATCGGAATATAACAGAGGAGTATATTAATACGTATATATTCTCTTCTTTAGGGGCTGTGGAAGTGTTCATAAAAAAACAGAATCACTATCGAAAAAAAGGGGGAAAAAACCTGTCGATAGTTTGTTCAAGTAGTGTGTAAAAAGGGGGGGGTTATCAACAGGTGACCTTTTGTCATCAGAGGAGAAACAATCTTTAAACAGCCTTTGAACAGCTTTTTCCACAGCCTGAAAAAGGGATGTAGTTTACGGGTCGAATAAAAAGGGTTCAACAAAGATAAAAAATAATAATAGGAAAAGATGAGGGTAAAATAAAGGAAGAGGGATTTAAGAAAGTATCTGGATGAGAGGATTCGAACCTCCGACCTTTTGACCCCCAGTCAAACGCGCTGACCAAGCTGCGCTACACCCAGATAAAAAAACTAAATTTTTTCAATCCCTTCAAATTGAAATTCGGCATCCTTGAATTCTCTGACACCTATACGGGCACACTCCTCAATAATTTTTTCTAGAGGCTCTTGTGCATCGAGTTCGGCAGCAGCGATATCCACAGATATAGAGGCGCTAAATGAAACCCCTTTGCGGATCCCTTTGACGCGAAAATTGGCTACGATTGTCTCGGGTTTTTTAGTCACGTTCTTAAAACGGACCAGATTGTTCTCCACAAGGTCTTTCATACGCACTAATTGGGTTAAAACTTGGATAACAATAGCAATCTTCATGATTTAAATCGACAAAATCTTTAAACTCTTCCCATCAGCAAAATAGTGACGGACCCTAAAAAGGAAGAATGGAAGTTTTTTTTTCAAATACTAAGGTAATAGAGCGGCTAGCCAGGATAGAAAAAAGGCTTGAGACACTAGAAGCTCAAGGGAAAAAAATCGCCCCTGAGGCCTCTATGAGGCTCAGAGCTTTTACTTTAACACCTATGCATGAGGTGAAAGTCCTTATACTAGGCCAGGACCCCTACCACGGAAAGAACCAGGCCGATGGATTATGCTTCAGTGTAAAAAAAAATATACCCCTCCCCCCCTCCCTGAAAAATATTTTTAAAGAGATGTGTGAAGATCTAGGCTGCAACATGCCCCAAAATGGGGATCTCACCTCCTGGGCTAAACAGGGTGTGATTTTACTCAACACAATCTTAACTGTTGAAGAGGGTTGCCCCCTTTCCCATAAAGATCTCGGTTGGCAAGAGCTTGTCTACACCTATTTGGAAGAGCTTTTAAAGCAAAAAAAACCTTTGGCAATTTGCCTCTGGGGGCAGCAGGCTCTGAAATTTTTTGCACCCTTAAAGGAGCAAATGTCACCTGAGCATCTTCTCCTCCTTTCAAGTCACCCCTCCCCACTGGCGGCACACCGGGGATTTTTTGGTTCCAGGCCTTTTTCAAAAATAAACGCTTTTTTAAAAGAAAAAGAAACCCAAGAAATTGTCTGGCATCAGACAGAAAGGGATTAGATGGAGAAGCCAAAAAAAACCTTTAAAGAGCATGTGCTAGCGATCCAAAAACGGTACCGCAATCTTGAGGCAAAAGAGGGATTTGAAAATACAAAAGAGCTTGAGGCCTACACTCTATTTCGCACCCCTGCGACCGAAGCTGCGCTAAAAAAAGTTTTCTCGCATCTTGAGGGGAAAACTTTTAAAACTGCTTTAGAGCTTGGCTGTGGCCCCGGTTCATCTTACCCCCACCTCAAAGACCTTTTTGTAGAAAAAATCGTTTATATCGAAAAAGAAGAGGGTTTTCGGCGTGAAATGGAGGGCGTGACATGGATGACTCGAAATTTTTTAGACGATTTTCTCTATCCCCCATCCGATCTTGTCCTTTTTTCGTATTCTCTTGGAGAGCTTAGCAATAAAGAGCAGATCGATACGCTTTTTCGCGCTATTGAAGCGACAAAAGATACCATTGTGATTCTTGAGCCAGGCACCATGCACGGGTACGAATCTTTACTTAGGGCTAGAGATTTTTTGATCGAAAACAATTTTTTTATACATGCCCCCTGTTTTCATACAAAGGAGTGCCCCAAAAAAGGGAAAGGATGGTGCCATTTTTCCGTCAGAGTAGAGCGCTCAAGGGTGCACCGGCAAATCAAAGGGGGAACTTTGGGTTATGAAGATGAAAAATATTGTTTTGTCATAGCTTCAAAAAAGCCCGAAAATAAAAATTGTTTTACCATACTGGACACGCCTAAAGTGGAGAAACATCGTATAAGGCTAAACCTTTGCACTCCAGATGGGGAAAAAATATTTGAATGTAAAGCCCACAACAGAGAACTCTTCAAATCTCTTAAGAAAAAGGGGTGGGGAGAAATGGTAAGTTCAGGTATACTATCCGGCGTTGACGATTACAAAAACGACCAGGTATGAGTTATCAAAATTTTGTCTACATAACCGAAGAATTGCACAGAAAAAAAGCGATCCGCATGCAGTGGGGAGATTATGAAGTTTCTTTTAAACTAGGTGGAAATAACGATACCTGGAAAGTGCAGTCCTCTATTTCGCAAGACCCACAAATTGCTGAGGATATGCAAGTCCTAAAAAGCTTAGGAATGCAAAAAAATCCTTGTATCCGTTTCAATGAAAGCGAAAAAAAAGAGCTGTTATTTGTTAAAGAGTTTCAAAAAACAAATCGCTATACCCTTTTTCGTCAATTCATGAAAAAATATCTTGAAGAGGCAAAAAGCTGGAAGCTGGCTTTGGACCTTGAAGAAGAAGAGTAATTAAATTTTTACTAACCATCTGTGAAAAAAAGGGCTGTCGTTGACAGCCTCTTTTTTTAGGAGCGGATCTAACGAAAATATCCTTGTCGAGAGTGCTCTAGTTTTGATGGCAAGCGATAAACTGCAAAAGAGATTCAGATCCCCTTTTGATTCTAATTTTTTTGCCCAATCCTCAATGAGATTTATAGTATTTTCAAAAGGATGAAAAAGGAGAAAATCCCGATCAATGAAATTTTCGCTACCTGCTCTACTTTTTGGATTTACAAAACAAGCCATGTCACATACAGGAGCAAAAAAACGGTGAGTCTGCGTAACAATTCTTAAAGAGGGCTCTAAAAGAACAACGCTACTTTTTTCCTCTTTTAAAATTTTTAAAATTTGAAGGGGTAATGAGGAAAAACATGTATCCAAAAATGGGACAAAAGCTACCCCCAGGCTTTTCAAATGGAGGTGAAAACAGTCGATCTGCTCCTCAGTGAAGGAGTGATTTGGACACAATATAGGGATAATTTTTAGGGGTTGCATACCCCTTCAAATAGAAAAAAAGGCTCTTTATTGCAATATCTTATTCAAATCATTAAGTAGCGCATGCAACCTCTTTTTTTCGATCTGGGAGAGCTTAAGAGGCTTTAGAGAGGCCTTTTCAAGGAGCCTTTCTAATGAAAGGGCGATTTGATCTGCGAGAGTTGTTCTGCGTTTATCCTCTAATGAGAGGGGGAAGGCATTGCGTATTTTTTCTAAAAAGATCTCTTTTGATTCCCCTTGATAAGTACGCACTAACTCTTGTTTTGTCTCAAGATCTCCTTGACGTGTAGCCAAAGTATAAATTGCCTGCTTGGGTAGATCTGTAAGCCTCTCTTTGAGAGGTTGCGGAAGCGATTTGTAAAATTCGTAGTATTGTAAAAAATTGTAAGGTGTTTGTCTGTTCCCATAGGCAAAAAGGAGCCATTGGGAAAAAGCTCCGTCTTTATAGTTTCTTAGGAGCTCTTGAGCCTTTTTGATTCGCTCTCCATGCAAAATAATTGCTTGGGAATTGATGGCCTTTACCTCAGAAGTGATAGAAAGGAGTGCATCGAGGTCTGAAGAGGTATCTTGTATTTTTCCTTTATAGAATTCGATGAGGCTGCGTATTTCAGCAACCTCTTGGTCTTGAAGCGGAATCACCTTAAAAACACCGGCAAAGCTAGAAAGCTGACCTTTGTTTGAGCGCTCAGCCAAAGAATCCATTTTCTTTGAAAGGCTTTCGTTTTTCTTCAAGCGCTCTTTTAAGATGGCATTCACATCATCCATTAGACTTCCTCTAAAACCAATTCCTTCTCTTCTTCGATCTCTTTTAGATGTAAATCTGTTTTACATCCACGAAGCACTTCTCGGGCCAATTTTTTGAAGTCTTCAAGAGCACGAGATGTGCGAGAAATCTCCACGATTGGCCTGCCACGAATCGAAGCATCTGCTACGACCTTATCGCGACGGATTTTGGTTTTCAAGATTTTTTG
>Ga0169931_10002128_pt1 | contig 32463 bp, 22 predicted proteins | sample Kivu_15m_20L_FD_129675 | JGI IMG/M metagenome (GOLD analysis project Ga0169931, IMG submission 129675) | Freshwater microbial communities from Lake Kivu, Western Province, Rwanda to study Microbial Dark Matter (Phase II) - Kivu_15m_20L... | ecosystem: Environmental > Aquatic > Freshwater > Lake...
CGTCCAAACGGGACTCCACGCCCGCCAGTTCCTTCGCGGTCATGCAGGACAGTTTGGCACTGGCCGCCAGCTGAATCAAGACTACTTAACCTAGTATTACTAAAAGAACGTGTAGATGAAGCCGCCCACCGAACTGTTGCCTGCAGTCACCATCACGATGCCCAGCGCCACGAGGAGCACCGCGATCGGCAGCAGCCACCATTTCTTCCGGACTTTCAGGAAGTCCCAGAATTCGCGCAGGATGCTGAACTTGCTCACGGCGCCAGCTTGGGCGGCGGTGCCCCAATGTCAAAACTGCCGCTCGTAGTCCGCCCGTGTCGCCCGCCGTTCCCGGTCCCGCGGAATCCAGCCCGACGCGTCCGGTGCCAACGGGCGTTTGCGCAGGAAGTCTTTCCCCGAGATTCGCGCAAGCCAGCCCAGTGGCGTCAGCACGAGGAAGAACAGCAGGGTCAGCAGCACCGTGCCCGAAATTGTGCCCAACACGAAGGTCAGTGCCATCCAGCCGTAGTGAACTCCCCGCAGGAATCGGGGCGCGAAGGAACCCAGCAGCACCAGGGCGAGCCCCGGAGTTGCCAGCCACGGCCACCACGTCCGGGCCCGCCACCAGCCGATGACCGCCAACCCGAGCAGCATGCCGCCGACCACCCGCCCGAAGCTGCGGAGGGCGCGGGGCGACCGGTCGAGGCGGTTGAGTTCGTCGCGGATCATGGCGTTCAGTCGAGTTCGAACTCCCGCAGCCATGCGGCGTCCTTGTCCAGCGGCAGCTGGCGGGTTTTCTCCAGCACGAACGGCCCGACCGCGAGCGCATCCATGTTGGTGCGCAGGAAGCAGCGGAGGGCGTCCGCCGGCGTGCACACCACGGGTTCGCCGCGGACATTGAAGCTGGTGTTGATGATCACCGGGCAGCCCGTGCGCGCCTCGAACTCCGTGATCAGCCGGTGATAGAGCGGATGTGCGTCCGCCGCGACGGTCTGGACGCGCGCCGAGTTGTCCACATGTGTGACCGCCGGAATCTCGGAGCGCGGGGTGAGCAGCTTTTCCATGCCCGTGCGGGCCTGTTCCGCCGCGGTGAGCGGACGGAGGCGGTCCGGGTGGACCGGCGCGACCAGCAGCATGTAGGGGCTTTCCGGGCCGAGCTCGAACCATTCCGCGGCCCGCTCCCGCAGCACGCTCGGCGCGAACGGACGGAAGCTTTCGCGGAACTTGATCTTCAGGTTCATCGTCTCCTGCATCGCCGGCGAACGTGCGTCGCCGAGAATGCTTCGCGCCCCCAGCGCCCGCGGACCGAACTCCATCCGGCCTTGGAACCAGCCGACCACCTTGCCCGCGGCCAGCAGTTCGGCCACCGCCCCCGGCAATGCCGCCTCGTCCAGTTCCCGCACCGTGAAGGACCCGCGCTCGTCGTTCCCGAGATACGAAAGGGCCAGCTCGACTTCACGGCGACCGAACGCCGGCCCGAGATAACCGCCCTGCATTGCGTCGCGGCCGCCGGTCTCCGGCCGCGGCTGCTCCAGCGCGTGGTGCCACGCGACGAACGCTGCGCCGAGTGCGCCGCCCGCATCGCCGGCCGCTGGTTGAATCCAGATCCGATCGAAGATGCCCTCGCGCAGGATGCGTCCGTTGGCGACGCAGTTCAGTGCCACGCCGCCGGCGAGACACAGGTTCGGCAGGCCGGTCTCGCGGCGGACATGTTTCGCCATGCGGAACAGGATCTCCTCGGTCACCTCCTGGATGCTCCGGGCGACATCCATGTAGTGCTGAGTGAGCCGCGATTCCGGTGGACGGGCGGGCGCGCCGAACACGGCGTCAAAGCGCGCATTCGTCATGCGCAGCCCCGCCGTGTAGCCGAAGCACGCGAGGTTTAGCCGGAAGGAACCGTCCTCGCGCAGGTCCACGAGTTCGCGGCGGATGGCCTCCACGAAACGCGGCTCGCCGTAGGGCGCGAGGCCCATGAGCTTGTATTCGCCCGAGTTCACCCGGAAGCCGCAGTAGTGGGTGAACGCCGAATACAGCAGGCCGAGCGAGTGCGGGAAATGCTGCTCGGCCCACAGCTCCAGCCGCGGGCCGCGACCAACGCCATAGCTGGTGGTCGCCCATTCGCCCACGCCGTCCACGGTCAGGATCGCCGCCTCTTCGAACGGCGACGGGAAAAACGCGGAGGCCGCATGCGCCTCGTGGTGCTCCGCGAAAAAGATCGGGCCGGCGCATTGGAGCTTCTCGGCGAGTTCGGCCTTCTGCCACAGCTTGTCCTTCAGCCAGACCGGCATGGACTTCAGGAACGACGCCAGCCCGCGCGGCGCCTCGGCGAGATAGCTGTGGAGCAGCCGGTCGAACTTGAGGAACGGCTTCTCGTAGAACGCCACATGGTCGAGGTCGGCCAGCCCGATACCGCCGGCGATCAGGCAGTAGGCGACGGCGTTCTCAGGAAAACGCTCGTCGTGCTTTCGGCGGGTGAAGCGTTCCTCCTGGGCCGCGGCCACGATTACTCCGTCACGCAGCAGGCACGCTGCGCTGTCGTGGTAGTAGGCCGACAGGCCGAGGATGTGGACTGGCTTCGACACGGAACGGGAAGACCCTAACAACCCCGTGGCCGCGCGGCGAGCAGGAGACACGCGAAACTCCGGGAGGCTGCCGGCTGCCAGACGGGGTTGGCCTTGCACACTATTGGCCCGGAAGTCCGGGCCGGAACCGCGGGCGCCAGCGGCGGCGACGTAACCGAGCGCTCACACCACCGGCCACTTGAACGAGGATTTCAGGTCCACGCGCCGGCCGGTGGCCGCGGATTCCCGCGCGGCGGTGATGATCTCCAGCACATGCAACGCCTGTTCCGGCGTCACCAGCAGTTCCTTGCCGGTTGAAAGACATTCCGCGGCCAGCGCGGCGCCCTGCTGCCAGATGTAGCCCTGCGCGTCGGTCTGATGACGCTTCAGCGCAGGCTGGTCAATGGTGCCGAGGTCCACGCCCAGGGGCTCCCAGTCGTAGCCGACCAGACCCATGTAGCCGCGCGAACCGATGACCTGGATCGTGTGACGGGTCTCGTTGCGTCCCTCGTGGCCGTGCGGGTTGAAGTAATTGAACCCCGACTGCACGTGCGAGATCACGCCGTTGCCATGGTCCATCAGCACCATGGCGTTGTCCTCCTCGGCGACCTTGATCCGGCCCTTGTCGTCCACCGTGCGCTCCGGGGTCACGATGCTCAGCATGGCCGTGACGCGTTTCACGGGCCCAAGCAGACCGGTGAGGCTGGTGAAGTTGTAGACCGCTAGGTCCGGCATCGAGCCGCCCAGTTTTTCGTAGAAGAACGCGGACCATGACGGGCCCTCGTGGCCGTAAAAGGCGTGCGCCGCGGCCACCCGTCCCAGTGCCCCGGCCTCCAGCTGTTTGGCCATGAAGGCGAACTGCGGACTCTGCACCGTGATCGGCGCCCCCCAGAGCCGCACGCCTTTGGCCCTCGCCATCCGGAGGAATCTCTGGCCGACCGCCAGCGTGTTGGCGATGGGCTTCTCGCTCCACACATGCTTGCCTGACTCGAGGCCCCGGCGGTTGATCTCCTCGTGCACCTGCATGTCGGTGAGCACCACGAGGAAATCGAAGGGCACGCCCTTCAGCATCGCGTCGATGTTCGGATAGGTGTTCGCCACCTGGAACCGTTCCGCCTGGCGTCGGGCGCGCTCCGGTTTGATGTCGCAGAGGCTCACCACTTCGACGAACGGCGATTTGGTGAGCACCGGCAGATAGGCGTTGGAGACGCTGCCGCAACCGATCACGCCGGTTCGGATCCGGCGGGGTGACTCGGCGGCGATGACCAACGGGGCGGCGACGGCAGCCGCACTGGCCAGCAAGGTTGTCTTCGTGAAATCGCGGCGAGACAAAACCGGGGCGGGAGCGTTCATGACAAAGGGTGAAGCTGCCGGAACGAGACCGGAAACGCGGTGACTGCGCCAGCGTCAATTCGCCGCCTGAAGGGTTCCGCTGACTTGGTCCCCGAAGAAGTCGGCTCCGGTTGGCGGCTGATTGCCCGGAACCGACGTGGAGGGCGCGCAAATGTCTGCCGAATCCGCGGATCACGGTGTGGGTCGGGGCCGTTTGGAATTCCCGCGTTGGCGGCCCCCAAGCGACCGGACGACTTGCCCATTGCCAAGCGGGCCCCGCGTCTCACTCTCCGCGGCCCTGTGCTGAATCTGGATTCACTCAACCCGGAGCAACGCCAGGCCGTGGTTACCCACCGCGGCCCGGTGCTGATCCTTGCAGGGGCAGGCACGGGCAAGACGCGCGTCATCACCCACCGGATCGCCCACATGGTTCAGAAGGGCATCGGGCCGGGGAATATCCTGGCGGTGACCTTCACCAACAAGGCCGCGCGGGAAATGCTCCAGCGGGTCAACGAATTGGTCCCCAAGCAGCCCCGTTCCGACGACGGCGAGAAGCCGCCGCGGCCGACGATCTGCACCTTCCACTCGCTCTGCGTCCGCATCCTGCGCGAACATATCCATCACCTCGGTTACAAGCGGAACTTCGTCATCTACGACGAGGGCGACCAGTTGGCCGCGATGAAGAAGATACTGTCGGCGATCTCGGACCAGGGCACCAAGACCGATCCCGGGGCGGTGCTGGCGATGCTGAGTAAGTTCAAGAATGGCGGCGCGCAGGCGAAGGGCTTCGAGGATCCGAATGTCCGGGCTCTCGCGGAGCACGTGGCCAAGCGGTATGAGACCGCCCTGCACGCGTGCAACGCGGTGGATTTCGACGACCTGATCCTGCTTACGCTGCGGCTGTTCCGGGAGTTTCCCGAGGCGCTGAGCGCGTGCCGTGGGCGGTTCCGTTACGTGATGGTGGACGAATACCAGGACACCAACGCCGCGCAGTTCGAGTTGGTGCACTCGCTGACCGTCGAGTCGCGCAACCTCTGCGTCGTGGGTGACGACGACCAGTCCATCTACGGCTGGCGCGGCGCCGAGGTCGCCAACCTGCTGGACCTCGAGAAGCATTTCCCCGAGGTGAAGGTCATCAAGCTCGAGCAGAATTACCGCTCGACCAACATGATCCTCAACGCCGCCAACGGCGTGATCCGCAACAACACGAAGCGCCGCGGGAAGAAGCTGTGGTCGGCGAAGGGAGAGGGGGACCGGATTCTGCTCCAGTGCTTCGACACCGACGAGGAGGAGGCGAAGACCGTCGCGGAGAACATTGTGCAGGCCCAGTTGCTGGGCATTCCGTGGGGCCAGCAGGCGATCCTCTACCGCACCAATCTTCAGGCCCGGCCCCTCGAAACGGCGCTGCGGCACGCCAAGATCCGTTACCATCTGGTCGGCGGGCAGAGCTACTTCGACCGCCGCGAGATCCGGGACTTCCTCGCCTACCTGAGGACCTTCATCAATCCGCACGACGATGTGTCGCTGCTGCGGATCGCCAACACACCGGCCCGCGGCCTGAGCGACGTGACGATGGAGCGTCTGCTGGCGGCCAGCCAGGAACGCCAGGCAAGCGTGTTCACCGTGATGCGGCACACCGACGTGCTCGCCGGCTTCCAGCCCCGCACGGTGCAGGCAATCGGCGCCTTCGTGGAATTCATCGGGCGGGTTCGCGCCCCGCTGGAAGCCGGGCAGTCGTTCTCGCTGGCCCGCTGGAGCGAGGAATGGCTCCGGGAGATCGCCTTCTTCGCGGAGCTTCAGCGGTTGGAGAAGAATCCCGAGATTGCCGAGAACCGCGTCCGCAACGTCCAGGAACTTGTGGACGATTTGGACGACCCCGGGGGGCCGTCCGCGTTGAATGAGTCCGCGGTCATCGTCCCGGCCGATGCGAGCCTCGAACTGGAAGAGCCGGAGGACGAGTTCGCGATCGTGCCGCTGAAATCGCCGGAAGCGAAGGCGCGGCCCGTGCGCCGCCTCACCCGTCGGCCAGCAGACCGCCTGGCGGAATTCCTGGAAGATCTCTCGTTGGACCAGGAACGCGAGGAGGACAAGGAGGCCGGCGACGCGGTGACCCTCATCACGATGCACGCGGCGAAGGGTTTGGAGTTTCCGCATGTCCAGATCGTGGGGCTCGAGGACGGGCTGCTGCCGCACTCGCGCTCGAAGCTCGAGGGCACGATGGACGAGGAACGGCGGCTGTTCTACGTAGCCATTACCCGCGCGCAGAAATCGCTGCGCATATCGCACTGCCTTGGCCGCAAGAAATATGGCCAGGTTCTGCCGTGCCATCCGTCGCCTTTCCTCAAGGAACTGCCGCCGGAGTGTGTGGAGGACGCCGCGGCGGCAGCGACCAAACAGGTCGAGAAGGATGCCGGTGGCAACTGGTTTGACGCGATGCGAGCAGCGCTGGAGTGAAGGATACGGGGTTGGTCCCCGATCACGCAGGCACTCGCATCATTTCTTGGTTTTCGTCTGCTGCGGCGTGGCGCAGCGTCCGCGGCACTTCCATGGCAGAACAGATTCTTTTGGGCGTCGATCTCGGCGCCGAGAGCGGGCGGGTGATGGCCGGGCGCTGGAATGGCAGCCGGATGACGCTGGAGGAATTGCACCGGTTTCCCAACGGCCCGGTGCAGTTGGCCGGCACCCTGCGCTGGGACGCGCTGCGGCTGTGGCAGGAGATCCAGCATGGGCTCGGCCTCGCGGCGCGGCGGTTCGGCCGGCAGGTGGCGTCGGTCGGCGTGGACACCTGGGGCCTCGACTATGTGCTGCTGTCCCGGTCCGGCGAACTGCTGGGCCTTCCCTTCTCCTACCGCGATGCCCGGACCCACGGACATTTGGCCGCAACGTTGTGCCAAGTCTCGCGAGCAGACGTTTTCGCCGCGACCGGCGCCCAGTTCCTCGAGATCAACACGCTTTACCAATGGCGCGCCCATCACGCGGCGAGCCCGGAGATCTTTCGCGCAGCCGACTCGTTCCTGATGATGCCGGATTGGCTGAACTGGTGTCTGAGCGGAAGCCGGGTGGCGGAGTTTACGAACGCGACCACGACGCAGTTCTGCGATCCCGTCTGCCGGACCTGGGCGGTGGAGTTGTTGCAACGCCTGGGGTTGCCCACGCACTGCCTGCCCGAACTCGTCCCGCCGGGCACAAAGTTGGGTGAGCTGCGAAGTTCCGTGGGTGAAGCCACCGGGCTCGGCTCCCTTCCTGTCATCGCGCCGGCGACCCACGACACCGGCTCTGCGGTGGCCGCGGTGCCGGTCGCGGAAACCGGCCGGCCCAACTGGGCATACATCAGCTCGGGAACCTGGTCGTTGGTTGGCATTGAAACCGGCGCGCCGCTGCTTTCGTCCCGGGCCTTGGAACTGAACGTGACCAACGAGGGGGGCGTGGATGGGACCTGGCGAGTCCTCAAGAACGTCATGGGCCTGTGGCTGGTGCAGCGTTGCCGGCAGGCCTTCGCGGAGCGGGGTGGCACCGCCGATTATGCCCGCCTTACCGAACTCGCCGCCGCGGCACCCGCGCTGCGATCGCTGGTGGATCCGGACGATCCGCGGTTTCTTAATCCGTCGGACATGCCCGCGGAGATCCAGGCGTTCTGCCGTGAAACCGGTCAGCCCGTGCCGACCGATGAAGGCAGCCTGATCCGCTGCGCTCTGGAGAGCCTTGCGCTGAAGTATGCCGAAGTGCTCGCCGAGATCGCCGAACTCGGTGGCGAAGCCATCGGGGTTGTCCACGTGGTCGGCGGCGGTTCGAAGAATGCCCTGCTCAACCAGCTGACGGCCGACGCGTGCCAGCGTCCGGTGCTCGCCGGCCCGGCTGAGGCCACTGTGATGGGCAACATCCTGATGCAGGCACGGACCCTTGGGGAACTTGGCTCGTTGCCCGAGTTGCGCGCCGCGGTCCGGGCCTCGGGAGAGATGAGCCGTTTTGAACCGCGAGCCGGGTCCACGGAGGATTGGGCCGAAGCTCGCCACCGGCTCGCACAGCTGTGCCGGAGATCGCCGTGAACAGACCAGCCTGATGTGGAAGGTCCGGAGCTGGCCAAAAGGGAGACTGCCACCAACACTCCGCGCATGGCACTGACCCCTTCCACGATGCTGCCGTTGGGAACTGCGGCGCCGGATTTCCGGTTGGCCGACCCGGCTACCGGGCAAAGCGTCGGGCTGGCCGATTTCGCGGCGGCACCGGTCCTGGTGCTGGCATTCATCTGCAATCATTGTCCCTACGTGAAGCACCTGCGCACGGCGCTCGCCGAATTCGGCGTCGAGGCGAGGGCACGGGGAGCGGCGATGGTTGCCATCAATTCCAACCATCCGGTGCGTTATCCCGCCGATGCACCGGAACGCATGGTCGAGGAAGCCCGCGCCGCCGGCTGGACCTTCCCGTATCTGTTCGACGCCGACCAATCGGTGGCGCGGGTCTATCGGGCCGCGTGCACACCGGACTTCTACGTCTTCGACCGGGATCGCCGGCTGGCTTACCGCGGTCAGTTTGACGATTCGCGTCCTGGCAATGGCAAGCCGGTGACCGGTGCCGACCTGCGTGCTGCCATGGCAGCTTTGCTGACCGGTGAACCGGTTTCGGTCCGGCAAATCCCCAGCATCGGCTGCAACATCAAGTGGCGGCCAGGCAACGAACCCGATTACTTCGTTCGCCCGTGACAACCCAGTTTGACCGCAGTTTCTGGGACCGGCGCACCCCTGCGGATATGACCCTATCACCCCGACCTTCAGCATGATCCTCCTCGGAATCGAAATCGGCGGCACCAAGCTCCAGTTGGTGGCCGGTGACGAAACTGGACAGATTCGCGAACGCCGCCGCTTGATGGTGGACCGGGCGGCCGGTGGCGTTGGCATCCGCCAGCAGATCGCCACCGCGCTGCCCGAACTCATCGCGACCCACCGGCCGGTGGCGATGGGCGTGGGCTTCGGCGGTCCGGTGGATTTTCGGACGGGCAAGATCTGCTGTTCGCACCAAATTGCCGGCTGGCACGATTTTGAACTGGGTCAGTGGCTCGGCGAAGTGACCCGTCTGCCCGTCAGCGTTGAGAACGACGCCAACGTGGCCGCTCTCGGCGAGGCATTGCATGGCGCGGGCCGAGGCTTTGATCCGGTGTTCTGGATCAACATGGGGAGCGGAGTCGGCGGCGGATTGGTCACCGGCAGCCGGCTGTATCACGGCGCCGTCCCGGGTGAAGCCGAGTTCGGCCACCTCCGGCTGGACCGCACCGGAACCACAGTCGAGGAACGCTGCTCCGGCTGGGCGGTGGACCGACGCATCGTCGCCTTGGTGAAGGACTGGTCAGCGTCGTCAATTTTGGCCGACATGGTGCGCGCCCAAGCCAAGCCCGGCGGCGAAGCCCGACACCTCGCCCCGGCTTTGGCTGCGGGAGACGAGCTGTCGCATCGCATCGTCGCCGAAATAGCCGACGATTTGGCCTTCGCGCTGTCGCACGCGGTTCAGTTGTTCCATCCGCAGGCAGTGGTGATGGGCGGCGGCCTTTCGCTGGTGGGCGAACCGCTGCGGGCAGCCGTGGCCGCGGCATTGCCCCGTTACGTCATGGATTCATTCCAACCTGGGCCACGGGTATTCCTGCCGGGCTTGGGCGAAGATTCGGTTCCCGTGGGAGCCCTCGCGCTGGCGGCGGCCGAAGTGAAGCAGGACTGAATCCGAACTATGGGTTGGTGGCCAGGCGAAGCCGTGTCACCGGCTCGCAGCCGATAGGGCTTGGATTGCGAATGGAGTGCTCGAATCAGTTCAACCCGCCCCGCCTCAGCCCAGCACCGCGTTACGGAGCACCCCGTAAACATCGGTCGAGACGATCTCGGCGGCGGGCAGGGCGTTCGGGCTGATCAGGATGGGCCAATCCTCCCGGCTCGCGGGTCGGCACCCGTGCGAGCCCTTCACCAGGGTCGCATCGAGCGGGATGACATCCATGAGCATCCGGAAGCCGAGCTTCTTTTGCAGGAGGCGCCAGGCGATCTTGAGCTTCACCGCCGGAATGGCCGGATCGAGGAACAGTTCTACGGGGTCGTAGCCCGGCTTGCGATGGATATCCACACAGCGGGCAAAGTCCGGAGCCTTCGCGTCGTCGCGCCAATAGTAGTAGGTGAACCAGGCATTCTCCCGCGACACGGCGACGAGATCGCCGGACCGGGGATGGTCAAGCCCGCGCTCCACTTGGTCGGCGAAGTCCCACACCTCGGTGACGCCGGGAGTGGCTTCCAGCACCGCGCGCACCTCGTTGAGCAGGTTGGGTTCGTTGACATAGACATGCGCCACCTGGTGATCGGTCACGGCGAAACACTTGGAATTGCCGGTGTCGAGGAGTTCAAGGCCAAGCTCCTCGCGGACGGTGATCCAGCCGCGTTCGCGGAAGACGCGGTTGAGATGAATGGGCGTGTCGACGGGGGTGATGCCGTATTCGCTGAGCGCGATGACCTGCACGCCCCGGGGAGCGAAGAAATCCAGCAGGTCGCCCACGATGGCATCAATGCGGCGCAAGTCGTCGGCGATGGCGGGATCATTCGGGCCCAACCGCTGGAGGTTGTAGTCGAGATGCGGCAGGTAAACGAAGTTCAGGGTGGGGCGGTGCTTTTCCTCCACCCATTTGGCGGAGTTGGCGATCCAGCGACTGGCCGCCTCGGGTTCGCCCTGCGGAGATTTCACGCCCGCGGCCGGTCCCCAGAAGGTCGCGAAGGGAAACTCCCCGAGGTCCGCCTTGAGCGCCGGCCGCAGCTCCGCAGGCCAGGAATAGACGTCGAAGAATTTTCGTCCGTCGGCGGGATACATTGGCCGCGGGGTCACCGACCAGGTGGCGCGGGAATACATGTTGAACCACCAGAACATCTGCGCGCAGGTGAAGTCCGGTCGTTCGGCTGCGAGTTCGTCCCAAAGCTTGGGTGCGGTCACCAGGTGGTTGGACTGCTTCCAGAAATGGACCTCGCTGAGCTCGCGGTTGAACCAGCCGTTGGCGACCACGCCGTGGGCCGTCGGCCGCCGGCCTGTGAGATAGTCCGACTGGGCGGTGCAGGTCACCGCCGGCAGGGCCGGATCGATCACGGCGTGATGGCTTCGGCGCAGCAGCTCGCGCAGCCGCGGCGTATGGTCGCCGATGAGCCCGCGGGTGAGTCCGACAACGTTGAGGACGGCAGTGCGTGTCACGGAAGCCCCATCGGAAAACGAAAACGGGCTCCGGTAAAGAAGCCCGTTGCGCGAACCAGGAAGAATATCGGCTTACTTGCGGGCCATGCGGCGGCGGAGCATCGCCCCGCCGACCATCGCTCCCACGGCGACCATGGCCGCAGTGGTGGAGGCTTCGGGAACTTCGGTGGTCGTGTAACGCACTGCACCGGCAGCGACCATGTCCATGTCGTTGGACAACGGCGAATTCTGCGGATAGAAGGCAGCATTATCCCAGTCGACCAGGTCAACACCGGTCCCGCTGACGTCTTCTCCGAAGATGGCGTAGCCGATGATCGGAGTTCCGTCCGAGACCAAATCGGTGGCTTTGATCACCACACCTGCCAGCCCTTGTGGCCCAATCGCCACGTTGGACAGCTCGTCCAGATCAGGATTACCTGAGAACACGTCGTAGCTGAAAGAGGGCGAACCGATGCCGTTGTTGAGGTTGTTGTAGGAGTTGTCGGTGATGTGCAGCACCGTGCTGCCGAACGCGGTGGGCACATTGAAGGCATCCACCGACAGGATGGCCGCAATCTTGAAGCCGCCATTGCTCCCGTTGAACGGTGAGTCCGCACCGCGACCGCGTTCAAACACCGAGAAGCCCGTCAGGGAATCCGCGAGAAAACTGGAATCGAAAACGTAGTCCACGCGTTCCACGTTGCTGGAGGTGTTGTTCGCATCCCCCTGGTTGATGAACAGATTCTCAGTTCCGGAACGTATGTTCCGCGAGGTGAACAGGGCGTCCATGGTGTTCAGATACTGTCCTTGAACCGTGTGGGCAGAAGTATTCGGGTCGCCGCTGACAACCTGATTCCAAGCGGTGGACTGGTTCTGATTCAGAAAGGTGAGCGGGCTCGGTGTAGCAGTGTTTCGGCGCACGTAGGCCACGCCAAGGTTGCCGATGTCCGGCACGTAAACGTCGCCGCCGGCAACAAATGAGGACACCCGGGTTTCGATGCCATTGTAGGCCACATTGTAGGTCGATGTGCCCGGAACCGGCGCATTCGAGAAACCGATTAGTGGTCCGCGACTTGCCGGATTGGAAGTGTCCACGTCTGTCGTCAAGACAGAGGTGATGGGAGTCTGACCCAAAGCGGCCAGTGCCGGAAGCAATCCCGCGGCGATGAGCCCAACCGAACGTGGCAGGGCGGTTTGATGACGATTTTCCATAAACTCCTTGTTACCCAAAATTGGATATGCGTTGCGGAAGTTGCCGAAATACTACCGGAACGCAATCCCCATTCTTGACGAGGCACCGTTGGAAAGCAGGGCCATTTTCTTGGCGGAGTCGGGCAGGGATGGGTTGGAAATGCCGCTTGCGATGACCGGTTGGCTCGCTTAGATAGCCGCCGCGTTTGGCCCACCCAAACGTTTGCCGGACGCCAGTATAGCTCAGTGGCAGAGCAACGGTTTCGTAAACCGTAGGTCGTCGGTTCGACCCCGACTACTGGCTCCATTTTCCCGCAGAACTGACTTCAATCTCTCGCGCGAACGCAGGAAGGGAAAGGGAGCGCGCAAGCGTCTCCGCCGCATTGAAGCCAAGCGAAGGGAAGATTTCGGTGCCGCCAACGCGTTGCACGCGGCGACTGCCGTGAGTCCCAAAGTCAACGCGGGCGGGTTTCAGCCCAAGGCCAACGGCCCCGCCTCGCAAAGCTTCGGATTCCCAAAGGTCTTCAGCCCGTGGCCGAAGGCATGGGCCAGCGCCAGCCAGAGACGGTTGTGCGGCGTGAGTTCGTGCGCCACGAACCGGCCGGACTTGAAGCCGAGACCGCCGCCGACGAGCACGAAGGGAATGTTGTCCAGCGTGTGGCTGTTGCCTTTGCCCAGCTCGTTGGTCCACAGGATCGTGGTGTGGTCGAGCAGTGATCCGCTGCCGCCGGGTTCGGGCGTGTCGGCCAGCCGCTTCGCGAGGTTGGCGAGCTGCTGGGCGAACCAGACGTTGATCTTCACCAGCTTCTCCTGGGACGCCTCGTTCAGGTCGGGATCGTGTGAAAGCGAATGGTGTCCCTCCTCGATGCCCAGCCAGCTCATCCGGGCTTGGCCAACGGAGTTGGTGAACTGCAGGGAGGCGATGCGAGTCATGTCGTTGGCCAGTGCGCTAACCAGCAGGTCCGTCTGCATCCGCGCCACCGTGGGCATGTCGTCGTTGTCGGTGCTGGTGCCAGCCTCCAACTTCGGCGCGGGATGGCTGAGCTTCTGTTTCGCGGAATCTTTGAGCTCCTGTTCCATCTCGCGGACAAAGGTGGCGTGCTTGTCGAGCAGCGCCCGGTCCTCCTTGCCTAGCCGGGCGGACACGCGCTTCAGGTCGTCGCGGACGTCATCGAGGATGCTGCCGAGGCTCTCGCGGTCTTTCACCTGCCCGTAAAGCCTCTCAAACATCTCGTAAGGATCCGACACCGCCGCGACCGGCTGATTGGGGCCGGCGTAATTCCAGCGGGTCCACGGATCGGCGCGGTTGCCCACGTTGACGCCGAATTCCAGGGAGCCAAACCGCGTGCGCGTCTCCGGCCGGCCCTGAAGAAACTGCTTCAGCTCCTGGTCAATCGACGGTCCGCTTGCCCAGCCCGCCGGGGTGTCCGAACCGCCCTGAATGTTCCCGGGGAACAGCTCGATGCCGGTCAGCAGACAGCTCATGCCGCGCATGTGGCCGTCACCGTCGCCGCGGACCTTGTTGCAGAGTCCCTTGAGGATGAGCGTCCGGTCCCTGAACGGTGCGAGGGGCTCCAGGATGCGCTTCAGCTCGAAGCCGGTGCCGGCGGTGTCCGGCCAGAAATGCGGCGGCACGATGCCGTTCGGGCTGAACATGAAGATCACGCGCTGCTTCGGGACGCTGGTCTTGGCGGCGAACGCCGGCAGGCCGGTCACCAGCGGCAACGCCGCGGCGGACAGGCCAAGACCGCGGAGGAACTGGCGGCGGGACTGAGTATTCATGGTGAAGCTGGGGGAGGTTATCCGGTCATTGTCTGGCCGCAACCTGCCGGGGTGGCGGCGAAACCCGGTGCGTTGCGGTGGTCGTGGCGATTTCCATCAGCAGGTTGCGCACGTGCGTGCCCGAGGCGGCGAACTGCGCATCCAGCCGTTTCAACGTGTCCACCCCATAGGCGGCGGGCGCCTGCTTGATGGCATGCTGGAACAGTTGCCGCACGAAGCCGGCCCGCGCCTCCGGACTGCCCGCGGTGTGCTCGGCCAGGTCGCGCGGTCCGCGGAGCTTCAGCACCTGCCCGTCGGTCGTGGTGTAGTCGGACTCTGCGTTGACGGGTTTGTTGTTGTCCGTGGTGCGATACCGGCCCACGGCGTCGTAGTGTTCAAGGCTGAACCCGAGCGGATTGATCGTCGTGTGGCAGCTCATGCACGCGGGCTTGCCGGTGAGTTCGGTGACCTTCTCCCGCATCGTGAGCGAGGGGTCGAAGCGGTCGTCCATGAACTCGATGGCCATCGGCGGCGGCTTGAGGAAGCGGCCCAGCACGTTGCGGGTCAGGAAGACGCCGCGGTGAATTGGCGACGACGACCTGTGGTAAGAGAAGGTCGTGAGCAGGAACGGATGCGTGATGATGCCCGCCCGCTGGGCGGGATCGAAGTTCACCGGGGCAAACCCATCTTCCGTGGGGGCCTCGACGCCATAGAACTTCGCCAGCCGCGGATTCAGGAACAGGTAATCCGCCAGGAGCAGTTGCCGGTAGTCGGAGGCTTCGCCCCACACCACGTGCTCCACGAACTGTTCCAGCGAACCGCGCAGGTCGGCGACCAGTGTCTTGTCAAAGCCTGGATACGCCTTGGGATCCTTGGAGATGTCATCGGCCTCGTCGAAAGCCAGCCAATGATGGAAGAATTCCGTCAGCTTCGCATGCGCCCGGGGATCCCGCATCATCCGCTGCGCCTGTTCCCGCACTCGGGCGGGATCCTGCAGTTCATTGCGGCCCGCGGCTGCGAGCAGCGTCTCATCCGGCAGGGAATCCCACAGGGCCAGCGCCAGCCGGGTCGCCACGGTGAAGTCATCCGGCGGGCCGCCCAGCTCGGGATACAGGAAACGCGGCGACTTGAGCGTGAGGATCACGGACCGCTTCACGGCGATCTCCGGCTCCACGCCGGGAGCAAAGTGGCGGTCCACAAACGCGGTTTGCAGTTCGGGGGTGAGCGGTCGCCGGAAGGCGCGCTCCGCAAACTTCGCGCAAAATTCCTTGAGTCTCTCCACCCGGTTGGTGGCGGTCTCCTTGGTGTCGGCCAGCAGGTTCAGCCGCGCGTCCACCAGTGAGGCGGCTTCGATGGCGGCCTTGGTCGTGGCCTCATGCCAGTCCTTGGACACCGAAGTGCCGCGCTCGTAGCCCAGGCTGCCGTCGTCCGCCGGGAATGATGTGCCCACCAACGCCACGGTGGACGACAGCTCGGGCGAAAGCGCCTCGGCGGTCACGACGGCCCATTCCCCATGCGGGGGCTTCCACTCGAACTTCACCGCGGCGGACTTCTCCTTGAACTTGAAGTAGTCCAGGCGCAGCGGATAGCTGCGGCCGCCCAGCAGGAAAACTGGCGCCGCCGCTTCGCGCACCATGCCGCCGGAACTCACCCACAGGTCAATCAGGGCGTCCTGCCGCTTGGCATCGGAGTCGTCGCGGCGGTTGGAGTCACCGGCGGCGAGATCGGAGTTCAGGTAGAGCCGCGCACCGTTTTGCGTCGTGATCCGGAACTGGTATTCGCCCGTGTCGGGCGCCAGCAGGGAGCCGTTCCAGGAGATCGAGAACTGATCCGCCGTGATTCCCTCCGCGGGACTGCCCTCGCCGAAATTGAAGTTCACCGCCCGGTCGCGCCGTTTGAGGACGCTCTTCTTCTTCTTGTTCATCCCCTCCGACTGGAAGTATTCGGCCTCCAGCCCGGCGGTCTCCCGGGCGTGTTTCACCGGGCGAAAGCTGCCGATCAGGTCGGCAATGGATTCGCGGTATTGGCGGTTGGTGAGGCGGACGAGGTCAATCTTGGGCGGGCTGTTCTTCGCCCGGGCCTGCGGCGAGTAAAACGCCCCGTGGATGTAGGCCGCGACCGCATCGGCATCCGGGCCCACACATGTGCCGACCTTGTCCTCGGGCATGTTCTTCTCGATGTAACGGGTTAGTGCCTCAATGGAACGTTGACCGTAGAGCGGCTCATCGGCTTTGCCCGCGACGCCCTCACCCGCCCGACCATGGCAACGCGCGCAGTCTTCGCGGTAGATGACTTCGCCGGTGCGCTTGCCTGCCGTCGCCGTGGTCGTGCCGCCGGACTTGGGTCTCGCGACACAGGCGGCGATCAGCGTGGCACACAGCAGCAGCAGGGCGACCGATTTCATGGGCAATACTGCGAAAGGGTTGCCCAGTTACCATGGCCTGACAAGAGGGCGGAATCGCATTGGCCACAGAAAGACGCCGCGGTTCACCGTGGCTCACGCGCGGCAAGCGGATGGACGCAGTTCGCGGCTCAACTCTCCTTGCCGTGGCCAGAGAAGACTCTCAGCCCATGCTGCTGAGCCACCTGCACGCTGACGGGTCGGTGGCAGTGAGCCGCGCTTACCGCAGCGAACGGTTGTTCGGGGCGGTCCAGGTGGCCTGGACGACGCTGATGTTGCGCCAGGAAAACGCTGCTTCGCAGTAGGCGAGGTAGTAGTTCCACGTTCGGATGAAGCGGTCGTCGAAGCCCAGCGCGCGCACGGCGTCGAGCTGACCGTTGAACCGTTCACGCCACCGGCGGAGCGTCCGGGCGTAGTCGAGACCGAGATCCTGGAGGCTGTGAAGCGACAGCGGACCAGTCCTCTGGATGGCTTCGCCGACGCGGTTGAGCGACAGCAATAGCGAGCCCGGGAAGACGTGTTTCTGGATCCAGTCAACCCCGCGGCGGAGTTCGGCGTAGCGGCTGTCGGGGCAGGTGATGAACTGCGCGGCGAACAGGCCGTTCGGGGCGAGCAGGGACTGAACCTGGCCAAAGTAGGTTTCAAGGTATTGGTCGCCCACGGCCTCGAGCATCTCGATGCTGGCGATCTTGTCGAAGCGGCCGGTGAGCAGGCGGTAGTCCTGGAGCTTCACCTCGGCGCGGTCCGCGATGCCGGCGCGCGCAAAGCGTTCCGCGGCGAACTTCCGCTGCTCCTCGCTGAGGGTGACGGTGGTGACGCGGCAGCCGTAACGCGTGACTGCATGTTCGGTGAAGCCGCCCCAGCCGGAGCCGATCTCGAGGACGTGATCGGTGGATTGCAGCCGCAGCTCGCGGCAGAGCCGGTCATACTTCGCGGTCTGCGCGGCGGCGAGGTCCTGGTCGGGGAATTCGAACAGGGCTGCCGAGTAGGTCATCGTGGGGTCAAGCCACAGCGAGTAGAAGGCGTTCCCGAGGTCGTAATGGGCGTGGATGTTCGCCTTGGAGCCGGCGAGGGAATTGCGGTTCAGCGCATGGCGGAAGCGGTTGGCCAGGCTGCCGAGCGCGGCGAACCAGCCGCGGTTGCGCGAGCCGCTGAGGGTTGGCGCCGAATCCACGTTGGCGCAGAACCAGCCGATCACCGCGCACAGGTCGGGCGAATCCCATTCACCGGCCTGATACGCCTCGCCGAAACCGATGTCGCCGTGGCGCACGCAGCGACGGAAGAAGCGCGCGGAGTGGACCTGCATTTCGGCCACCGGGCCGTCGTCGCCGGTGCCGAAGGCGCGGACCGAACCATCGGGCAAGCGAAGCGTCAGGCGGCCGCGGGTCATCGGAGCGAAGGCCCGGAAGAGGAGGCTTTCACAGAGGCGGTCGGCCAGGGACCGGCTGGGTGCGGGCGCGGACGCGGCGTCCTGTGCGGCGGATGTCGCAAAGGCGAGAGGATTGGATTCGAGTTCGTTCACGGGATAATTCCTCAAAGGTTGGCGGATCTGCCGGCACCAACATCAAAGCAGGCCACTTCGCCCTTGGCGTTGCGGACGTAGATCCGGCCGTTGGCGAGGACGGGGGCGGTCCAGCACTTGCCGCCGATAGCTTGGGTGCGGGCCAGGAGCTCGAACTTGGCGGGGTTGGCCCGGACGACGCTCAGCTCACCCTTTTCACTCAGCACAATCAGGCGGTCGCCGGCGGCAATCACCGAACCCTGGCCGAAGCCACCCTCGCCCCATTTCACCTCGCCGGTGGCGAAGTCCACGCAGCGGAGTTCCTGGTTGGCGGTCTTGTAGCCAGCCGTTTCGTGGCCATAGAGATGGCCACCGATCAGCACCGCGGTGCCAGTGAAGGTGGAGAGGTTCTTGTTTTTCCAGACACGCTCGGCGGACTTTGCGCTCACGCGGAGCAGCTCGCCGCCGTCGTCGCCGGAGCTGATGAACACAAGATCGCCGTTAACGACGGGATCGGAACAGTGCGTGCGGTAGCCTTGGCCGAACTTGGATTCCCAGAGCGCTTGGCCGGTCTTCGGGTCCACCGCCACGAGGGCCTCGGACATGATGAACAGGGCTGCCGGCGAATCGCCGAGGCGCGTGACGACCGGGGCCGCGAAGCTCATGTCCTTCTTGGTGCCGGACTTCCAGAGCACGTTGCCCGACGCAGGGTCGAGGGCGACGCCGTGAGGGCCATAGTTGACCAGCAGCGTGTTCGCATCGGCGAGGACCGGAGCGCCCGAAACTCCCCAATCGGAGATCTTGGCGTCGATGTCCTGCCTGAGGTTGCGGTTCCACAGCAGCTTGCCCGTGGTGGTCTCGAAACAGTGGAGGTTGCCGGTCTTGCTGGCGGTGAACAGCCGCTCGCCGGCGACGAGCGGCGTGGAATTGGGACCGCCCTCATACATCTTGTTGGCCAGCTTCTCGGCGTAAGCAAAGGTCCAATTGGTGCGGCCCGATATGGCATCGAGGCAAACCACCACATCCTGTTCCGCGGCCCAGCCCAGGGTGAAGAGGCGTCCTTCTGCGACCACCATCGAGGCGAAGCCGGTGCCGACTTCGGCTTTCCACAGGCGGGCAGGTCCGTCGGCGGGCCAAGTGTGGCTCCAGTCGGTCTCGGGCGTGATGCCGTCCCGATTGACGCCCCGCCACGAGGGCCAGTCGGTTGCGAAGGCGGAGACGCAGAGGAGCAGGCTGAGGGCGGCAGTCGCAGGGATGTTCATGCAGCAGGAGACTTGAAAGAGGGAACCGAGATCGGCGCGGTGGGTCGGAGGCTGTCATGGGGCCGGAACACGCCGACTTGGCGGTCGGGACGGTCCGCCTTGCGGAACCACGGCACGCGCTTCCACCACAGCTTCAAGGCGTGCCAGTGGATGAGCGTGATGACGTGCAGCGTCACGAGCGGATACCGCGCGGTCAGCCAGAGCAGTTCGCGGTCGCTGAACGGCCGACGTTGACCACTGAGGGCGCTGATCAGGACGGTTTCACCGGAGTCGGTCACGTCGTTGACGCCGATGGCGAGGCGGTCCGCGGGCGATTGGAGCCGGAAGTCGAAGCTGAGTTCGAGGTCGCTGAACGGCGAAACGTAGAAATGCTTCGGCGCCACGAGCCGAAACGAGGGGGCGTGTGTTTCCACCTGGCTGTCGTTGCTGGCGGAAGCGGCGGTGAGGGGCACCAGATACGGCTTCAGTTCGCCGAAGGTGTTGCCCACTTCCGCGACGGCGCAAAGCGGATGTCCGGCGGCGTCTTCCACGAAGTAGAAGCTCACGGGGTTGAACACGTAGCCGAACACGCGGGGCAGAGTGAGCAACCGGATGCGGCAGTCGGGCTGGGTGATCACCCCTTGGCTGGCGAGCCACGCCCGGACTGAAGCCTTCAGGTCGGGAGTCTGAACGCCCGCGTTGCCTGCCGGCGTGACCTGAAGGTGATCAGCGTCACGGAAATTGTAGAGCCGGGCCCGGTTGCGGCCGAACAGCCGCAGGGAGCCGGAAAGTCGGTCGAGTTCGTCCAAGTCCAGCAGCGCCATGAAGATCTCGTATTCGAACCGGTGGCGTTTCGGGGCCAACCGCTGATGCATTACGCGGCACTCGTAAAGGCACGAGCGCCAGGGCGTCGAATCCGCGATGGACGGGTTTAATGGCATGGAAGACTTCCGCGGACGAATCCGCCTCCAGAGGGTGGCACCGGTTCGCCAAATCACCAAGCACCCCGTTTGCGGCCGGCCGGCTCCCGCCCATATTCTGCGGCCGACGCATGTATCTGCTGCTGCCGCTGCTCGCCGCCCTCGCCTTTGCGTTGGGGGCGATGGTTTTCAAGCGGGCCTATCAGGAGGGCGCCGGGCTCGCGCACCTGGCGGTGGTCAACAATGTCATCCTGGGAATCGTTTTTCTGCCGTTGCTCGCACTCGAGCGGCAGCCGCTGCCGTGGCACGACTGGGCTTTGCCAGTGCTCACCGCGCTGACGTGGGCTGCCGGTCATCTGCTCAATGTGACCTCGTTGCGCCGTGGGGACGTCTCGCTCGCAACCCCGCTGTTGGGAGCCAAGGTCATCTTTGTGGCAGTGATTTGCTGGCTGGTGTTCGACCAGGAGCTGTCGATCGCGCAGTGGACCAGTGCAGGGTTGGCGACCGCCGGCGTGGTCACGATGGGCCTGACCGACTTTCGCCACGGTCAACGGGCCGGTTTCACCACCGCCGCGGCACTCGGGTGTGCCCTCAGTTTTGCTCTGACAGATACCATGATCCAGGCGTGGGGACCGCGCTTTGGGGCCTGGGGCTTTTTGGCGCTTGTGTTTGCGGCGGTCGGGGCAATTTCGACCCTGCTGACACCGTATTTCGGCCTGAGTTCGTTCAGAGCTCCTTGGAAAGCGTGGCGATGGATCCTGGTTGGGGCGGCGTTGTCGGGAATCCAAGCGATCATCATCACGGGCACCATCGCGGTGTGGAAGGATGCGGCGGGGGTCAACGTGGTCTATGCGACCCGCGGGCTGTGGAGCATTGCCCTGGTGTGGACCGCCGGTCACTGGCTGAAGAACACCGAGCGGCACACGACCGGGCCGCGCGTCATGGCGCAGCGGTTGGCTGGTGCGGCGCTGATTTTGGGCGGCGTGGTGCTGGCGATCACCTCGGGTGTCCGCCGGTGATGGGCGCTTCGACGGTGCCGTTGGGTCGGATCCGCGGCCCGAACTACGCCGCGGAGGAATTGCCTGCGGTCCAACCGGTCGCGCGGTTGACGCATCCCGCGACGCCTGTTTGCCTCGCCGCGTGTTTCGCGCTTTCTCCCGGTTCTGCCTCGCGGTCGCCCTCGGCGGCGGCGCGCTGGCGGCCGGGCTGGAATGGACTGCCGGGCCCGGCTTCCGCAGCGCGCCGGTGAAACCCATTGGGACCGGCCGGCCGGGCTTCACTTCGCTGGGGGCAGCGGACTCGGGTTTGAACTTCACCAACGTCCTTGCCGGGGACGCCTACCTCACCAACGCGGTCGCCCACAATGGCGCCGGGGTCGCGATCGGCGATGTGGACGCGGATGGCTGGGCAGATGTCTATCTGTGCAGCCTGCAGGGACCGAACAGGCTGTTCCGCAACCTTGGCAACTGGAAGTTCCAGGAACTGCCCTTGGCTGACGCCGCCTGTGCCGGCCAATTCTCGACCGGGGCGGTCTTGGCGGACGTGGACGGCGACTCGGACCTCGACCTGCTGGTGAACGGCATCGCCACGGGCACGCGCCTGTTCCTGAACGACGGCCGGGGCCGGTTCACCGAGGGTGCAGACACGGGACTTTCCCGGACCGCTTCGGCTACTTCGCTCGCCTTGGCCGACGTGGACGGTGACGGCGACCTCGACCTGTATTGTCCGCACTTCATCGACGTGATGATGCTGTCGGACCCGACCACTAAGTTCGCCCTCGCGCGGCAGGGAGACCAGTGGGTGGTGGCCAAGGTCAACGGCGAGTCCGCCCGTTCACCGCGCTGGAAGGGCCGGTTCGAGGCATTTTCGGACGGAAGGGTCCGCGAGCTGCCGGAAGTCCACGGCTTCTATCGAAATGACGGCGGCGGACACTTCAAGGCCGTGGAGCACGAGCCTGGCACCTACGAGGACGAAACCGGCAAACCCATCCCGCCATTCCGTGACTGGGGCCTGGCAGCCATGTTCCGCGACCTCAATGGCGACGGCCGGCCGGACCTGTATGTCTGCAATGACAACACATCGCCCGACCGCATCTGGATGAACCGCGGCGGCTGGCATTTCCGCGCGCTGGACACCCGGACGGTTCGGCACACCAGCCGCTCGGCGATGGGCATTGATTTTGGCGACCTGAACCGCGACGGGCGGGACGACTTCTTCGTCGTGGACATGCTGGCCCGCGACCATGCCAAGCGCCTCACGCAGCTCATGCGCGACCGGCCGGTTCTGACCGACAGCGAGCGGGTCTCCGAACGGCCGCAGTTCAACCGCAACACGCTCTACTTCGGCCGGGCGGACGGCTCCTTCGCCGAGACCGCGCTGATGGCCGGCCTCGCCGCCACGGACTGGACGTGGACGGCACTGTTCCTCGACGTGGATCTCGACGGATACGAGGACATCCTCGTGACGAACGGCTTCGAGTTCGACGTGATGGACCAGGACAGCCATGGCGTGATCAAGGACAGCCGGCGCAAGCTGACCGAGGCCCAGCTCAAGCGCTCGATGCAGTTCCATCCCCGCTGGCGCACACCGAACGCCGCCTTCCGTAACCGCGGCGACGGAACGTTCACGCCGATGGCCGCCGAGTGGGGCTTCGCGCACGCCGGCATCTCCTACGGTGCCGCGACGGGCGACCTCGACAACGACGGCGACCTCGACCTCGTGGTCAACCACCTGAACGAACCGGCCGGACTTTACCGCAACGATACCGGGGCGGGACGCGTGCAGGTGCGTCTGAAGGGGACGGCACCGAACACGGCCGGCATCGGCGCGAAACTCCGGCTCATCGGCCCGGAACTCACGCAGTCACAGGACATCATCGCCGGCGGCCGTTACCTTTCGGGCGATCAGGCGGCACGAACCTTCGCCGCCCAGTCCGGCCTACCGCTGCGCCTGGAAATCCGCTGGCCGAGCGGCCGGGAAAGCGTGGTGACCAACGTGGAATCGGACCGGATCTACGAAGTGAGTGAGCCTATGGCGGATCCCTTGAATGCGCCGGCAAAACCGAAGCCGAGTCCGCTCTTCGAAGACCTTAGCGGGCTGCTCCAGCATGAACACGTTGAGGAACCCTTCGACGACTGGTCGCGACAGGCGATGTTGCCCAAACGCCTCAGCCGTCTCGGGCCCGGGGTGGCGTGGTTCGACATGGACGGCGACGGCTGGGAGGACTTGTTGATCGGGTCCGGCAAGGGCGGGGCGCTCGCCGTGTTTCGCAATGAACAGGGTCAAGGCTTCAAGCGCTTGGACGGACCGCCGCCCGCCGCGGGGGACCTTGCCGGAGTCGTCGGCTGGGCGGACGGCAAGGGTGGCCGCCACCTGCTCGCCGCGGTGGGGAACTATGAGCGGGTGCCGGACGGGGAATCCGAATTGCAGGTCTTCATTCCCGGACGGCTCGACACGCCGCTGCGCCTTCCGGCGGGGGCCGCTTCCCCCGGAGCGGTGGCGCTGGCCGATTTGGATGGCGATGGCGACCTCGATGCCTTCGTGGGCGGGCGCTTTCAGCCGGGACGGTATCCGGAGCCGGTGAATTCCACGGTGTGGTTGAACGACGGAGGCAAATTGGCGCTGTCCGCAGTTGCCAGCGAGCCGTTCAAGGCCGTCGGCCTCGTGAATGGTGCGACCTTCGCCGATCTGGATGGCGACGGCGTGGCGGAATTGGTCCTGGCTCTGGAATGGGGTCCCCTGAAGGTGTTCCGGATCGCAGCGGGCCGCTTTCAAGACGTGACGGCCGACTGGGGTTTGGCCGACTACACGGGCTGGTGGACCGGGGTCGCGGCGGGCGACTTTGACGCGGACGGCCGGCTGGATCTGGTGGCCGGCAACTGGGGTCGCAACACCATCTATGAGCTCAACCAGCCGACGACGTTCCGGGCGTGGTATGGCGAATGGAACAACGACGGCGTGGTGCAGCTCGTCGAGGCGTGGAATCGCGGCGCCGATTGGTTTCCGGTGCATGACCGGGCGTGGCTGGAGCGCGGCTTCCCGCGGCTTACCGACCAGTTCCCGACACACGAAGCCTTTGCCCAGGCGACGCTGAAGACCATTCTGGGCCCGCAGTTCGAGAACACCCGGTTCGTCGCGGCACGGCATCTGGAATCCATGGTGTTCCTCAACCGCGGCGGACGATTCGAGGCGCAGGCGTTGCCGGTGGCGGCACAGGTTTCGCCGATGTTCTCGGTCAACGTCGCGGATGTGGACGGCGACGGCGTGGAGGATGTCTTCTGCGCCCAGAATTTCTTCGGCACCGCGACGGACATGTCGCGGGACGACAACGGCCGCGGGCTTTGGCTCAGAGGCTTGGGCGGAGGACGGTTCACGGCGCTGGAAAGCGACGTGACCGGGATAGAGGTGCTCGGCGAACAGCGCGGGGCAGCCTTGGCTGACTTCAACCATGATGGCCGCGTGGATGTGGCCGCTTCGCAAAACGGCACCACGACCCGCCTCTACGCCAACCGCGGCGGTCGGACGGGCCTGCGGGTGATCTTGGCCGGCCCACCGGGGAATCCCGAAGGGATCGGAGCGCAGGTCCGGGTGCAGTATTCGGGAAATGGGCTGGGACCGGTCCGGTCGGTGAGTGCCGGCACAGGCTACTGGTCGCAGGATGGGGCGACGCAAGTGCTGGGCTTGACCGGTGCCCCCGTGGCACTGTGGGTCCGGTGGCCGGGCGGGCGGGAGCAGACGGTGCCGCTGGCAGCTGACCAACGGGAAGTGCGGGTTGAGTTCAAACCATGAGCCGGAGCAACTGGAGGAATCGGACGAGCGTGGGCGTGGCCATTGTCGTGGCGGCCATGGGCCTTGGGGTCGGTTGCAAACCGGCTCCGGCGCCGCCCAAATCGGTCGAGCTGGTTCCCTTGACCAACATGGTTCCGATCCGGGCGGGAACATTTCAGCGCCTCAAGTTTCCGGTCACCCTCACGCGCGATTTCTGGATCGGGAAATATGAGGTCACCCAGGGGGAATTCCTCTCGGTGATGGGCCGCAACCCCAGCCACTTCACCAACGGCCTCAATCATCCGGTGGAGAAAGTCTCGTTTCTCGACGCCAGCAATTACTGCGCGAAGGTCACGCAGTCGGAGCGGTCCGCCGGGCGGTTGCCGGACGGATTTGTCTATCGGCTGCCCTATGAGTCGGAGTGGGAATACGCCTGTCGGGCCGGCTCCGCGGCGGCGTTTGGGTTTGGCGACTCAGTTGACGCCGCCGGAGACTTTGCCTGGAGCGCGGAAAACGCGGACCAGAAGACCCAACCAGTGGGTCAAAAACAGCCCAACGCTTGGGGTCTGCACGATATCCACGGCAATGTCTGGGAATGGTGCCTGGACTGGTTTGCCCCCTATCCCGCGGCCCCGGTCACCGATCCGACCGGGCCAGCCGGCGGCAAATACAAGCTCTTCAAGGGTGGGGGCTGGAACCAGGACGCCCAGTTCGGGAAGGCTTCCAGCCGGTTCATGATGTCACCGTCCAACGGCATCCATTTCGTCGGCTTCCGGATAGTGCTCGCCCAGCCCGGGCTGGGGGAGAGCCACTGACTTTTCGGGGCGTAATGCCGGCCCGCCGGGGTGGGCCGCGAAGATTTTCGGGCGACTGGGCCAGATTAGGCTTGTGAATTTGGCGTAACAGCGGGAAACAAATCCCGGAAATTGTCCCCGGAAGAGTGCCCTAGGCACTTGCATTCAATTAATCCTCATGAAGCAATCCCTCCCCACAACTTTGGCCGCAATGGCCCTTTGCCTTGGCGGGCTGACTGCCCTTGCAAAGAACGACATAGAACCCACCAAGGAATTCTACACGGTGATCCACGCCCCGAAGCCGGTGGTGCTGGACGGTGACCTCTCGGAATGGTCCGGCGTTCCGATTCTCGCGGACCCGAAGTTCGCTGTGCCCAAGGGCTCAGGATCGACCTCGGCCAATCCCAATTACGTGCTGTTCGAACCGCACGCCGGCGGCACTTGGAGCGGTCCCGATGACCATACTTCTGCCGTCCAGATCGTTTACGATGCCGAGAACGTCTACTTCGGCTTCGTGGTGACGGACGACTACCACGAAAACGCGGCCAACAGCGCGTGGAACGGCGATTCGGTGCAGCTCATGATCGCAAGTGCGGACCGCACCCAGCAGGTCGCCCTTTACAACTATGCGCTCGGTGGCGTCGAGGGCGCCACCGGTGACGTCATCATCATGCACGAGGCGGGCCCCGGCGGCTCGGAAGAGTGCAATTGCGCCACGGAGGCGGTCATCAAGCGCGATGCGGCCAACAAGAAGACCATTTACGAGATCAAGCTGCCCAAGGCGGCGGTCGGCCTGACTTCCCTGCGCGGCGGACCGAAGTTCGGTCTCGGCATGGCGATCAACGACGGTGACAACGGTCCCGGACAGGCCGGCCAGAAGGGCTGGGGCGGTCTGGGTGCGCACGCCATCGTCTTCGGCAAGACTCCGAGCGAAACCGCGGAAATCACCCTTGCGAAGGGCAACGACATCGAGCCCGGCAAGGAATACTATACGGCGCTGAAGACCACCCAGACCATCACCTTGGACGGCAATCTCGGCGAGTGGAGCGGCGCGCCGGTGCTGGCCGATCCCAAGTTCGCGGTGCCCAAGGGCGCAGGCTCAAATCCCAACGTTGCCAATCCCAATTACGTGCTGTTCGAACCGCACGCGGGTGGAACTTGGAGCGGTCCCGATGACCAGACGTCCGCAGTGCAGGTGATCTATGATGCCGAGAACGTCTATTTCGGCTTTGTGGTGACGGACGACTACCACGAAAACGCGGCCAACAGCGCGTGGAACGGCGATTCGGTGCAGCTCATGATCGCAAGTGCGGACCGCACCCAGCAGGTGGCGCTTTACAACTACGCCCTCGGCGGCATCGAAGGCGCGACCGGTGACATCATCGTCAACCATGAGGCTGGCCCGGGCGGCAACCCGGAATGCAATTGTGCCACCGAGGCGATCGTGACCCGCGATTCGGTCACCAAGAAGACCGTCTATGAAATCAAGCTGCCCGCCGGCGCGTTGGGCCTGACCCCGCCGCTCACCACGGGCATCAAGTTCGGTCTCGGGATGGCCATCAACGACGGTGACAACGGCCCCGGACAGGCCGGCCAGAAGGGCTGGGGCGGTCTCGGTGCCCACTCGATTGTCTTCGGCAAGACCCCGGGTGAAACCGCCGAGGTCACCCTCGGCACCACGGTCACCGGCTCGGACAAGATCTTCCTGTCCGCGATCAACCCTGGCTTGGCGCTGTTCACCTTCCGTGCGACCGACAAGGGCGCGTCCATCGTGGATCCGGCCAACACCACCCTGTCCATCAACGGCAAGGTCGTGACGCTGACTTCCAAGAAGGCCGGCGACGCCACGGACTTCACCTGGACCGCCAGCGCTGCGCTCGCTCTCGGATCGACCCATGCCTACGTCATCACGGCCAAGGATACCTTGGGTAACGTCGTGACGGACCAGGGCACCTTCAGGGTCAACCCCATCAAGATCGGCCTGAACTTCGGTGCCGACGAGCCCATGGCCGCCGAGCCGTCTGGCTCCGCGTTGGCAGCCGATGCGGTCGCAGGCGTCCCGGCCGTGGCGCAAGCCAGCTGGAACAACCTGTCCGGATTCGTCAACCCAACCGACGCGGATGGCAATCCCGTCTCGCCCCCGATCAGGACCGACACGGCCGCGGTGGTTTCCGTCACCGCCTTCTGGGAAGCCAACGGCACGTGGTCCAGCACCGGCAGCGGGTTGGAGAACAACGGGTTTGCCGACGCGGACCGCACGCTCATGTCCGGCTATCTCGACACCGGGGACGCCACGACGACCAAGGTCACCATTGGCAACATTCCCGACGCCCTCACGGCGGGTGGATATGATGTGATTGTCTACACCTTGGGCAGTGAAGCCGGCAGTGGCGGTGGTTATCGGGTCGTGGGGGCCGGTGGCGCCGTTCTCAAACCCTACGTGAAGGCCAAGTCTCCGTCGCTCCCGTCCACCTATGTCGAAGCGGTCGCCGGTGCGGCGGCAGCCAGCGGCACCTATGTGCGGTTCTCCGGCCTGAACGCGGGTTCAATCACCGTGGAAGCGACCTCGGCCGCTCCCAATGGCACCGGCAGCCCGGCTCGCGCTCCGATCAACGCCATCCAGCTCGTCCCGACGCCGGCTCCGGCCGGACCGACGGTCTCCACCACGCCGCCTTCGGGCCTCGGTGGCGGCCAGCTGGCCAACGTGGTCGTGGACACCAATGGCAAGACCATCACCGCTGACTTGCCGGCGACCGGCGCGAGCGGATTCCTCACCATCACCCCGGCCGTCGCCATCAAGAGCGTGAAGGTTGAGGGTGGCAAGCTGGTCATCCAATACCAGTAAGACTGCCGGCGACTGGAGTCGCCGATTCTCGAACGGGGCTGGACGCGAGTCCGGCCCCTTTTTGTTTTCCCACTTCGGGTTGAAGCCACACCCGCCCGCCGGCAGCCTGTCGCCGTGAATCCTCCCGTGATCGCCGCTGCGTTGGCGGCCGTCGTCGGCTCGACGGCGGCCGCCGGCTGGGACAACTTCAGCGACACTTGGGTGGCCACCGATGGGTTGGGTCGGCCCGTTTCGACTTCGCTGCACACCGGACCGCCGCGACCGGACCGGACTGTCGGCCTGTTCTATTTCCTCTGGCACGGTGCCCATATCCAGGGCGGCCCCTACGATGTCAGCCGGATTCTCGCGCAGAATCCCCGGGCGATGACGCAGCCCGACAGTCCGCTTTGGGGTCCGTTGCAAGCGCCGCATCACTGGGGCGAATCCATCTGGGGCTACTATCTCGCCGCCGACGCGGGCGTGCTCCGCAAGCACGCCCAGATGCTCGGCGACGCCGGCGTGGATGTCGTGATCTTCGACGTCACCAACCAGGTGACCTACCGCGAAGACTACTTCGCCCTGCTCCGCGAATGGAGCGCGTGGCGCCAACTCGGGAACCGCACGCCGCAGGTCGCCTTTCTCACGCCATTCTGGGAACCGTCCAAAGTCGTCCACGAACTATGGCGCGACCTTTATTCCACCGGCCAGTTCCGCGACCTGTGGTTTCAGTGGGACGGCAAGCCGCTCCTGCTCGCCGATCCTGCGTTGCTGCTGTCGCGCGAGGAGAATTCCCGGCAGGATCATCCGGCCGAGTTGCGCCCGGGCCACACGCTGGGTCAGACCTTCCGGAGCGAACGGACGCTGCACGCCGTCAGTGCGCGGTTCCCGACGTGGGGCGCCACCAATTCCGCCCTCACGTTGACCCTGCACCGCGATCACGCCGGCGGATCTGCAGTCGTGAGCCGCCGAATCGAGCGGGTGCCGGACAACGCATGGCTCCAGCTCGTTCCGGCGTCCCCGTTGCCGCCAGGGACATACCATCTCGAAGCGGGCGATCCGGCCGGCCGCATCGGCTGGTGGAGTCATTCGCAGGAATCGTTTGCGGCGGGTCACGCCACTGCGGACGGGGCCGAGGCCGCCGGCGACCGCACGCTCCGATTGTTGTGGGCCGACGGGGAAACGGCGGCCATCCGTGACTTCTTCACGTTCCGGAAACCGCAGCCCGACTACTTCCAAGGGCCCACGCAGCCGGACATGTGGAGCTGGCTCGAAGTCGCCCCGCAGCATGTCTTCCGCAACGCCCGCGGGGAGAAGGAGCAGATGTCCGTCGGTGTCGCCCAGAACGCCGTTGGAGGTCGCCTTGGCTCCATGAGTGAACCGGGCGCACTCGGTCGCAGTTATCACGATGGGAGGCCGGACACCGGTGCCGGTTTGATGCGTTGGGGATTGAACTTCAGCGAGCAGTGGGCGAATGCGCTCCGGGAGGATCCGCGGTTTGTGTTCGTGACCGGCTGGAACGAGTGGATCATGGGCCGCTTCAACGAGTTCAACCGCGTGAAGCTGCCGGTGATGTTCGTGGACCAGTTCGACCAGGAACACAGCCGCGACCTCGAACCCATGCGGGGCGGCCACGGTGACGATTACTTCTACCAGTTCGTCGATCATGTCCGGCGTTACAAGGGCGCCCGGCCGGTGCCGCCGCTGCGGTCCGCGACCGTGAAGATGGACGGCGCCTTTGCCGACTGGGAACCGGTGGAACCGGAATTCCGCGACACGGTGGGCGATCCCGTGCGACGCCACCACCGGGGCTGGGATGCCCGGGTCACCTACACCAACGCCACGGGCCGCAACGACCTCATCGCCGCCAAAATCAGCTGGACCCGGCACACGGTCGCCTTCTACGTCCGCACCCGGGACCCGCTGACTCCCGCGGGGAATTCCGATTGGATGGTGCTCCTGCTGGACACCGACGCCGATGCCCGCACCGGCTGGCTGGGCTACGATTTCGTGGTTAACCGCACGCGCACAGGTCCCCACGCAGCTTCGGTCGAGCGCAATGTTGGCGGCCGCTACGAGTGGGCTCCGGCCGGCACCGCCGAGTTGCACGTGGGCGAGCGGGAACTGGAACTTTCCGTGCCGTGGAAACTGCTCAGCCTATCCCGGCCACCCGCCGTGCTGGATTTCAAGTGGACCGACCACGTGCACGCGACCGGCGACTGGAGCGATTTCACGCTGAATGGCGACGCGGCTCCGAACGACCGGTTCAACTTCCGCGCAGTGCCGTCCGGAAAGAAGAAGTCAGTGCGCTGACCTACGCTGACGGCGGCAGGCGCAGCGCGGTGTTGGCCGGCTCGATCTCCGCCAGCGGCCGGCTTTCGGAGGCGGCGCCGAGTTTGGCCAGCTTCTCCCCCTGCGGCCGGACCCTGCTTTCGTAGCTGCCGAGGGCCCGGTTGTAGGCGTCGCTGGCCTTCTGCAGGCCGTCGCGGATGCCCTCGAAATGTTCCGTGAACTTGGCCACACGGTCGAACAGCTCCCGCGAGGCTTCGGCGATCGCCCGCGCATTCACGGACTGATCGTGCTGCTGCCAACTCACGGCCACGCTGCGGAGCAGCGCGATCAACGATGCAGGAGTCGCGAGCAGGATGCGCCGTTCCGCCGCCCAGACGAGGAGGTCCCGGTCCCCTTCCAGCGCGGCGCTGAAGAGTGATTCTGCCGGCAAAAACAGCACCACATGGTCGAGCGCATGGGCGAACTGGGCCGGATAATCGCGGTCGGCCAGCGCCTTGATCGTCGTCCGCAGCTTCACCGCATGCTCGCGCAGCGCGTCAGCCCGCTTGGTTTCGTCGGCGAGGTTGAGCGCATTGAGGAAGTCCAGATCGGGCACCTTGGAATCCACGATGATGACGCGGTCGCCCGGCAGGTGAACGACGAGGTCGGGTTTACGATCGCCTTCCTGGAGCTGCTCGGTGAAATCGCAGTGCGCACTCAGTCCGGCCGCCTCGACGACCCGCCGCAAGGTCTCTTCGCCCCAGCGCCCGCGGGCCTGGTTCGAGCTCAGCACCACCCGCAGCCGCTGGGTCTCGCTTGACAGCGTCTGACTCTGGCTGGCGAGCGTCTTGAGCTGCTCGTGGACCTGGCCAAGGGCGGACTGCTGCTGGGCTTCGGCCTGTTGCAGCCGCTGCTGATAGGCCCGCAATTGCTCCTCCAGCGGCTTGACCAGCCCGGCGATGCGTTCCTGCCGCTGGTTGAGATCGCCCTCGGCCGTGGCCTTGAACCGGCCCAGCAACTCGTTGGCGAGTTCGAGGAACTTTGGATTGTTGGCCGCCAACGCTTCGGCGGCGGTGGCCTTGAACTGGTCGCGGAGCGCGCCGAGGGCACGCTCGTGAGCCGCCCGAAGTTCGGTCACCGCCGATTCCTGTTTCTCGCGCAGTTCGCGGAGCTGATCGTCATGGAAGCGGCGCTGCTCGCCGAGCAGGGCTTCCCCCTTGCCGATCTCCGCCCGGGCCGTCGCCAATTCCGTTTCCCGGGTGGCGAGGTGCTCGCGCAGTGCCTTGGCCGATTCCTCGGTGACCGCGACGATGCGGGCGCGTTCATCGGCCGATTGAAGCGCCGCCGTCCGGCTGGCTTCCGCAGCGGCCCGCGCCGCCCCCGCTTCGCCCAACTGCCCGCGGAGCCCGCCGAGCTCGGCCTCGCGGGCTGCGATCTGTCCGCGGAGTTCCGCCTCGACTCCCGTATCCGGAGCTTGCCGGCGCTGCGCGCGCCACAGCCAACCCAGGGCGAAACCGACTCCCACGCCAAGCACTCCCGCGACCAGATATTCCACCAACGGCATGCCCGCAGTCTGGCGCAGGCCTCCGGACAAGGACAGTCCGGGTTCAGCCCGCGGCGGGAGTATGTAGATAACGCAAACGGGCCGCCTCGCAGGCATTGCGGATCGCCTGGGTGATTCAAATGCTCAAGGTTTTCGGGTGACAGCCTTCGAAGGCTGCGGCCTGAGATTCCAATTTGC
>Ga0169931_10002129_pt1 | contig 32461 bp, 27 predicted proteins | sample Kivu_15m_20L_FD_129675 | JGI IMG/M metagenome (GOLD analysis project Ga0169931, IMG submission 129675) | Freshwater microbial communities from Lake Kivu, Western Province, Rwanda to study Microbial Dark Matter (Phase II) - Kivu_15m_20L... | ecosystem: Environmental > Aquatic > Freshwater > Lake...
CGACGAGTCCACCGCCGACCGCAAGCGGCGCAACGACGACGGGGTGATCGCCCTGCAACTGCACGGCGGGAAGGGGACCGACCTGCGGGTGAGCTTCCGCGAGTTACACCTGAAGACGTTCGCGGATCGGTTCGGCGACGCGACGCGGGTGTTCAACGACGCCGACCTCGACGGGTGGAAGTCCCCGGTCGGGGAGAAGGCGTGGGCCGCGAAGGCCGCGGAGAAGGACAAGGGCGGCCGGGTCCTTCATGCAAAGTGAAAGCCCGTTCGACATCGCCACGTGCATGTGGTACACGGGCCTCGATCCGTTCACGATGAAGCCGGTGGCCTCGGCGAAAGGGCTGCGTGACCGCAAGATGCAGCGCGCGTTGATGCAGTTCTTCAAGCCGGAGAACTGGTTCGAAGTGCGGGATGCCCTGCTCGAAGCGAACCGCCCCGACCTGATCGGCGGCTGCGACGGGCTCATCCCCGCCAACCCGCCGAAGGAGGCTCTGGAGAAGCGGCGGCGGGACGCGCCGCGGGCGGTCGAGGGCGACCACTACCACACCGTCGCCAACCCGGCGAAGAGCGAGAACAAGGGCTATCGCCCCGGCCGCAAGACGCAGCGACGGCGGTCGCAAGGGAACGGGAAATGAGCGCCGCAGAAATTGAACATCGAGGCTCCGCATGAGTTCCGCACATCTTCGCGGGCCGATCGCGCTCTCGATTCTCGCGGCGTTCGTCACCATCGGCATGAAAGGGACGGCGTACGCCGTCACCGGGTCGGTCGGGTTGCTTTCGGACGCGCTCGAGTCGCTCGTGAACCTGTTCGCGGCGGTGACCGCATACCTCTCGCTGCTCTACGCCGCACGCCCCGCGGATCCCTCGCACGCCTACGGGCACGAGAAGATCGAGTATCTTTCGAGCGGGCTCGAAGGCGCCCTCATCGTGTTCGCCGGGCTCGGCGCCGCGGGCTACGCCGTACGGCGACTCGTCGTTCCCGAACCGCTGGCGGACCTCGAGATCGGCGCCGCCATCGCCCTCGCCGCATCCCTCGTCAACTTCGCGGTGGCCCGCGTCCTCCTTGTGCAGGGGCGAAAGCATCGCTCCATCGTGCTCGAAGCGGACGGCCGGCATCTCATGTCGGACGTCATCACATCCGTGGGCGTCGTCGCCGGGATCGGCCTCGTGCTGATCACGAAGCTGGAGTGGCTCGATTCCGTGCTCGCGATCGCGGTCGGACTTCACATCGCGTGGACGGGCGGCGAACTGATTCTCCGATCGTTCAATGGCCTGATGGATCACGCGATCTCGCCCGAGGAACGGGATCTCCTCCGCGCCGTGGTTCAGGAACAACTGCCGGCCGGGGCCGCGTTCCACGCCTTGCGAACCCGTCAGGCCGGAGCCCGACGCTTCGCCGAGTTCCACCTGCTCGTGGACGGCGATCAATCCGTGCGCGAGGCCCATCACCTGGCCCACCGCATCGAGGACGCTCTCGTCGCGGCCCTGCCGGGGCTCCAGGTTCTGATTCACATCGAACCGGTGGACGAACGCGAGTCGTGGGAGGGCGAGAGCCTCGCTCAACTTGGCGAACCGGCGGCTCCTCCCGCCGACTGAAGCAAGCCCGCGAATCGATCCGGAGCCAGCGTCGCCAGCAGTTCCGCGGTCGATTCGCAGCGCTTGATCGCGTCGAAACGGTCGAAGGCGCCGCTCGCGGCGGCCAACTTCAGCCACTGTTTCCATCGCCGCACGCCGTTTTCCGGCGGATCTTCGACCAGGGCCCGCGTCCACTCCTCGAGCCGGTTCAATCGGTCGAACCAATCGTGGTGTCGATAGCGATCGGCAGTGGCGATGCCGAGTTCGGCCGCGACGTGGTGTGAGAGCGTCGGATCCGCCAGCGCTCCGCGACCGAGCATGAAGTGGATGCAGCCGGTGGCTTCGCGGCAGCGGCGGAAGTCGTCCCGCGTCCAGATGTCGCCGTTGGCGATCACGGGGATGCCGAGCGACTCGCGAATGCGTCCGATCGGGTCCCAGAAGATTGGCGGCGCGTACCCGGCGATTCTCGTGCGGCCGTGAATCGCGAGCCACGACGCGCCGCCGTCCGCGGCCATCGCCGCGTTCTCGCGGATCGGATCGATCGAGTCCCAGCCGAGTCGCATCTTCGCGGAAACGGGCACGGTCGCGGGGGTCGCGGCACGCACGGCGCGAACGATCTCCCGAATTCGGGTCGGGTACTTCAACAGCGTGGCGCCGCCGTCGTGGCGGTTCACGGTGTTCGCGGGGCAGCCGAAGTTGAGATCAATGGCGACGGCGCCGCACTCGACCGCTCGACCCGCGGCCTCGGCCATGCGGCCGGGGTCGCCGCCGAGCAGTTGCACCTGCACCGGCAAGCCGCTCCGCGTGCGACTGCCCTCACGCAGTTCGGGCACGTGGCGCAAAAAGACGTGCTTCGGCGGAACCTGCCCCGCCACGCGAAGGAACTCGGACACGGCATACGAGAACGCCCCGAACTCGCCTTGGAGCGCCCGCATCGGCGCATCCGTGACCCCTTCCATCGGTGCAAGAATCACGGCGGGTCGGGTGGCGTCGAGCATCGCGTGACCGGGCCTCACTGCCGCGGAGTGACCGGCTTGAACGGCGGCTGGGCGTGGTCCGCGCCCTTCGCCTTCACTTTACGCTTGTACACTTTGTCCCCGCAGCAGACGAAGACGACATCGCGATCCGGCCCGCCGAACGTGAGGTTCGCGCATTTGCCGTTCGGGGTCGGGAGGATCGCCTGAACGCGGCCAGCCTGATCGCACACTTGGAGGCCGAGTTTCGTCGCGACCCAGAGGCGGCCGTCGCGATCGGTGCGAAGCCCGTCCGCCCCGCTGTCCTCGCTCGTGTCCGGCACGTGAAGGTGAAAATACTTCTGCTTGTGGGCCAGCGATCCGTTCGCCTGTATCTGCCAACTGTACACCCAGTGCGTGCGGCTGTCCGCGACGTAGAGCAGCGATTGATCCGGGGAAAGCGTGATGCCGTTCGCGAAGTTCAACCCGGTGTCCACGATCGTCTTTTCGCCGGTCTTCGAGACGTGCCAGATCGCGCTCGCGCCCGGCTTGGTGAACGGATCGGTGACATAGATGCTCCCGTTGCGGGCGACGACGAGGTCGTTCCCTTTGAACCCCTCGGCCACGAGCTGCGGGTTTCCTTCGCTGTCCCACGCGAGGAGTTTGCCGGCGTCGCCGTCGCGGGTGTTGGCGTAGAGGCGGCCGTCCGGACCGAAGCGTTGGCCGTCGCCGCGCTTCGAGTCCTTGAGCCACGTGAATGGTCCGTCCGGACCGACTCTCAGCGTCCGGCTCGATCCGACGTCGTTGAAGTACACCTCGCCCTTCTCGTTGGTGGCCGGTCCTTCGGTGAACTTGAACCCTTCGCCGACGAGTTCCCACTTCTCGCCGGGCACGAGCAGATCTTTCATCTGAGGCGAGCCGAGCCCGGCCTTCGGCGCCTCGGGCCACCCCTTCCAGAGGAACTTCATCGCCGCGGGGAAGATCTCGGTGGCGTGCTTGCCGTCGTGCCCGCCCTGGCCCCACGCGTGCTCCACTTCGTATCCGGCGAACTTCAGGGCCCGCTCCATCTCCTGATTCGCCATCCACCAGTCGCCGCCCCAGATGTTGAGGTCGTTCTCGCCGTCCTGAAGGAAGACGCGGATCGGCTTCGGTTCGGTCTTGCGGATCAGCGTGGGGTAGGAGTGCCCGCCGCGAAGGCCGACGTAGGTTCCGATGGAGGAGAACACGCGAGTGAAACCGTCCGGCCGCTCCCACGCGGCGGTGAAGGCACAGACGGCGCCGCTTGAGGCTCCGCCGATGGCGCGGTCGCCCGGCTTCTTCGAGAGGCGAATCGGGCGGCCGTCCGCCGTGGACTTCTTCTCCACGTCCGGAAGCAGTTCGTCCAGGATGAAGCGAGCGTAGGCGTCGCCGAGGCCGTCGTACTCGAAACTGCGGTTGAAGCGGGGCAGCGAGTCCGCGTTCGCCGCAGGCACGACGCCAGGCGTCACGAACACGCCGATGGTCACGGGCATCGTGCCGGCTTCGATCATGCGGTCGAACACGGCCGGCGCGTTGTACTGCACGCCGTCCTGATTCACGTACACGCAAGCGGGCGTTCTGCCGTCGTACTTCGCCGGCACGTACAGGGTGTAGGTTCGGGTGGTGCCCGGGAAGATCTTGCTCGCGGCGAACGTGTACGGCTTGAGTTCGCCCGGCGGCACGTTTTGGGCGGGAGCCGGGTTCGCCGCGAGGCCGAACGCCAGGAGAAGTAACGCGGCGCGGAGCATGGTGCGGCCTCGCGGAGAGGGAAGCGTCTGCGGGTTGGTTGTAGTGAAGGCCGATTCCGGTTTCAGGTTGCCGATCGGTTTCGCCGATGAAACGACATGCGATCTTTCGCCCTGATCGTGCTGCTTGCCTCGTTCGCGGCTTCGGCCGCGGCCCAGGAACCGGCCGCCACGCCCGCCGAACCCGGCCGCGAGGCCGTCGAACGCCTCGAATCGCTTGGCGAACTCGAGACGGATCGCGACTCGTTCACCCCGGCCACGAGCGTGGTCGGGCGGAACCGCGTAGTCGTCGAAGCGGCGTACTCGTTCCTCGAAAATCGGGGCATCAAGGAAACGCACAGCCTGCCCGAACTGCTGATCCGCTTCGGCGTCACGGAACGGCTCGAGGCGCGGCTCGGCTGGAACTACGAAGTCGGCGGCGTGGGCAACTCCATCACCGGCGTGGACGCCGGGGACGAGAACCCGGAGCGCTCCCGGAAGTCGCTCATCCGCGAACACGCCCTCGCCTACGGGTTCAAGTTCCGTCTTGTCGAGCAGGATCGGTTCATTCCGCGGAGCGCCCTCATCGTTCAAGGCTTCACCCCGACCGGCAGCAACGAGGAACACGCGACCGCGACGCAGGTCGTGGCCACGCTCGTCGCCGGGTGGGAATTCGCGAACCGCTGGCGCTTCGACACCGCCCTCCGGTACGGCACCGAGAGCGAAGACGGGGACCGTTTCAACCAGTGGGCGCCTTCCGCCGTGCTCAAGATTCCGATCCGCGAGACGTGGTCGATCCACAGCGAATACTTCGCCATCGCCAGCAGCGGCCGCGAGGTGAACGGCGTGAAGCATTACTTCAGCCCCGGCCTCCACTGGCTCGTGACGCCGAATCTGGAAGTGGGTGTTCGCCTCGGCTGGGGGCTGAACGACGACTCGACTCGGTTCTTCACGAACGTCGGGTTTGGCGGGCGGTTCTGAGCTCCCGGCCGGGACTTTCCGGAAACTCGATTCGCGATCTGGGTTTTACTTGACTCTCGCAGCCGGTCGCGGTTAGAACCGGATGAGACTCGCGAGTCCGGCCATGTTCGTCCTCTCTCGTGCCTCGGCGTTCGTCATTCTCGCCCTCGCCGCCGTGGGCTGCGGAGATGGCGTTCGCTATGTCGAACCGACCACGCCGCCTTCCGAAAATCAACAACGACTCAACTACATCGGCGACGCCTATCTTCGCTCCACGATGCGGCTCAACCGGGCCCCGAAGAGCGTGGCCGAACTGGCTCCGACATTCAACTCGCTTGGCTTGAAGGGTGAGGACTTCCTGAAGTCCGCGGACGACGGCAAACCCTTCGAGATCGTGTGGGGAAGCGACCTGCGCTCGCTCCAGGGGAGCGGGAGCGACATTCCGATCGTCGCCTTCGAGCGGGACGGGAAAGACGGCAAGCGGCATGTGCTCCGCGGCCGCTCCGAGGTCCTGCTCATGAGTGAAAGCGAACTCCGCTCCGGCAAATTTCCGGACGGCTACAAGCTGCCTTTCTGATTCGTTTCGATTTTCGTTCGCCCAGTTTTATCTCATTCATTCGGAGGTGGGTCATGGCTACCCGTTCGTCCCGATCGGCGTTCACGCTGATCGAACTGCTCGTCGTGATCGCGATCATCGCGATTCTGATCGGGCTGTTGCTCCCGGCGGTGCAGAAGGTGCGTGAGGCCGCGGCCCGCGCAACCTGCCAGAACAACCTGAAACAGATCGGTCTCGCGTTCCACAACCACCTGGACGCCCAAGGCGCGTTTCCCTCCGGGGGGCGCTACTGGTGGGAACATCGGACCGTGACTCCGAGCGGCACGCCCTCCGATTACAACACGCAGGTTTGGGGCTGGGGCTACCAGATTCTCCCGTACATCGAGCAAGGACATCTCTGGTCCCTGCCGGGGCCTGCGGGCGCTCCGAGCGCCAACGACATGCGCATCGCCGAGAGCATCGTGAAGACGTACTGCTGCCCCTCGGCGAGGCAGCCCACGGTGTACCCGTACAATCAGGCGGGTTGGAGCGGTCGCCGGGCGATGGGCGACTACGTGGGCAACGGCGGCACGCATGGCACGTGGGGCGGGATCGACGCCGGTTCCAACTCGCTGGACGGCGCCATCGTTCCATCCACGAACGCCTGCGGGAAGACCATTCGAGCCGCGAACATCCAGAAAGGGCTCGCCAACACGATGCTCGTGAGCGAGAAGTACATCAACTTCATCAAGGGGCCGAGCCAGCCGGACTGCAACGACGATCAGGGTTGGACGGACGGCTGGGACAACGACACGATGTGCTTCGCCAGGCCGGGCGGCCCGGGCGGGCCCATCGTCACGCCGCAGCCGAACGGCCGCGTCGGCACCTGCGGCCTGATCTTCGGCGGGCCCCACAACAGCGGCGTGCAAGCCGTCAATTGCGATGGCTCCGTGCGGAACATCAGCTACAGCGTGAACCCGGTGATGTTCGAGGCCTTCCTCAAAGCCGACTCGCCGGTGGCGATCGAGTGGTCCTCGTTCTGATGGAAGGCTTCACACGCCACGGACGGTGAGCGTGGCTTCGCGTTCGGTTTCGTCCCGAAGGAACCGAACGCGAACGGTCTGGTCGGGTTTCAGCTTCGCGACAATTCTCTGGAAGTCGGCGATGCCGCCGACTTCCTCTCCGTTGATGGCGAGGATCAGGTCGCCGGGTCCGGCCTGGGCGCCGTTCCCGGCGCGACGCAGGCCGCGGAGTTTGGCGAGGTCCGCCGGCCCGCCGGGAATCACTTCCGAGATCATCACGCCTTTGTCGTAGCCGGAGGCTCGCAGCCGCTTCTCGTCGTAAAGCCGCACTCCCAGGTCCGGCTTCTTCGGCCGCTCCTGCCGGATGATCGCCGTCACCACTTGATTCACGGTGTCCGAGGGGATGGAGAAGCCGATGCCGACGTTACCGCCGCCGCTCTGGGGTGTCGCGATGGAGGTGTTGACGCCGACGAGTTTGCCCGTGCGATTGAGCAGCGGCCCGCCGCTGTTCCCCGGATTGATCTGCGCCGTGTGTTGAATCGCTCCGGGAATCGGAGCCCCCGTCGGCGCCTCGATCGACCGATCCAGATTGCTGATGATCCCCGTGGTGAGCGTGAGCGAGAGCCCGAACGGGTTCCCGATCGCGTACACCTTCTGCCCGACTTTCAGGTCCGAAGAGGTGGCGACTTGGATCGGCTTGAGCCGGTCCTTCGGCACGTTGAGTATCTGCACGACCGCGAGGTCGTAGTCCGCCGCGGTGCCGACCACGCGGGCGTCGTACACCTGGCGATCGGCCATGACAATCCGGATCGCTACGTTCCGCCGCTTGTACACTTCCTCGATTACGTGGTAGTTCGTGACGATCCGGCCGTCCGTATCCCAGACGAAGCCGGAACCCGTGCCCGTCTGCTGTTCGCTTCCCTGGAACGAGCCGCGCTGGAGCAGCACGGTGTCCACGTTCACGACGCTGGCTTTGTCGTCTTCGAACACACGATTCGCTTCGGTCTCTTCGGCGTCGAGCGGCCCGTTGGAGACGGTCTCCTTCGGCGCCGCGTCCGGATTCGCGGCCGCGGGTTGGGGGCGGATCACGTCCACGAGTTTCGAACCGAGCCAAACGCCGCCGATGGCGAAAGCCACGGCCAGGAGCCCGGCGGCGACGTAGATCGCGGGCGAAGTCTTCCTCCGAACCGGCTCGCGGCGGCGGCTTCGGGGGCGATCGTTATCGTCGGCGTCGGTCATGGTGTCGGTTCCGGCGGTCGCTTCGGCGGGCCCTTTCGGTCAGAATAACAGATTCGAGCGATCCGACAGCGGCAGGAAGTCGATGACGGCGGCGCCGCGGAACTGTCGGAATCGGGCGGGCTCCGGTAGACTAATGCGAACGCCTTTCGGAGACGGTCATGGGGCTCGCGGACACGGATCGGGTGGCGGTCGTCATCGGCCGCACGCGGCACAAGATGGTGGTCGTCGAGCTTCAGGAAGCTGTGAAGCGCGGGGCGAAGTTCATCGAACTGCGGCTCGATTTTCTCGCCAAGGCCGTGGATTTCAAGCGGCTTCAGCCCGTGAAACAGTGCCCGTGGATCGCCACGCTCCGCCGCCCCGCGGACGGCGGCCGCTTTCCGGGAACCGAGCCCGAACGCCACATCATCATTCGCCAGGCGATCGTCTCCGGCGCGTTCGAGTGGGTCGACCTCGAGACGGACGTGGCGAACGCGATCCCCCGCTTCGGCAAAGTGAAGCGCATCGTCAGCTACCACAATCTCACCGAAACGCCGCAGGATCTGGACGAAATCTACGCCCGCATGCTCAAGCAGGATGCGGACGTGCTGAAGCTCGCGGTGCTGGCGCAGAACCCCGGGGACGTGGCCCGCGTGCTGCGGCTCCAGAAGAACGCGCCGAAGCCGACCGTCGCCTTTTGCATGGGAGACATCGGCCAGCCGAGCCGCTTCCTCTCGCTCAAGTACGGTGCCCCGTTCATCTACGCCGCGTTCAACAAGGAGCGCGGCATCGCCCCCGGCCTGCCGAGCCTCGAAGACTTCAAGACGACGTACCCGATCCGCTCGCTGAACGCGGACACGCGGGTCTTCGGCGTGGCCGGGGATCCCGTGGGGCACAGCCTCGGGCCGCTCCTGCACAATCACATGTACCAGCGGCACAAGATCGACGCGATCTACCTGCCGTTCCGGATCCCGCGCGGCGAGTTCGCCGGCGCGTTGGAGGAGTACGCGGACATCCCGGTGGAAGGCTACAGCGTCACGATTCCGCACAAAGAGGCGGCGGCGCAGGCGGCCCGGGAGAAAGAGCCGAACGTCGAAGCGACCGGCGCCGCGAACACGCTCGTTCGCCGCGACGACGGCAAGTTCTCCGCCGCGAACACGGACTACTCCGCCGCGGTGAACTCGCTCAAGGCCTTCCTCGCCGAGAAGGCCCAGGACGGACCGGTGGTTCAACTCAGCCAGCTATCGGTTCTCATCCTCGGGGCCGGCGGCGTGGCTCGCGCCATCGCTAATGCCCTGCATCGCGAAGGAAGCCAGATCACGATCTCGAGCCGCACCGAAGACCGAACCCAGCGCCTTGCCGAAGAAGTGAAATGCAAAGGGGTGGACTGGCATGCCCGGCACAACGTCTCGTTCGACGTGCTGATCAACTGCACGCCCGCGGGCATGCACCCGAACGTGGACGAATCGCCGGTCCACTTCAGCGTGCTGAAGCCCGGCGTCATCGTCTTCGACACGATCTACAATCCCGAGACGACACTGATGATTCGCGAGGCCCGCTCGCGCGGCTGCGACACGATCACGGGCGTGGACATGTTCGTTCGCCAGGCCGCCCGGCAGTTCGAACTGTTCGTGGGCGAATCGCCGGATCTCGCGATCATGCGAAACATCGTTCGCAAAGCCCTTTCGCCGCTCACGAAGGCGATCGAATCGACGAACGTGGAAGCGCCCGCCTCCGAGCCGGACGCCTGAGCCGAGGACCCGACCATGCCACTGTACGTGTACGAAACGATTCTTCCGGACGGTTCGCCGGGCGAAGAGTTCGAGGTGCTGCAGTCCATGTCCGAACCGGAACTGACGGTTCACCCCGAGACGGGCGTGCCGGTGCGGAGGTTGCTCGGAGCGCCGAACGCGCCCCGCACCTGGACCGACGCGCACGCCAAGAGCATGACTTCGGACAAGAATCTGGCGAACAAGGGCTTCACGAAGTACGTGAAGGCCGGGGACGGAACTTACGAGAAGGCCGCCGGCAGCGGCCCCAAGAAGATCAAGCGCAAGTGACGACTCACTTCCCGCCGAGCTTTTCCATCGTGAGTTCGGGCTGCCACACGGAGAGGAACGTCGGCAGCTTGCTGCGCTCGAGGCCCGGCAAGTTCGGGAACAAGCCGGCCCCCTGGAGCGGGATGTTCGCCGAGACGGCGTACACCGATGTCGCCGGGTCGTTGTTGCGGCGATACAGAACCGCCTGCGGGCGGCCCTTCACGGCCACGCTCTGCGGGCCACTCAGGGACGACGCCAGGATCAACGCCGCGTCCATGTCCCCGATTTGATCGACGAGCCCGCGTTCCTTCGCCTGCGTCGCGGTCATGATGCGGCCGTCCATCACGGTCTCGTCCGCTCGGAGAGCCGGCCGCATCCGCTGAATGTCCGCCTTCAACTGTCCGTTGAACTCGTCCGCCATCGCCTGCAGGAGCTTGCGGTCCTCGGGCTTCAGGGCCTTGGCCGAAGTCCCGATGTCCACCTTCTCGCCGGCCTTGATCGGCTGCGGGATGATGTTGAACTGGGCCATCAGGTCCTGGAGATTGAACAGGTTCAGGATCACGCCGATGCCGCCGGTGACGGTCGACTCGCCGGCGACGACCTGATCGCAGGCCGAGGCGAGGTGGTACGCCCCGCCGGTGGCGGTGTCCAGTAGGCACGCGACGACCGGTTTGCCGGTGCGGATCTTGAACTTCTCGAGGTCCCGACGCATGGCCTGGCACGCGGCCACGCCGCCGCCATGGCTGTTGATCCGAAGCACGACCGCCTTCACGCAGCGATCGTCCTCGATGGCGTTGAGCTTCTCGCGGAACAGGGCCACCGGATTCTCGCCGAGGCTCATCGGGCCCACGAACGGGGTATTCAGCAGGAGCCCGTCCACGTCCAAAATCGCGATCCGGCCAGCAGTTCCGTTCTCGACGACGACCGGCTTCAGGGGCCCGGCCACAGGGCTGACCGGGCTGAGGTCCGTGACGCGGGTATCGATCGGGCCATCCATTCCGACGCGGGTGCGAACCACCATTCGCGAGCATCCGCAGACAAGCACGGAAAGCAACCCGATGATCAGAAACGCTTTACGCATTGCGAACCTCGATTGACCCGATGCGTGGCAGGGCGGTGTTCCTCGTTACCATCGGCGAATGTCCCCCGTCGGGTTTAACTTTCCCACCCTGCATATCGGGCGCAACCCGCCCCACCGGTTCCGGAGCTCGCGGTTCCCGGAAAACTCCCCCGCCTTCGGCTTCCACCAAAGTTCAAAGATGCCGTAAGTTTCTACACTGCCTAGATTGCCAATTGGATTCGAGCGGGGGGTGCTGAGGCGACCCCGAACCGGATTCCGACCCAATCGGGCAAAAACGACTCAAGAAGGGAACACGGACGCTCCCGGCGACACGAGATGGACTGGTGCGCGAGGAGCGTGATGGAAGCGACTGATCTGATCGTTCTGAGCCCGACCGGCGGGTTCGACCCCGCACCCGCTATCGCGGCGAACCGGGCCGGCGCCCGCGGCTTTCTCGATCTCGAATTCGCCGACGATTCGCCATCCGTTCACGAATCCATTCGCCGTTTGGCCCGCTTCTCCGGGCCGAATTTCGGCCTCAAACTCCGCGGCCCGATCACCCTGCCGAGCGGCGTCCGCCCGCGATGGATCATCCTCGCCGGCGGAGATTTCCGTCATGTCCCGGCCCTGAAATCCACCGGTGCCGAAGTCCTGGCCGAAGCGGTGACTCTGGACGAAGCCCGGCAAGCGGTCGAGGCCGGAGCGGACGGGATCATCCTGAAGGGCCTCGAAGCCGGCGGCCGCATCGGGTCGGACACCAGCTTCGTCCTGATCCAAAAGTGGCGGCAGTTCGCGGCCGCGAAGTCGATCGACGTTCCATTCTGGGTGCAGGGCGGCATCGGCGCACACACCGCGGCCGCGTGCCTCGCCGGCGGCGCCCGCGGCGTCGTCCTCGATTCCCAACTCCTGCAGGCGAAAGAATCTCCGCTCGGCGAGCCGGCCCGCAAACGCGTCGCCGGACTGGACGGCTCCGAGACCGCGATCCTGGGCACGAAGTTCGGCGAACCCTACCGCATCTTCTCCCGGGCGGACAGCAAACCGAGCCAAGAACTGGCTCACGAGGAGGAACGACTCCTCGCCGCGAAGGGAACCCGCGCCGACTGGCAAGCCGCGGTCCGAAAGGCTGTCCGGGATGGCCTTTGGCTCGTGGGGCAGGACGTGGCCGCGGCTGCGGGCCTCGCCGCGAAGGGCGGCACCGTCGGCGGCATCGTTCAACATGTCGTCGAGACTTCCAACGCTCTGCTGAACGCCGCCCGGCGTACGAACCACCTCGCGGCCGGCTCCCCCCTCGCGACATCGCACGGCACCAAGTACCCGATCCTGCAAGGGCCGATGACCCGCGTCAGCGATACGGCCGCGTTCGCGGATTCGGTCGCGGCGGGCGGCGCGCTCCCGTTCCTCGCCTTGGCCCTCCTTCGTAAATCGGAGACCGAACAACTGCTGGCCGAGACGAAGGCCAAGCTCGGGAAAAAGCCGTGGGGCGTCGGCATTCTCGGGTTCGTGCCGAACGAGATCCGCAGCGAGCAACTGGAAGGGATCCGCAAGTACAAGCCGCCGTTCGCGATCATCGCCGGCGGCCGCCCCGATCAGGCAAAGGAACTCGAGTCGATCGGCATCCCGACCTACCTCCATGTGCCGAGCCCCGGCCTGCTGCGCCGCTTCCTGAAGGACGGCGCGAAGCGGTTCATCTTCGAAGGGCAGGAGTGCGGCGGGCATGTCGGCCCCCACGCCAGCTTCTCCCTCTGGGAGTCGATGGTCGAGGTCCTCGCGGAACACAAACCGGCCGAGGGTTTGCACGTCGTCTTCGCCGGCGGCATCCACGACGCCCTCTCCGCCACGATGGTCGCGGCTCTGACCGCCGGGCTGGCCGAGAAGGGCGTGAAGGTCGGCGTGCTGCTTGGCACGGCGTACCTCTTCACGAAGGAAGCCGTCGCGGGCGGAGCGATCACCGCCCGCTTCCAGAAGGAAGCCCTTGCCTGCCGCGACACACTCCTTCTCGAGACCGGCCCGGGCCATGCCATTCGCGTGATCCCGACTCCGTACGCGGACGCGTTCGAGGCCGAGAAGGCAAAGCTGAAGGCCGAGGGCAAGAGCCACATGGAGGTGGGGCTGGCTCTCGAACGAATGAACCTCGGCCGCCTGCGCGTGGCTTCAAAGGGCGTCGATCGTGCGACCTCCAGCAACGGCAACGGCAGCGGCCTCGCCCCGGTCGCGGACGACGACCAATTCCAGCGCGGCATGTACATGATCGGCCAGGTCGCGGCGCTGCGAACCGAGGTGACCACGATTGCCGAACTTCACGCGGACGTCTGCTCCGGGCCGGAGCGACTCGCGAAACAGCCCACCATCGAACTCGCCTCGACCGAGCCGCCCGCGCCGCCGCCCTGCGACGTGGCCATCGTCGGCCTCTCCTGCTTCTACCCGAACGCGAACGGGCTCTGGAACTACTGGGAGAACATCCTCGCGAAGACGAACGCGGTCATCGAGATCCCGCAGACCCACTGGGACTGGCGGCTCTACTACGACCCGGACCCGCGCGCTCGCGACAAAATGGTGAGCAAGTGGGGCGGCTTCATGGGGGATATCCCCTTCGACCCGCTCAAGTACGGCATCACGCCGAAGAGCATCCCGAACATCGAGCCGCTTCAGCTTCTGCTTCTTGAAGCGGTGAACCAGGCCCTCGGCGACGCCGGCTACCTCGATCGGCCGTTCTCGCGGGAACGCACCTGCGCCATCCTCGGAGTCGGCGGCGGCGGCATGCCGCTCTCCGTGTCGTACGGGTTCCGCGCCTGCATGCCGCTCCTGGACTCGATCCCTGGCGCGAAGTTCAACGGCCAGTCCGTGATCGACGCGGGCGAAGGCATCCTCCCGGAGTGGACCGAAGATTCGTTCCCCGGCATTCTGTTGAACGTCGCCGCGGGTCGCGTCGCGAATCGGTTCAACTTCGGCGGGCCGAACATGGCCATCGACGCGGCGTGCGGGTCGTCCCTCGCCGCGCTCTATGCCGGGGTCCGCGAGTTGAACGACGGCACGAGCGACGTCGCGGTCGTGATGGGCGGCGACGCCGTGCAGACGCCCTACGCCTACGTAGCGTTCTCGAAGACACACGCCCTCTCGCCCAAGGGCCGCTGTCGCCCGTTCGACGCGGAGGCGGACGGCATCGCTCTCGCCGAGGGCGTCGGGGTCGCGATTCTCAAACGCCTCGCGGACGCGGAACGGGACGGCGACCGCATCTACGCCGTGATCAAAGGCGTGGGCGCCTCCAGCGACGGCCGCGACAAGGGGCTGACGGCGCCACGAGCCGAGGGCCAGCTTCGCGCCCTGCACCGCGCCTACGCTCAAGCTCGCTTGAATCCCGCGAACGTCGCGTTGGTCGAGGCGCACGGCACGGGCACGGTCGTCGGCGATCAGACCGAAGCGCGGGCGATCGGTCAGTTGTTCCGCGACGCGGGCGGCGAGTTGCAATCGTGTGCGCTCGGTTCCGTAAAGTCGATGATCGGCCACAGCAAGTGCGCGGCCGGGCTCGCGGGGCTGATCAAAACCGCCTTCGCCCTTCATCACAAGGTGCTGCCGCCGACGCTGGTGACGACGCCGAACCCGAAGGCGAATCTGGACGGCGGACCGCTGTATTTGAACACCGAGGCGCGGCCGTGGATCCACGGCGCGGCCCACCCGCGGACCGCCGGCGTCTCCGCCTTCGGCTTCGGCGGCACGAACTTCCACACGGTGTTGGAAGAGTACACCGGAGACTACCTGAACCGCCCCGAGACCGGCCTGCGAACGTGGCCGGCGGAACTCTTCGTGTGGCGGCGAGCCGATGCGGCGGCCATCACCACGAGCGTGAAGCACGTCCGCGACGCGATCGCCTCCGGCGCCAAACCCGCGCTCGCGGACCTCGCCGCCTCCGTGTGGAACGCGAGCAAGACCGCCACGGGCCCCGTGCTGGCCGTCGTCGCGACGAACCTCGACGACCTCAAGGAAAAGCTGGACGTTTTCCTGAGCGGGGGGCGTCAGACCTCCGCGTCCGAAACGTTGTCCGATCCCCGCGGCATCTTCTTCTCGCCGAAGCCCTCGGAACCGGGCAAGGTCGCGTTCCTGTTCCCCGGCCAGGGTTCGCAATATCCGGACATGCTGGCTCAGGCCGCGATGGCGTTCTCCGAGGTGCGTGAGGTCATCGACCGCGCCGACGCCGCTCTCGCCGGCGACCTTGAGCGCACGCTCGGCAAGCTGATCTATCCGCCCTCGCCGTTCGGCCCCGAGCAGGAAACCGCGAATCGGGACACGCTCAAACGCACGGAACACGCGCAACCCGCGCTCGGAGCCGTGAGCCTCGGCCTGTTCAAGCTCCTCGCGGCACTCGGCATCGAGGCGGACGTCTTCGCCGGTCACAGCTACGGCGAGTTCACGGCGCTGGCCGCGGCCGAAGCCCTGAACGAAGCGGACTTCATTCGCCTCTCGCATCGTCGCGGGCAAGCGGTGAAGGACGCGGCCGCGGGAGCGCACGGCGGCATGATCGCGGTCGACGCCACGACCGAGGCCCTGGCCCCGATCCTCGCCGGGGTCACGGACGTGTGGGTCGCCAATCAGAACTCGCCGCGCCAGACCGTGATCGCCGGCACCGACGCGGGCCTGAAGCGGGCCGAGGAGAAGTTGCAGGCCGCGAACGTCCGGGCCCAGCGGATCCCGGTCGCCTGCGGGTTCCATTCGCCGCTCATCGCCGGCGCCAAGGACGCGCTCGCGAAGGCCCTCGCGGAGGCGAATATCTCCGCGCCGAAGAAGCCGGTCTATTCGAACACGAGCGCCGCGCCGCACCCCGCGGACGGCGCCGCCATCGCGAAACAACTTGCCGAGCATCTCGTCTCGTCGGTCCGTTTCGCGGACGAGATCGCGGCGATGCACGCGGCCGGCGCCCGGATCTTCGTCGAGGTCGGGCCGTCCGCCGTGCTCACCGGGCTCGCCGGTCAGATTCTCGCGGACAAGCCGCACCTCGCGTTGGCCACGGACGTGAAGTCCCGGCCGGACGTGAAGTCCCGGCCGGGGCTGGTGCAACTCGCACACGTGATCGGCCAGTTGCTCGCGGCCGGCGTTCCCGCGAATCTCGATCGCCTGTTCCAGGGCCGAGCCGTGCAGGCCTTCGACCTCGCGAAGTTGGATGCGACCACCGGCCACCCGAAGCACAGTCCGACGACGTGGGTCGTGAACGGCGTCCGCAGTCGTCCGCTGAATGGCCCCGAACCGCGACTGCTGGGCCAAACCTTCCCGACAGCCGTTTCGACAGTCGTCGAGAAGAAGACCGAGGTCCGCGCTCCGCATGCGGGTTCGCCCGCGAAATCGCAAGCGGCTCCCGTGAACGTTCCGAACCCCCAGAAACCCCAGACGATGAACACCACCGAGACGATACCCGCCCAGTCCGTCCCGATCGCGAGTCGCACCGGCGCCGTGCCCGAGGGCGCCGAGCAAGTCATGGCCCGCTTTCAGGACGTGATGGCTCGCTTCCTCGACACGCAGAAGAGCGTGATGCTGAGCTACCTCGGCGCGGGAGGCTCCGCGCCGACGGTCGGGCTCAACGGCCACCATGCGCCCGCTCTGCCCGCGATGCCAGTGGCTGCGCCGGTGAACCGGATCGCGGCGGTGGAAACGCCGAAGCCCGCGGCGTCCGTGGTGCCCGCGGCGAAGCCCGCCCCCGCGCCGGTCGTGGCGAACGGCAAGCCCGTGGAGGCCCCGGCCGCGGTTCAACCGAAACCCGCCGCTTCGCCCAAACTCGATCGCGACACGTTGCTCGCCCGGCTGCTCGATCTCGTCTCCGAACGCACCGGCTACCCGAAGGACGCGCTCAGCATCGATCTCGATCTCGAAGCCGATCTCGGCGTCGACTCGATCAAGCGTGTGGAGGTGCTCGGGGCGCTGGCCGAGTCCATTGAAGCCGCCGCGGATGGCTCCTCGCCCAACCTCGAGATGGAGAAGCTCTCCGTCATCAAGACGCTCCGCGGCATCGCGGACTACGTGATGGAGGCGCTCGACGGCGCATCCCCGGCCGCGGCCCCGGCGCCCTCGCAGAACGGCAAGCATGAACGCGTCGACGCCACCGAGAAGCATCCCGGCGCCCGTGAAGGCGACGTTCAACGCCTCGTCGTGCGGCTGATCGACGCTCCGCTTCCGCTGCGGCCCACCTTCGCCCCGCCGAGCGGCACCGTCGTGATCACGGACGACAAACTGGGCACCGCCCGCGAACTCGCGGACCGCCTCGGCGAACTCGACATCAAGACCGCGCTCGTGAGCCACGGTGCGGACGCGACCGGCTTCACCGCGGACCTCACCGAGCCCGCCGCCGTCGCGGATCTGATCGCCCGCGTTCACGCGAAGTGCGGGCCGGTCTCGGCCCTGATCCATCTGCTGCCGCTCGCCGAGCCACCCGCGGGCGAATCGGACGAAGCCCGGATGCGGCGTGAAGTGAAGTCCCTGTATCTGCTCGCTCGCGGCCTCGAAGCGGATCTCCGCGACGCGGGCAAAGCCGGATCCGCGACGCTGCTCGCCGTCACCGCGATGGGCGGCACGATGGGCTTCGGCGGCGACCTCCCCGAAGACTTCTTCCCCGGCCACGGCGGCATCGCCGGCTTCACCAAGTGCCTCGGCTACGAGTGGCCCGAGGTCGCGGTTCGCATCGTGGACGTGGACGGCGCGACGCCCGCGCCGCGGCTCGTCGATCAGATCGTGGCCGAACTCGGCGATCCGAAGGGCCCGCTCGAAGTGGGCCGCGACGGCGATCGCCGCGTGACGTGGCAGGTGGAGCCCGGCCCGCTCGAGACCGAAACGCCCGAGGTGAACCTGAAGCCCGGCGACACGGTACTCGTCACCGGCGGCGCCCGCGGCATCACGGCGAAGATCGCCCTCGAACTCGCCACGCGGTACCAGCCGAAGCTCGTGCTCGTCGGCAGTTCGCCCCTTCCCGCGGACGAACCGGCGGACGTGGCCGGGCTCGCCACGCAAGCCGAGATCAAGGCCGCGCTCATGAAGCGGCCCGACGCGAAACCCGCCGCGGTCGAGGCCGCGTTCAAGCGCCTGATCAAGGACCGCGAGATTCGCGCGAACCTGGACGCGATCCGTGCCGCCGGTTCCGCCGTGGAGTACCGCTCGATCGACGTTCGCGACGCGGCCGCGTTCGGCGGATTGATCGACGAACTGAACGCGGCGGGCGGCATCGCCGGCGTCATCCACGGAGCCGGCGTCATCGAGGACAAACTCCTCCGCGACAAAACCCCCGAATCGTTCGACCGCGTGTTCGGCACCAAGGTCGAAAGCGCGCTCACGCTTCGCCGCAAGCTCGATCCCGCGAGGCTGAAGTTCCTCTCCCTGTATGCCTCGATCACGAGCCGCTACGGGAACCGCGGGCAATCCGATTACGCCTGTGCGAACGAAGTGCTGAGCAAGCTGGCGTGCGACTTGGACCGCAAGTGGCCGGGCCGCGTGGTGGCTCTCGCGTGGGGCCCGTGGGCCGAGGTCGGCATGGTCGCCGATCTCGAGAAGCATCTCACGGCCCGCGGGTTGAAACTGATCGAGCCGCCGGTGGGCGCCAAGTTCGCCGTGGATGAAGTGATCTTCGGCGCGAAGGGCGAGCCCGAGGTGCTGGTGGCCGGCGGGAGCGAACGCACCGCGGCCACGAGCGCGAAGGCCGTTACGGAATCTCCTGTCGCGGTCGGGGTGAACTGAGCGATGGTCGCCGCCAAAACCGCCTCCACCCCCCGACCGGTCGCGAAGGCCGCCGGGTGGGACACTGAAGTCTTCGTGCTTCGCGGCCAAGATCGCGAGCGCCTTCGCGGCCGCGTTCTCGCGCTGGCGGCATTTGTCGAACGCCATCCGGACGTTCCTCTCGCCGATCTCGCGTTCTCGCTCGCCTCGCATCTGCTTCCCGGCGGCACGCGCCTCGCCGTCGTCGCGGGTTCCGCCGCCGATCTTCTCAAGAAGTTGAACCGTGCCGCGGATCGCCTCGCCGATCCGAGCTTGAAACAGATCCGCGACGGCGGCGGGCTGTACTGGTTCTCCGAACCGCTGGCCGAACGCGGCACCGTCGCCTTCCTCTACCCCGGCGAGGGCGCTCAGTACCTGGACATGCTCGCGGACCTGTGCCGCGTCTTCCCGGAAGTGGAACGGGCGTTCGCGTGGTGCGACGAACTGGCGACGGCCGCGGGGCGCCCGCAGGATTCGCTTCGCCGCACGCTGCATCCCGCGGCGGACGCCACGGCCGAGGAGCGTGCCGAAGCCGAAGCGGAACTTCGCAAGCTCGGGCCATCCATCTTCGGCGTGCTGGTCGCGGACCTCGCGATGACGGACCTGCTCCGCAATCTCGGGGTGAACGCGGCGGCGGTCGCAGGGCACAGCGCGGGCGAACTCGCGGCCCTGCTCGCCGCCGGCATCCTGCGCTCGACGGACGAGACCGGCCCGAAACTCGTCGAGACGATGGACCTGATGCAGCGGCTGGAAGAAGAAGCGGGCGGGCCGGACGTGGCTCTGCTCGCCGTGGGCGCCGGGAAACCCGCGGTCGTCGAGATCGTCGCGAGCCTGCACTCGATCCATGTTCACATCGCGATGGACAACTGCCCGCACCAGTGCGTCGCGGTCGGCCCCACGAAGGAGATCGCGGCGATCGAGGCGGCGCTGACGGAACGCGGCACGATCTGCGAGCGGCTCCCCTTCCGCCGGCCGTACCACACTCCGCTCTTCGAACAATGGATGCCGGCGTTCCGCGACCTGTTCACTTTGATCCCGTTCGACTCGGGCCACACGCCGGCCTATTGCTGTTCCACCGGCGAACGCTTCCCTTCGGATGAAGCCGGCTTGCGAAACCTCACCGTGAACCACTGGGTGAACCCGGTCGAGTTCACGGGCATGATTCGCAAGATGCACGCGGACGGCGTGCGTCTCTTCGTGGAAGCCGGCCCGCGCGGCAACCTCTCGGCGTTCGTCGAGGACATCCTCCGCGGCGAGACCTTCGCCGCGATTCCGGCCAACACCACACGGAAGAGCGGCCCCACGCAGATCAATCATCTCGTGGCGCAACTCGCGGCTCACGACGTGCCCATGAACCTGGGCCACCTCTACGCCGAACGCGAAACCCACATCGTGAACTGGGAGCCGGCGGAGAACGCCTCCGCGCCGCCCGCGGCGATGGACTCGTACTTCGCGGTCATGGAGCAGTTTCTCGACGTTCAACGCGAGGTGATGCAGGCGTATCTTGCGGGTGCGCCGATCGTGGAACGCGAACCCGCAAGCGGGTCGTACGACGACGGGTTGCGAAGTTCGGTGGACGAGCCGAAAGCCCCGTGCCTGTTGGGTGACGTGCTCGAATTCGTGCCGAACGAGTCGATCGTCTTTCGCCGCTCGATGGACCTCCGCGAAGACCTGTACGTGGACGACCACACGCTCGGCGGTCGCGGCGTGAGCCGAGTGAATCCGAACCAGAACGGGCTCCCCGTTCTGCCGATGACGTTCAGCCTCGAAGCGATGGCCACCGCCGCGAGCCGACTCGTTCCGGGGAAGGTCGTCGTTTCGATCCGCAACGTGCGTCTCTTCCGCTGGCTGCCGTTCGACCTCGAACCGACCACGCTCGAGGTTCGCGCGTCGGTCGCGAGCGTCGATCCGGACACAGGCGAAGTGACGGTGAAGGCCAACGTCCGAGACTTGGGCAACACCTTCCTCGCGGACGGAGCCAACAAGCCGTCTTCGGAGGCGACCGTGGTTCTTGCGGATCGCTGGCCCGACCCGCCGCCCGCGTTGCCGTTCCAACTCACGAACGAAGTTCGCTGCAAGTCGTCGGTTCAGGATCTGCGGAACAACATGTTCCACGGGCCGGTCTTCCAGATGATCCGGGCTCTGGATCGAACCGGGGACGAAGGCATCGAGGGCCTGCTGGAAGTGCAGAGCCGCGACACGTGGTTCGCTTCGAACCGCGATCCGATCACGGTGATCGACCCCGTGCTCGTGGATGCCGCGATGCACATCCTCGGCGCATGGCATCTTGAGCAGCCGGACTGGTCCGGCCGCATCCTCCTGCCTGTGGGCGTGAACGATCTCTCGTTTTACGGGCCGCTGCCGAAGCCCGGCACGATGATGCTCGTTCGCGGGCACAACGAGGAAGAAACGGCGCGCCAGGCTCGCCATGGGGTTGAACTCTTCCACCCGGACGGCCGCCTCTGGTTCCGCATGACGGGCGCCTCGTACTGGCGCTTCTACCTCCCGTTCGGGGACGTGAACTTCTTCGGCCCGAAGGATCAATATTTCCTCAGCCACCGGTTCGAGTCCGCGGAGCCGAGCGACACCGCCCGCTGCTACAAACTGGAACCGCCGCTCGATCTGCAGCAACCCGTGCTCCGCGCCTCGGGCGTGTGCGTGACGATGACGCCGCGCGAGATCGAGGAGCACTCGCGGCTCGCGGGGACCGACCCCGAGAAGTCCGACTGGTTCTTCTCGCGGCTCGTGTCGAAGGACGCGGTGCGTGGCGCGGTGTTCATGAAGTACGGCACGCCGCTCTTCCCCGCGGACATCGAAGCCAAGCCGGGCGACGCGGGGCGGTACGTTTGTTCGCCGCGGGCGAGCCACTTCGACCAGCCGTATCCGCACGTGGCATACGCCGTCGGTGGCGGGCTGGTCGCGGCGATCAGCGCCTTCACGCCGAGGATCGGCATCGCGATCGTGCCGCTGCCGAAGAACCCGAGCGAGGCGGACGTGGCCACGGCCGAAGGCGAAGCCGTGCGGCGCGCCGCGGTCCACGCCGGCGGCGGCAATTTGAAGACGCGTGTCGTTCGCGAGAAGAATGTGGTCGTGGCCACCGCCATCGGAGCCACGCCATGAAGGACCAGATTCTGAACGATCTCGATGCCGTGGTCGCGGAGACGTGGCCCGATCGGGACTTTCCTCCGGTCGACCTCGAGTCGAAGGCCTTTGCCGATCTCGGGCTCGCGTCCATCGATTTGGTGGTGCTCGCGGAGCGGCTCGAGAAGCGATACGCGAAGAAGTTGCCGTTCGGCGCGTTCCTGAAGACCCTGCGCGACCGCGGCGCGGACGACGTGTCCATCGGCGATCTGGTGACGTTTCTGGAACGACATGCCTGAACTCGACGTCAACGGAACGCGGCTCTTCTACCAGCAGTCCGGCACGGGGCCGGATGTCGTGCTGGTGCACGCCGTCACCAGCAATCAGGCGGTGTGGATGTTCGCGGGGCTTGTGGACGCCCTGACCGAGCATTACCGCGTGACGAGCTACGATCTCCGCGGGCATGGCGCGAGCGACCGCCCGAAGTCCGGCTACACCTCGGCCGCGATGGCGTCGGACTTCGCGGAACTGCACAAGGGCCTCGGCCTCGGTCCGGCCGTGCTTCTGGGCCACAGTTTCGGCGGCGTCGTCTCCATGCATGCCGCCGTGGAGTTTCCCGAGGCCGTTCGCGGCGTCATCCTCTCCGACTCGTTCTTTCCGGGGCTCAAGCACATCGAGCCGAACTTCGGCAAGATGACGATCTGGAACGACCTCCGGGACACGTTCGCGAAGGTGGGCGTGGATCTCGGCGACACCGTGGACTTCACGCGGCTCTTCCGCACCACCGCGAGCCTGAGCGCGGAGAACTACAAGACGCTCGAAGACATCTACGGCGCCTTCGGGCGCGGCTGGCTCCGGCAACTCCCGCAACTCGCCGAAACGAACTGCGGGGACGAGGTGCTCGAAGTCGCGGGCCTCACGGAAGAACGAATATCCGGCATCACCCGACCCGTGATTGCCCTCTACGACGAGTTTTCGCCCTTCCTCGCCACGTGCGAGTGGTTAAAACAACATTTGGCGGCGTGCTCGGTGGAGATCATCCCGAACGCCAAGCATCTCGCGCTGGTCGAGAACACGCCCGCATTCACGGACGCCGTGCTGCGGCACTTGAAAACGATCACCGAGGGGTGAGCCGCGTTTGCACCTCTCCCTCGGCTTTGCGGGGGAGAGGTCGGCTTGAAGTTGCGAATGCAACTTCAAGCCGGGTGAGGGGGGAAAAGCGTTCCTCCCGATTCATGCACCTGTCATCGCATGCCGCCCCCTCACCCGGAGTCGAAGCCGCTGGTGCGGATTCGACTCCGACCTCTCCCCCGCAGAGTCGGGGGCGAGTCGGGAAGAAACATGTACTTCGTTTCCTTCATTCTGAAGAACCTGACGCGGCGGCCGATCCGCACCGCGCTCACCGTGCTCGGCCTCTCGGTCGCGGTCGGGAGCATGATCGCGCTGCTCGGGATCAGCCACAACGTCGAGGCCACGGTCGCGGAAGGATTCGAGCGCCGCGGCGTGGACATCGTCGTGATGCAGGGCGGCGTCGCGGATCAACTCTCCAGCGAACTGGACGAGAAACTCGTCGAGCGGGTCGCCAGGATCGAGGGCGTCGATCCGCACGGCGTGGACGTGGCCCTGATTCAACTCGTCGAGATTCAGTCGAACAAAGGCGCGGACAGCAAGAACGTCATCACCATCGGGTGGCCCGCGAGCAACTTCGGGTTCGACGATCTTGAAGTGCGAACCGGCCGCCGAGTGCAGGAGGGCGACGTTCGCAAGGTGATGATCGGATCCACCGTGGCCACGAACCTGAAGAAGGGCGTGGGCGACACCATCTGGCTCCAAACCGAGCCCTTCGAAGTCGTCGGCACGTTCGAGAGTTTCAGCGTGTTCGAGAACGGCGCCGTCGTCATGCTCCTGCACGAGTCTCAGGAGTTGAACCCGCTCCGCAAGGGGAGCATCACCGGCTTCTCGCTTCGCGTGAAGAAGAGCCTCGAACACCCGGATGCGGACGTGGACGCGGTTCGCCAACGCATTCTCGACCTGAAAGACGAAAAGACCGGGAAGGCGATTCGCCTCTCGGCCCAGACCACGAAGGAGTACGTGAAGAACGCCTCGCACGTTCAGATTCTCAAGGCGATGTCCTGGATGGTGTCCGTCATCGCGATCGTGATCGGCGTGATCAGCATGCTGGACACGATGATCATGTCCGTGCTGGAACGCACGCAGGAGATCGGCATTCTGCGGGCGGTGGGGTGGCCGCGGAGCCGCGTGGTGAAGATGGTGCTGGTGGAAGCGGTGATCCTGAGCATGGCCGCGGCCGCGATCGGCTCGCTCGGCGCCATCGGCCTCACGTACGTTCTCACGCTGTTCCCGCAGGTGAACGGGTTCATCGAAAGCGGCATCGCCCCGATCGTGATCCTCCAGGGTTTCGGCTTCACGGTTCTGATCGGCATCGTCGGCGCGGTCTATCCCGCGGTGCGGGCCGCGCTCCTCCTCCCCACGGAGGCGATCCGCCATGACTGACGGCCGCCCCGAAGACTATCTCCTCTTCGCCGAGAAGTTGGTGAAGACGTACCCGGACGGCGACGTTCACGCCCTCAACGGCGTGAGCCTCGGCGTGAAACCCGCCGAGTACGTCGCCATCACCGGCCCCTCCGGCTGCGGCAAATCGACCCTGCTCAACCTGCTCGGCGCGCTCGACCGGCCGGACCAAGGCGAAGTGTACTTTCGCGGCGAGCCTCTCTCGAAGCGCGCGGACATCGACCACTTCCGCGCCCGTCAAATCGGCTTCATCTTCCAGTCGTTCTTCCTGCTTCCCTCGCTCACGGCGCGGGAGAACGTGCAGGTGCCGATGTACGAGGGGCCGGTGCGGAGCGTGAAGGAACGGGTGAAAAAGGCGGACGAACTGCTGGATCTGGTGGGGATGCTGAAGCGGGCCAATCATCGCCCGATGAAGCTCTCGGTCGGCGAGCGGCAGCGGGTCGCGATCGCCCGGGCCCTGGCGAACGACCCCGCTCTGCTGCTTGCGGACGAACCGACCGGGAACCTCGACTCCGCGAACGCCGTTCACGTCATGGACCTGCTCACGAGCTTTCAGAAGTCGCGGAACCTCGCGCTGCTCATCGTGACGCACAGCCCCGAGATCGCCGAGATGGCCAACCGCATCGTGAAGATGAAGGATGGCCAAGTCGTGGACAACCGGGTGAACTCGCTTCCTGGGTGAGCCCGACTACTTGAGCGGCGAATAATCCGTGGGCTTCAGGAACTCGGAGACCACGCCGCCCTTCGCTTCCGTGAGCGAGCCGCCGGCCTTCTCTTCGCTTGCCTTGCGGGCCGCGACCCAATCCGGATCCACGCGGAAGGCATCGAACGATTTCTTCGCCGCGTCTTCGCTCTTGTGAGCGAGCAGGTACACGAGCGTCTTGTCCGCCTCCTTCTCGCCCGCGGCCAGGTGCCAGTAGATGAGGTTGGACATGCCGTGCTTCTCGAACAGCTTGATGGTGTGATTCTTGAAGCGGTCGTCCAGGCCGCCGAGGTTGCCCTTCGTGGTGATGTACGTGCGCAATTCGAAGACGCGGTCGCCGGGCTTCTCGATCGTCAGCTTCGGCGAGTAGCCGGTCGTCGTCAGGAACTTGACCTCGACGCCCTTCACGAGTTTGCCGTCCTTCTCGGATTCGGCCGCGGCCTTCTTCCACGCCGGATCGGCGACGAACTCCTTCCACGATTTGTCCCGGGCCGCTTTGTCCGGGTAGCTGAGGAAGTACACCAGCTTCTCCTGCTTGTTCTCGCCGGTCGGCACGAAGTAGCCGACGTTCTCCATCCCGTGCTTCTCGAAGAGCTTCGTGGTGTGGTCGCGGAACCGGGCGTTCAGCGCCTCGAGTTTGCCGGGATGCGCGTAGTAGACTCGCATCTCGTACAGGCGGGCGGCGGGCTTGTCGTCCGCGGCGATGTCGGTGGTCATGGTGAAGAGGGCCGCGAGGCCCAGTGCGGGGAGAAGGAAACGCATGAAACACTCCGGAGGTAGGGAAGACTATTCGCGCGCGTAGTCGTCGATGGCGGCGCGAACGCCGCCGACGGCGCGCCACTGGCAACCGATCAGGATGAGCCAGCCGAGCAGGATCGCGCCGGTCTCGTAGAGCAGCCAGTCGGATCCGGCCTCGGGTCGGCGCGGGCGGCCGACCTCAGGGCCGACCTTCGCCAGGATCAGATCCCAGCCGAAGAGATACAGGGCGACGCCCAAGCCGATCACGAGCGAGCAGAAGCCGACGCCGCGGACCGAGGCCGGTCGCTTCAACGTGGCCCCGGCCGCGCCGAGCCCGAGCAGGAACCAGAACTCGCCGAGCGCCCCGCCGATCAACGTCGCCCACAGGCCGTAACCGGCCACCTCGTGGAAGCCGACGCGGCGGCACACGATGTACGTGAGATAGCCCGCGAGCGCGACCAGGGTAATGAGCCCGCTGAACGCGAAGAGCCCCTTCGCGCCGCTGCTCCGCGGAGCGGCGCCCGCCGTCACGCGGCCGAACACGATCGCCAGCCCGCCGATCAGCAGCGGGATGCCGTACGCTCCGAGGTGGATCACCTCGCTCTTGTCCAACTGGATCGCGTTCTCGCCCGGCGTGTTGAGCACGCCCTCGATCTTGAACCACTCCGCCGATTCGCCCGCGGGGAGTGGCCCCACGGTGCGTTCATACAACGCCTTGCCGATGGGGATGAAGCCGAGCAGCGAGAGCCAGAAGAGCCCGAGCAGCACCTTGCCGAGGCCGCTGCGGCACTTCGCCCACGCGGCGGCGTTCTGCTCCTCGGCCGTCCGGGTTCGCGTCGTCGGTTTCGTCGGAGTCGGCGGAAGCGAGCCGGGCCGCGGCGGCATCGGAAGGAACGGCAGCGGCTCCTCCTGCAACGGCGACGGCCGCGGCGGTGGCGAACCGGCTCCCCACGCGTCCGGGCTCGCCGCCGAGACCGGCCCCGCCGGCGGAGGCGGCGGGCTCGCATAGTTCAACGTGCCCATCGGCGCACCGGAGCCAGGCGCGACCGGCTCCACGGGAACGACCGAGGAATCTTCGCCGTTCGGAACCGGAACCGCCGCCTGGCAGAACGGGCACTTCACCTTCTTGCCGGACGATTCTTCCCGCGCCCGGAACCGCTTCCCGCACGACGGGCAACCCAGCGTGATCGGCATGTTCGTGACCTTGGAAGGGTGAGGGGCTCAGAACCGCGGCTTCGGCTTCGGCCAAGCCTCGTCGTACTTCAACGAGAAGATCTGTTGAATGGCCGCGGCGCGACCGGGCCCTTCGGCCTGAAGCGCGGCCACCGCTTCGTGGATGCGATCCATGCGCGGATCGGCCGCGACTCCCCCGCCGCGGTCCAGGCGATCGAGGATCGCGGCGAGGTCCAGAAGCCGAGCGCGGGCGTCGAGGAAGAACTGGTCCAGGGCCTTCGCGGCGGGGAGCGGTGTCATGTGAGTGCTCCGGAGACGTAGCGCGTCTTGAGTTCCAGCGGCACGAGTTCGTTCAGGCTGCCGCTGCGGAAGCCGTCCAGATCGAGCGCGACGAACTTGAACCCGAGGCGACGGAACTCGCGAGTCAAGCCTTCGCGAACCTCGGCGTTCGCGAGCCGAGCCAACTCCGGAACCGGAACTTCGATCCGGGCCAAGTCGCCCTCATGATAGCGAACGCGGCACTCGCGAACGCCGAGGCCATGCAGGAACGCTTCGGCCTCCTCCACGCGGCGAGTTCGTTCGGGGGTCACGGCCAGGCCCGGCGCGAGCCGGCTGGAAAGGCACGGCGCCGCGGGCTTGTCCCATGTCGGGAGGTTCCAATGCTTCGCGAGGGCTCGCACGTCCGCCTTCGTGAACCCGGCCTCCTGCAGCGGATGCCGAACGCCATGCTCGGCGGCGGCGGTGAGGCCGGGGCGGTAGTCGCCGCGGTCGTCCAGGTTCGCGCCGCTCGCCACGATCGGCACGCCGAGGCTCGGGAGAATCGCTTCGATCCGCGAGTAGAGTTCGTCCTTGCAGTGGAAGCAGCGGGCGCCGTCGTTCCTGAGGTAGTCGGGATTCTCGAACTCGGCGGTGTTCACGATCTCGTGGCGAATGCCGATGATCGCGGCGAGTTCGCGTGCGATGGCGAGTTCGCTCCGCGGCACGCTCGGGCTGTCCGAAGTCACCGCGACCGCACGAGCCCCCAAGGCCAGCGCCGCGGCCTTGGCTACGACGGTGCTGTCGATGCCGCCACTGAACGCGACCGCGACTCCAGGCATCGCGCCGAGAATCGCCAGCAGCCGATCACGCTTCTCGATCAGATCCGAATCCATCACACCGTCAGATTAGCGGAATTGGCCGCGAATCGCACCGGGCACGCTCGTCACTTCGTCGTCATCCACCACACGGCGAGCACCTTCGCCACTTCGGTCATTTGATCTCCGGAGATCTTGTCCGGGGTGTCCGTGAGTTTGTGCCAGTGCGGGTAGTCGAAGTCGATGATGTCCGCAGTCGGAATGTCGGCCCGGTTCAACGCGATGTGATCGTCCAGCACTTCCGGGCCGGGCTGATACTTGAACGACTTCGCCCCGATGGAATCGGCCACGGCCCAGATCCGTTCGCAGACTTTGGGGGCCGACGCGTACGAATACTGCTCCACCTTCAGCACGCTCCCCTTCGCGTGGCAGAGGTCCATGAGCGCTCCGGCTTCATACTTGAACTTGCGGGTGCTTTTCGTCCGCGTGTAGTCCGCGGCGAAGTGCTCGGACCCGAAGAAGTATTTGTCCCCGCCGCCGAACTGGCTCGGTTCGAAGATGTACTCCTCGCCGTCGAAGAAGACGAAATCGAGGCCGACCTCGCCCTTCAGATTCTTGATTTGGTGGCCGAGTTCCATGAGCATGGCCACGCCGCTGGCTCCGTCGTTGGCGCTGAGAAACGGCTTCATCCAGTTGGCGCGGCGTTCTTCCTGATCGGCGAGCGGTCGCGTGTCGTAGTGGCAGCAGAGCAGGATCCGCCGCGTCTTCTCGGGATGCCACGAGACGACGATGTTCGTCATCTCCGTGTCCGCGCGGCGGCTCACCTGCCGGGCCTTGAACTCCTGACGCGTCACGGTGGCGCCGAGATCTTTGAAGTGTTTCTCGATCAGTTCCTGCTGCTTCTTCATGCCGTCCGTGCCGCTGACGCGCGGGCCGATGTCGCAGATCGCTTTCAGGTATTTCAGCGAGCGATCCGCGTCGAACTTGAGGTCGCCGGCGGCGAACTTCGGCACGGCGTCTTCCGCGAACTGCATCGGCTTCGGCGGGTTGTCCGCGGCCGCCTCCGTCGTCTCGCTCGGCGAGCACCCGGGCGAAACCCCCGCCGCGATCACGGCGGCCCCGACGGTTCGTGTGAACGGATTCATCTCGCGGTCCCTCCTGGCTTCCTGCCCATCGTATCACCGCGACCCGCGATCAGCGAACGGGACTTGCCGGAACTCCGGCTGACACGCGGACACGCGTCAGGAGTGGCCACCTGCCGGAGGGAAAGTGGCCGCGAAGGATAAGCGACATCCCAAACAGCAGCATCGGCTTTGGTGCGTGTGAAAGGAAAAAAGACGACCTCAGCAGTGGCGGCGGGTATCACTTCCGGAGTGTTCCCAGAAGCGCTCTTGCCGACTCACGAACGCCAAGATCCTTGTCACTCAACCTCTGCTCGACGGCTTTTGTTATCGATTCGGGCAGATTCCGGAACCCCAGGCGATTCATGTGGCGAAGGACACCGATGCCCGCAGACCGCAAATCGGCATCTTCGGAGCTCAATAAGTTGTGGATCTCTGGAAATGCATGCTCTCTTTGAGCCGCGAGCAATTCTTGCGCCGTCGCACAGTCATTCGCGAGCATCCGCGATGCGAGGACGAATTGCTTGAGCGTCAACGTCGTGCGCCCCGTGTGGTAGTCTGTAGTGAACTTTCGATGTGCGGACGTCGATCGAACCAGTGCCTTCCTCAATGTCGCCACGGCCACAGGCTTGTCGGGTGCAAACACGTCGACCATCGCCAGAGCTTTGGCGCTTTCGAGCGACTCGCCGGACTCCGCAATCACCAGAATCTGTCCTCCAAGTTGGTCACGCAACGCGGGACCAATTTGTTCGATCGCTGCGAGTGAGGTTAACCGGTCGGATGGCCATTCGCTTCGAAGCAGGCTTGAAAGCACAGGACCAACTCGTTTGACGGACCCTTCAAGCTTCCAGATCGCGATCGCCGCGGCGCACCGAATCTCAGAATTCTCCGATGAACCGGCTTCGACTACGATCAAACCGAAGAGTGCCTGTGTCCGCACCGGTTCCAGCTTCTGAGAGACGAGTCGAACAAGACACTGATGGGATTTCGCCTCGGCGTGCCGGCGTGAACCCAAAGCTCGTATCGCTGCGATTCGAACATCCTGTGGAGTAGTCTCGTTTTCTGCGAATCGTCTGAGCGCGTCTCCCATTTCAGGACTACGACTTGGAAGCTCGGCAAGCGACTCGATCAGGAACACTCGGATGGCGGTGGACGATGATTCAAGATTTCGTTCCGCGAACGTGCGAATGAGTGAGTGTTGTTTTTGCAGGAGCAATATTCGACGAAGGGCGTTGCACGAGTGCAAGTCGTCTTGCCGTGCGGCCAACGCCAACAACGACATCTCCGTTTCAACGAATCGGGATGCGCTCGGAAACGCCATCAAGGCGGAGACAGCGATGAGGTTCATGTTCATGACTGCGACGGAGGAGCTTTGTTCCATACGGCCGGGTCGCTACCGACGGTCCACGTCGGGCCGCTGATGTTGATCGAGAAGGTTTTCGATTTGGAGTCGAGGTGAAGGAGCCAATTCCAGTCGTAGTATCCAATAGGAGTCGGGCCTTTCTGCTCGACTGCATACGTTTGGAAGGAGTTGGCGTACTCGAAGCACCCGGGCGAAACCCCCGCCGCGAGCACGGCGGCCCCGACGGTTCGTGTGAACGGATTCATCTCGCGGTCCCTCCTGGCTTCCTGCCCATCGTATCACCGCGACCCGCGTTCAGCGAACGGGACTTGCCGGGAGCAAGGCTGCGCGTGTTGATGTGAACCGGGGGGGGCGATCCGTCTTCGGTGAAAAATCACAGTTTCGGTGGTAGTTGAACTTCGAGACCAGAAGTCCGCTGTGGAAACTACTGGGGATTCACCACGAATGGCTTCTTGTCGGGTTGTGAACGGCCCTCGAAGGTGTCGAACTCCCGTCCTGTGATCTTCTTCACTCCTGCTTTCATTTTCTCGAATGTCGGCTCGGTCTCGGCGTGAGCGTAAAAGTACTCGGCTTTTGAGACGGAACCGTCCTTAAGTCGAAGGGCTCGGTAAATGACAGGGCAGTCGACCCCATCAATCTCTTGCGCGTCGAATCCACAAAGAACCACGGCCTTGACGGATGCTCCAGGATCGAGATTGATTTGCCACCGACAAGCTTTGTTTGAAGACAGCACGAGTACAACATCTCTTCCGGCGCGAACGGAGACCGGAACAGAGTGGTAGTCTTTTTTCATCTCCTTGAGACACTTCGGGAAGACGCATGTCAGCAGTTGACGGTTCAACGCGATCGATTGAAGGCGCGTGCGATTGCTTGGATCGATCTTGACGATCGATTTCATCTCCTCAGAAAATTCGACATCACGGAGCGATTTCTCGTTGTAAAAGTCGCTCTGCCCCACAATCTTTCGGAGGGCGACCAAGATCTCCAGCTGGAAGCCTGGGAGGTCGTCGGAGCCCGCCTTCGAGTGAAGAAAACGCATCAGTTCGGCGTCTGCTAGTTTCGCACGCAGTGGCGCCGGGAACTGAGCGATCACATGTTCGGCCGCCGTGGAGGGGGCGAGCAACGCCTGGCTGAGCAGTCGCCAATCGAGGATGTCGGTGTGATTGAATCCGCTTGCGTCGGGTTGTGAAACTCCGACGCCGTGCACCCGAAAATCCTTCAGTTTTTGAATCATCTTTGACGCCGCATCGTCCCTGCTCAGGTCCTGCAATTCATCGGCTGTGCAATAAGCGGAAAGCGACACGGCAATCAGCATCTGGATCATCTCAGGTCTCCTCTTTGAAGGAACTTATCAACTTGGGATGATGGGGTGGAATCCGTTAGTGCCAGAATCGTCCGAGTAGACGTCGAGATCTTCGTCGTAATAGTGGTGGTCGTTTCCACTCTCGTCCGTCAGCACGTCAATACTGGTGTCAATCGTGAATCGCCCGTCGCCCTCGTGCAGATCGTCGTTGTCGGGTCCTCCCATGACGAGGTCGGCGCCAGAGCCACCATAAGATCATCGTCCCCATGCCCGCCCGAAAGCGTATCATCGTTCTGGCCACCGTAGAGTTGATCGACATTGACACCTCCATCAAGGAGGTCGTTTCCCGTTCCTCCAACGAGAAAGTCGTCTCCATCTTGACCATAGATATAGTCGGAGTCCGCATCGCCGTGGATCGCATCATCGTCTAAATAGCTCCCGGCCGTGAGCGGAGCGCCGAGAGGTTGGTCTTGCGAAAAAAGATGGCCTGAACCAAGAGGGTGTTACCACACAACCCGACCTGGAGCAGGCCATGGATGGCATGATCC
>Ga0169931_10002130_pt1 | contig 32459 bp, 26 predicted proteins | sample Kivu_15m_20L_FD_129675 | JGI IMG/M metagenome (GOLD analysis project Ga0169931, IMG submission 129675) | Freshwater microbial communities from Lake Kivu, Western Province, Rwanda to study Microbial Dark Matter (Phase II) - Kivu_15m_20L... | ecosystem: Environmental > Aquatic > Freshwater > Lake...
ACGCCGAACGCGAGGCCGAAGCCGCGGAAGAAGACGACCTCGTAGACGAGGGCCGCCGCTCCGGAGACGAACGCGATGGCGAGGAGCAGCGCGGTGCGGGCGCGGACGTGCATGCGGAGCGAAGGGTAGCAGCGCGGCCGGACCCGGCCAGCGCGCAGCGGGCTATACTCGCGCCGTGGCGGCGAGCATCGGCATGAAGGCCCTCCAGCGGGCGGACCAAGCGCTCGGCGTCGCTGCCTGCGCTCTGTTGCAACCCGTGCGGCTCCTCCGCGAACGCGAGGCCGAATATCCGCCCAAGCGCGTGCTCGCGATCAAGTTCTGGGGCCTGGGCAGCCTGCAGTTGCTCACACCGGCGATCGCGACGCTCCGCAAGCGCCACCCCTTCGCGCAAGTCACCCTGCTGACGCTCGCCGGCAACGCCGAGTTCGCGCAGGGCTTGGGCGTGTTCGACCGCGTGCGTACGCTCGAGGTCGGCAATGCAGGTTGGCTCCACGTCGCGCGCCGCATCGCGCGGCTCGTGCGCGAGCTGCGCGCAGAGCGCTTCGACGCGGTCTACGACTTCGAGTTCTTCACGCGCTTCTCGTCGGTCGTCTCCCTGCTCACCGGCGCACCGCGTCGCCACGGATTTGGGAGCCCGAGCGTGTGGCGCGGCGGATTTCACACCGACACGGTGATGTTCAATCGCTATTGGCACGTCGCGCGCAATTTCCGCGCGCTCGCCGGTGGCGAGGACGGTCGCAACGTGACGGCGGACGAGCTCCGCCCGCGCTATTTCGACGAGCATGAGGAAGCGCGTGCGGCGGCACTGCTCGAACGCCACGGCATCGGCGAGGACGACCTGTTCGTCGTGCTCAACCCCAATGCGGGCGAACTGTCGCTCGAGCGCCGCTGGCCGGCCGCGAACTTCATCGAGCTCGGCCGGCGCTGGCTCGCGCGCGAACGCTGGCCCGTGGTGCTCGTCGGCTCGCCCTCGGAGCGCGCCTACAACGAAACGATCCGCGAGCGCATCGGTGATCGGCGCTGCATCAACCTCGCGGGCGAGCTCTCGCTCGGCGAGCTCGTGGCGCTCTTCGCACGCGCGGGCGTCGTGATCAGCAACGACTCCGGTCCCATGCACCTCGCGGCCGCGATCGGCGCGCCGACGCTCGGCCTGTTCGGGCCGGAGACGCCGGTGATGTACGGTCCGCTCGGCCTGCGAGCGCGCGCCCTGTACCGTCCGCCGGCGTGCAGCCCGTGCATCAACGTGCACGACAACAAGGTCGCGAGCTGCATCTACGGCGAGCCCCAGTGCCTGATGTCGATCTCGGTCGACGAGGTGCACGAGTCCGCGCGCGCGCTCGCGCTTGGCACGGACTTCGAGGCGAGCCTCGAGCCGCGCAACGACCGTCGCAAGGACGGCGTCGATCCGCGGAGGGAGTGATGCGCGTCCTGCTGCTCAACCCGCCGGGGCGACGCACCTACATCCGCGACTATTTTTGCTCGAAGACGACGAAGTCGAACTACCTGTTCCATCCCATCGACCTCGTGATGCTGTCGGGGCGCGTGGCGGCGGAGCACGAGGTCGCGGTGCTCGACTGCATCGCGGAGGAGCTCGACGTCGCGAGCGCAGAGAAGCGCATCGACGGCTTCGCTCCCGACGCGCTGGTGAGTCTCGTGGGGTCGGTTTCGTGGCCGGAGGATCGCGCGTTTCTCGCAGCGCAGGCGGCGCGCGGTCGACGCGTGCTCGCGATCGGAGACGTGCTCCACGAGAAGGCCGGAGAGCGGCTCGCGGAAGAGCCGTGGCTCGAGGCGGCGCTCGGCGACTTCGTCAGCGCGGATGTGCTCGCGCTGCTCGCACGCGACCTCGCGAGCGTGCGGGGCTCGACCGTACGCCACCCCGACGGCCGCATCGAGACCCTCGGCACGCCGGGGAAGTTGCGCGGCGAGTATGACCTCCCACGTCCGCGCCACGAGCTGTTCGCACAGCGCGGCTATCGCTTCTCGTTCGCCCGCGACGCGCGCTTCGCGACGATCCTCACCGACTGGGGCTGCCCCTATCCGTGCACGTTTTGCGTCATGTCGACGCTCGGCCACGCGTCGCGGCCCATCGCGAGCGTGCTCGAGGAAATCGACCACCTGCGCGCGCGCGGCGTCCGTGAGCTGTTCGTCATGGACCAGACCTTCGGCGTGCAGCGCAAGCGCGGGCTCGAGCTGTGCGCGGAGCTCGAGCGGCGCGGCGATCTGTCATGGACGACCTATGTGCGGCCCGACCGCTCCGACGACGAGCTGCTCGCAGCGATGCGGCGCGCGGGCTGCCATACGGTGATGATGGGCGTCGAGAGCGCGAGCGCGGAGGTGCTCGCGAGCTACGAGAAGCGCTATGCGCTGGCCGACGTGCGCGAAGGATTCGCGCGCGCGCGTCGCCACGGGCTGCGGACGGTCGGCACGTTCATCATCGGCCTGCCGGAGGAGACCGAGGATTCGTTGCGCGCCTCGCTCGACCTCGCGCTCGAGCTCGAGCTCGACTTCATGAGCCTCAACATGGCCGTGCCGCGCTTCGGCACGCCCTTCCGGCGCCGCGCGATCGAGCTTGGCCTCGTCGACGAGGGCGACCTCGTGATGGACCAAGGCGGAGCCGACGCCAAGCTGCCGACGAACTCCCTCGACCGCGCGACGATGCTGGCTCTCAAGCGGCGGATGGTGCGGCGCTTCTACCTGCGGCCCTCGTACCTGTGGCGCCGGGCCCGCGGCGTGGAGAGCGCCGGAGAGCTCCTGAGGCAGGCGCGCGAGGGAGTCGCACTCATGGTGAGGAATCTTGGGGGCGCGCGCGTGCCCTGAGGGCCGGACACAGGTTCGTGGCCCGCCAACACTGGCCTGTTTCCCCTTTTTTTCGTACCGCGGCTAGGCTCTGTGCGGATTTAGGACGAGCGGTCCTATTCCTGTCCCGCCTCCCCCTTGGCTCCCACCATGCTCCGCACTGCTCACGTCTTCGCGCACTTCTCTTGCTGCTCTCGCTCGCCCTGCTCGTCCCGCTGGCCGGTGGACAAGACGAAGGCCTCAACGACCCGACCTTCAACTCCGCGCGCGAGAATGACCGCTTCGGCTACGGAGCGAATGCCACCGTGCGCGCGATCGCGGTGCAGGCTGACGGGAAGATCCTGATCGGCGGCGACTTCACGTCCTACAACGAGGAGAGCCGCAGCTTCCTCGAGCGCGTCGACTCCCAAGGACGCCGAGATCTCGCGTACGCGGGCGGCAGCGCGCTCGACGCTGCGGTGCACGCGATCGCGCTGCAATCCGACGGCAAGGCCATCATCGGCGGCGACTTCACGATCGCCAACGGCGGCCGGCCCCGCATCGCGCGCATGCGCGTCGATGGCTTCGCGGACACCACGTTCAACATCGGCACAGGTGCCAACGCGCGCGTGAGCGCTGTGCTCGTGCAACCCGACGGCAAGGTCGTGATCGCCGGCGCCTTCACGACGTTCAACGGTGTGCTGCGCAACCGGATCGCGCGGCTGAACGCGGACGGCTCTCTCGATGCGGCCTTCAACCCGGGCACGGGCCCGAACGGCGACATCACGAGCCTCGCGCTCCAATCCAACGGCAGCATCCTCGTCGGGGGCAGCTTCCTCACCTGGAACAACCTCAACTTCCAGCGCGTGGTGCGCATCAACGCGTTCGGCGGGCTCGACACGAGCTTCTCCGCGGCGAGCTTGAACGGCGGAGTTCTCGCGCTGGCCGTGCAACTCGACGGCAAGGTGGTCGTCGGTGGCGGCTTCACGACGGTGAACGGGCTTACCCGGCCTCGCATCGCGCGACTGCTCGGCGACGGCAGTGTCGATACGAGCTTCGGAAGCTCGAGCCCCAACGGCACGGTGCGCTCGCTTGCCTTGCAGGCGGATGGCAAGGTCCTGATCGGCGGGGACTTCACCTCCCTTTCGATCTTCGGGCGGTCGCGTCTCGCACGCCTGAATGCCAGCGGCGGCATCGACACCACCTTCCTTTCCAACGTGGGGGCGAACAACGCGGTCCACGCGGTCGAGCTCGATGCTTCCGGGCGGGTGATGGTCGGCGGCGACTTCGGGGAATACGGGAACACTCCGCGCGGTCGGATTGCGCGCGCGCTCGACACCGGAGGTCTCGACGCGAGCTTCAACCCGCCGGGCGGCGCGAACGGCATCGTGTACGTGGTCAAGGCGCAGCCCGACGGCAAGCTCGTGATCGGCGGCGAGTTCACTCATTTCAACGGTGTGCCGCGCCGCGGACTCGCGCGCCTCAACTTGAACGGGTCCGTCGACTCGGACTTCAATCAGGGGGTCGGGCTCGCGCCTTCCGCGACGATTCCGAGTTGCGCAGTGGCCGACCTGCTCATCGAGCCCAGCGGCAAGATTGCGGTGGTTGGAGTGTTCGGTAGCTACAACGGAGTGGCGCGCAGAAACATCCTGCGCTTGAACGCGGATGGCTCGCTGGATTCGTCGTTCAATCCCGGCAGCGGACCCGACGATGTCGTCTCGACCATCGACCGGCTTTCCGATGGTCGCTACGTGATCGGAGGATTGCACAACACCTACGACGGAGTAGCGCGCCCCGACGTCACGCGAGTGCTCTCGAGCGGCGCGGTGGACACGACGTTTGGCAGCACAGTCGGTGTCACGGGCGGCAGCGTGCAGGCCGTGAAATTTGAACCCAACGGCTCGGTCTGGATCGGAGGGAGCTTCTCGACGGTCGGCGGCGTCAACTGCAAGTCCGTCGCGCACCTCAACGCCAGCGGAGCGCTGGACAGCACGTTCGTCACGACCACGGGGTTCGGATTGGCCACCTCTACAACGGTGGAAGACATCGCCCGCCAGTCCGATGGACGCATCGTGCTGGTCGGCACCTTCAGCTCCTACTCCGGCACCGCGCGCCGGGGAGTCCTGCGCATCCTGTCCAGCGGCGCACTCGACGCGAGCTTTGACCCGGGGACAGGAGCGGTCCCGGGCATCAACGACGTCGTGCTGCTTCCCGACGGCAAGCTGCTGCTCGGCGGCGGCTTCGAGACTTTCGCCGGACAGCTCACAGATGGAATCGTCCGCGTGCTGCCCAACGGGTCCATCGACTCGACCTTCAACCTCCAGAGCTCGAACACCAGCGCGGGCGTGTTTTCCGTCGATGTGCTGACGGACGGCCGGGTCGTCCTAGGTGGCAGTTTCTCGCTGATCCACGATGCGCGCCGCCACGGGGTCGCGCGCCTGAAGATCGACACGACCAAGACCTACTGCGTGGGCAAGCTCAACTCCGCGGGCTGCGTGCCCGCGATCGGCACGAACGGGGCCACGCCGTCGTACGTGAACGGCGGATTCGTCGTGACCTGCGCCAACGCGCTGAACCAGCGCTCGGGACTCCTCTTCCACGGAGGCTTCGCGACCGCGGTGCCGTTCCAAGGCGGCACGCTGTGCGTCGCGCAGCCCGTTCGTCGCACCGTGGTGCAGAGCTCGGGCGGCTCGGTCACGGGCAACGACTGCTCCGGCACGCACGCGTACGGCTTCACCACAGCGGAGTTCAATGCCGCGGCGCTGCTGCCCGGTGACATCGTCTTCTGCCAGTGGTGGATGCGCGACCCCGCGAGCCCGTCGACGACCTCGCTCTCCAACGCGCTGCGCTTCTCGGTGATGCTCTAGCCGAGGCAGCGCTGTTAGAACGCGTCGTCGCTGTCGTCGGAGGCCGCGCGCACGCCGGCCGGTCCGGCGCACACGCCGCGCTTGGACTCGAGCACGAAGCGCGCGATCTCAGCGACCTCGGGCACGGGGCTCTTGGAGAGCTCGTGCGCGACTTTCGCCGGGCTTTGTCCGGAGCGGAAAATGCGCGAGAGCGCGTGCCGCACCGAAGTGCGCTGCTCGGTCGTAAAGCCGGCGCGGCGCAGGCCGATCGTGTTGGGTGAGCGCCAGCGGATCGGGTACGAGCCCGCGACGATCGAGAACGGCGGCGCGTCCTTGGTCACCATCGCAACTCCGCCGACGAGCGTGAGGCGACCGACACGACAGAACTGGTGCACGGCCGCACCGCCCGAGATGAAGGCGCGCTCGCCGACGTGGACGTGCCCGCCGAGCATCGCGCTGTTGACGAGAATGGCGCCGGCTTCGATGCGGCAGTTGTGGCCGACGTGCGAGCTCGCCATCAGCATCACGCCTTCACCGATCCACGTCTCGGTGTCCGCGCCCGTGCCGCGGTGCACGGTGACGTGCTCGTGGATGCGGCAGTTCACCCCGATCACGACGCGCGACGGGTCGTCCTTGTACTTGACGTCCTGCGGCTCGCCGCCGATCACGCTGTGGTCGCGGATCGAGGTGCCCGCGCCGATCGTGGCGCAACCGTGCACGCGCACGAAGGCTCCGAGCTTGCAGCCATCGCCCAGCGCAGCTCCGGCATCGATCACGCAGTAGGGACCGATCTCGACGTCTGCTCCGAGGATCGCGGTGGAAGCGACGACGGCTGTGGGGTGGATGCGCGGAAGCTCGGCGGTGCTCATGGCGCGTGCGAGTCTAGCAGCCGGGGCGCGGCGTTCACGCCTCGGCGAGGTCGCGCTCGATCCAAGCCGCGAGCTCGCGTGCGCAGCGCTGAGGATCGGTGGAATCGAAGCGCGCGCTCGCGCGGCGGCCCTGCTCGGAGTGGCGATAGCGCGGGTCGTACCAGCGCTCGAGCAGCAGCGCGACGAGCTCGCGCTCGCGTCCGGCGTCGAGCAGCGGGACGAGCTCGGCCGTCCAGTCCGCGGAAATGCGCTGCGCCAACTCGGCGAGGCTCGCACGCAGCTGCTCGCGGCTCCGAGCGCTGGCGAGATAGTCCTCGACGAGCACGTCGATGCGGCGCTCCGGCGCTGTCGCGAGATCGAGGTTCGCGCCCGACTCGAGCGCACGCCACACGGGCGAGGGCACGATCGCGTCCCCCACTTTGCGGCTCTCGCCCTCGAGCACCAGCACGCCCGAGGCAAAGCCGCGCGCGATGCGATGCGCGATGCGATTCTCGAACTGCTTCTGCGTCGCGGGCTCGAGGCCCGCGGCGCCGAGCAGCGAGCTGCGATGTCCGGCGGCGGCTTCGAGGTCGAGGGTCCAGCCCGGCCGAGATCTCTCGAGCTCGCGCAGCACGAGCGTCTTTCCGACGCCGGTGAGGCCGCGCAGCACGTAGGTTCGCGGCGGCTGGAAGCTCTCGATCTGCGCGAGAAGCTGCGCACGGCAACTCTTGTAGCCGCCCTCGACGGCGACGGCGCGCTCGAGCCCGAGCTCGCGCAGCAGCGCCGTCACGCTGCGCGAACGCAGGCCTCCGCGCCAGCAGCAGAGCAGCACGGGACGCTGCGGCGTCGTGGCGAGCGGACAGGCGCGCACGCGCTGGTCCAGCGCCTCGATGCCTGCCGCGGAGAATTCGTCGACGACGCGCGCGGGATCTCGCACCGGCGGAGTCCACCCAGCGAGGTCCGCGATAGTCGCGACGAGCCGCCCCACGGAAGCGCGAACGCGCTCGCGCGCGGCATCGAACGCGACCTGCGGGGACTCGCGCCGATACAGAAGGCCGACGAGCGCGCGCTCGTCGTCATCGAGCAACGGCACGTTGTGCGCACCCTCGACATGGTCCGCCGCGAACTCGACCGGTGCGCGCAGGTCGACCAGCACGCCATCGCGCACGCGGAGCGCCGCTGCCGCGGCGAGCGTCGGCACACCGCCGGGAGCGCTCACGGCTTCACTTCGCCGGCGCCGGCCGCAGGGGCGCGACCTTCAGCTCGAGCAGGCACTTCTCGACGCGCGGCCGCAACCACTCGACGTTGGACTTCGCGATCGACATCGTCACGGCGACCGGTCGGCCGTCGAGCATGTAGGCCAGAGTCGTGCAATCGAGCTCGTTGGCTTCCACCTTGCCGTGGTAGCGGAGATACGCGAAGTCGCGGTTGCCGAGCGTGCGGCGCTCCGCGACGTCGAGCACGAGCTCCTTCTGGTTCGAGAGGATGTTGCGCTGTCGCTCGAGCCACGCATCGAGCGTCGTGCCGCGCTCGCTGTCGAGGGCCACGACGCCGATGTTGTCCTTGAAGCGCTCGATCTGCGGGCCGACGAGGAAGGGCTGGCCGCCGAGCGTGTCGGTGAGCCAACCCTCGGGCACGGGCATGGAGAGCTCGAAGCGCGGCAGCAGCCAGCGCCCGCCCTCGATGCGCGCCCGCAGGTCGACGAGCGACGCGAGGTTCTTCTCGATCAGGATCGTGGAGTCTTGATCCTCGCGATTGGCCTTGAGGCCCGGCTTGAGCTCGTTCAGTCCCTTCACGAACACGTCGACCAGCGCGACATTCTCCGAGCGCACCCAGTCGATGGCGAAGCCGCGCGGGATGACGGTGCCGAGTGCGCGCGCCTGCAGCTCGGTCGCGAACTGGGCCGTGTCTTCGACGCGGTCGAACGAGAGCCGCGCCACCATGGCGAGACGGCCCGAAGAATCACGCCAAAACTGCACGCGATCCCCGTCCCATCCGAGCGTGGCGATGCGCGCGGGCACCGAGTCCATGCCGCTGTCGACCAGCAGCGCGTACAGCCCGAGCTCGCCGAACGACTCCTCGCGCACGAGCTGGAGCCCGAGCTCCGCCGGCCACTGCGGCAGCTCGAGCGAACGCGGACGGTCCTTGTAGAGCTTGGTCGCATGCAGGAGTTGCTCGGTCGACGCCGGGGCCTCGGCCTGCTGCGTGCGCACGCCGTCCATGCCAAAGTCGCGCAGGCGCCGCAGCGCATGATCGCGGCCCATGCGATGCAGCTCGCGCACGAGCACGTCGGTCTTGTTGGCCTTGAGCGGCTCGTCGAGGCTCTCCGTGCGCAGCTCTCGCGCGTCGCGGCCCGCGCGCTGCTCGGCCAGCATGAGCAGCGCAAGTTCGCCTTCGCCCGCGAGCAGGGCACGGCGCACGTTCACGCTCTCGCTGGTGCGCGGGTCTCCGAGCAACTTCGCAAGCCCGTCGGACGCATCGCGCGATGCCAGCGCCAGCGCGCGCACCAGCTCCGCGTCCCCGATTTCAAGGCGCCGCGCATCGTCGATCACAAGGGCGCGCGTGTCGCTGCGATACAGCACGGGAAAGGCGCCCAGCTCCGCACGCGTCACGGCCGCACGCACGGCCGCCGTGCTCGGACCGCGGTCCATGCCCAGCGCCTGACGCACGAACGTGTGGGTCTCGAACCATCCCGCGCCGTGGAGCCGCTCGAGCTCGGCCTGCGCGAGCTCTTGGAACTCGCCGGCGCCCACGGACTGGAGGGTCGTGGGCGTTTCGAAGCGCATCCACGTGCGACCGAGGTCGGCCTCCAGCGCGCGAACGCGGGGCTCGAGAGTATCTTGCGCGCCGAAAGCTGGCGCGACGGCAAGCGCGAACGAGACGAGCAACGCGATCGGTTTCATGGCGCAGGAGAATCTAACCCGGCCGGGGTCGCGAGGGATCGTCCCCGCGGCGCCGCCAACCCAACCCTTGCGCGTCGGGCGGGCGGGCAGCGCGAACTTCCTTCCGCATCGGCTCGCTCCAGCGACGCAAATCCGACCGAACGAGCGCCGTCCGGGCCCGGCGGCCAGCCCGCGCAGCTAGTCGCCCTTGGCTGGGCGGCGACCGAGCATGAGGTTGCGCACTTGCACGATCGGTCCGGGCACGTAGCCCCACGCCAACACGGGATCCCCGAGGTGGAGCGTGTAGGCGAGCAGCAGCAGGTTGCCGAGCAGCGAGAGCCACCAGAACAGACGCGGGAAGTGGCTCTCGGACGCGCGCTCACTCGCCCACCACTGCACCACGAAGCGCGAGGACCAAGCGCTCTGCCCGACGAGCGCGATCGCGACCCATCCGAGCTCCGCTTCCTGCCGACGTTGCACTTCCCAAGCAGCGGCAGCGACGAGCAGCGCGAAGGCGAGTCCACCCAACGCTGCGAGCCGCGCCGTGCCGAAGGCGGCCGCGCTCGGACGCCGCAGGCGCAAGTTGCGCGCGTAGATCAGCCCGTTGATCACGTAGCCGAGCACGAGCACGTAGCTCTCGCGCGTGTAGGAGTACGCGCCGAGCAGCACTGTGCCGACGAGCGAGAGCCACCAAAACACCGGCGGAGCCACGCTCTTGCCGGCGCGCTCGCTCTTGTACCACTGCACGAAGAAACGCGAGAAGAAGCAGGCGTTTCCGATCCAGCCGGCAACTTGCAGCGGCAGCGCGGGATCCGCCATCAGCCGCGTCTCACGTCGGACTCCTCGATCACGATCGGGAGCCTGCGGATGCGGGTGCGCATCCAGCGCACGGCGAACAGGTCGCGCAGCGCGCGCAGGGCGCGGTTGGCGACGCCGTACCTCGAGACGCCGGCGCGGCGCGGATGGTGCGAGACCGGATGCTCGAGCACCTTGAATCCGAGGTAGCGCATCAGCGTGGGCATGAAGCGGTGCATGCCCTCGAAGTGCAGCGGCACCTGCCGGATGGCGGCGGTGCGGAAGACCTTCAGCGAGCACCCCGTGTCGCGAATCTGGTCGTGCGAGAGCTTGTTGCGGATCGCGTTCGCGATCTTGGAGCTCGCGCGGCGCACAAAATCATCGTTGCGCTTCATGCGCCAGCCGACGATCGCATCGGCATCGCCGAGCAGCTCGAGCATCTTCGGCAGGTCCGCCGGGTCGTTCTGCATGTCGGCGTCGAGCGTCGCGACGAGCGGCGCGCGCGCGTTCTCGATGCCGGCGCGCATGGCGCTCGTTTGGCCGCTGTTGCGCGAGAAGAACACACAGCGCACGCGCGGGTCGTTGCGGCGCAGCTCTTTCATCACGCCGGTGGAGCCGTCCGTGCTACCGTCGTCGACGAGCACGAGCTCCCAGCGCGTGGCATCGCCAAACACCTCGCACACGCGTCGGTACAGCGGTCCGAGGTTGTCCTTTTCGTTGTAGACCGGAGCCACGAGGCTGAGCTCGACGATGTCGGTGCGCGGTTCTTGCGACACGGGCTCGACCTGCGGCTGTGGAGAGGTTCTGGCGGGCATCGCTCGATCTTCGTGGTTCCTGACGGTATCCAGAGGGTAGCAACGGCCCCACGACCTTGAACACGCCGCCCCGTTTCCCGGCCCGCGTCCCCCTGTGGTGGTGGATGCTCGTGCCGATCGTGCTGTGCGCCGCGACGCACGACCTGTGGGCGCCGGACGAGCCGCGCTACGCGATGATCGCGAAGTGGATCTACGTCGAAAGCGAGTTCCTCGTCCTGCGCCGCTGCGGGATGCTCTACGCAGACAAGCCACCGCTGGTGTACTGGCTCGCGGGGCTCGCGGGCTCGCTCACGGGCTGGAGCGAGCTCGCGATGCGGCTCGTGTCGGTGGCCTCGATCGCCGCGGTGGCGTGGATGACGGCGCGGCTTGCGCGGCAGTGGTTCGGCGAGCTCGAAGAGCGCTGGGCACCGGTGCTGTTCCTCGGCTTCGTGCTGATCTTCTGGAACGGCGCGCGACTCGCGCTCGACCCACTGCTCACCTTGGGCTGCGTCGGTGCGTTGTTCTGCGTGGCGCAACCGGCGCGAGACGAGCGCGCGGCGCGCAACTGGACGCTGCTCGCCGGAGCACTCGGCGGCGTCGGCATGCTCGCCAAGGGGCCGCCCGCGCTCATCAACATCGGCCTGCCGCTGCTCACGTGGATGTGGCAGCGCCAGCGCGCGGATGGGCCGCGCGCGCGCTGGACAGCGGTCGCGCTGGCCACGCTCCTCACGGTCCTTCCGGTCGCGACGTGGGCCGTGCTGGCCTCGCTGCAGGAGCCCGCGCTGTGGAAGCCGTTGTTCTTCGGCCAGCATCTCGGCCGCGCCATCGAGGGCACGGCGCACCACGGCCCGCCGTGGCAGCACCTGATCCAGTTGCCGGCGTTCCTGCTGCCGTGGAGCGTGCCCGTCGCGCTCGGCGTCGTGGCTGGCGCGCGCGCGTGCCTCGCCGCGCGGCGCGGCGAGGCGCACGACCGCGGACTCGTGCGCTCATTCCTGTGGTTCGCGCCGGTGTTCCTGTTCTTCTCGATCACGCCCGCCAAGCGCGAGCTGTACTTGATGAGCATCTACCCCGCGCTCGCCCTGCTCGGTGCGCGCACGCTCTCGGGCGCGCTGCGGTCAGGCGCGATCGGACGCTGGACGGCGTTCGTGCCCGCGGCGCTGTTTGCGCTGCTCGCGTTGCTCTTCGCGAGCGCGCTCCCGCTCGTCGATGCGCTCGGTGCGCGCGATGCGGAGCTCGCGACGAAGCTCGAGGGCTATTACCAAGTGACGGGCGCGAACCCGACGCTGTGGCCGCGCACCGTGCTGGTCGCGGCGATCTTCGGGGTCGGCCTCGTGCTCACTGAACGCGCTCGCAAGCGCGGCGACGCCGAGCGCTGGGCGACCGGGGTCGCGGTCACGTGGTGCCTCGCGCTCTCCGCGACTTCGGCGCTCGTGCTCCCGGCTGTCAACGCGATCAAGGGCGATCGCGCCGTGGCAGCACTGCTGCGCTCGCAACCCGAACGTCCCACGGCGGTGCCCTGCTTCGGCACGGCGCCCGAGGGTCCGCGCTTCTACGACGGCGGTCCGTGCGTCATCGGCGAGCCCGCATCGAGCGCGGGTCCGGGCGACCTCTCCGCGCACATGGAGCGCGAAGGTCCGCAGTTCCTCGCGCTGTTCGAGGAGCGCGACCTCGAGCGACTCCCTCCGGAAACGCGGCGCGCACTCGAAGTCCGCGGCACCGTGCTCACCGGCTCGCGACACGTGCACGTCGTGGCGCGCGCGCGCTGAGGCCGCGACACGCGCCTCAAGCGCGCCGGCGCGGCAGCACGACGACGAAGCGCGCGCCGCCGAACTCCGAGGTCGAGATCGTCACGCTGCCGCCCTGAGCCGACACGGCTCCGCGAACGATCGAGAGCCCGAGTCCGTAGCCAGCGCGCCGACCCTTGCGCGTCGAGCCGCGGCGGAACGGCTCGAACACGAGCTCGCGCTCATGCTCGGGGATGCCCGGCCCGGAATCATCGACGCTGATGCGCACGCCCTGTGCGTCCCCCGCCATCCGCAGTCGAACGCGCCCGCCGCGCGGCGTGTAGTCGATCGCATTGGCGACGAGGTTCGAGACGACCAGCCAGAGCGCCTCGCGGTCGCCCTCAAGCGCGAGCTCGCCCTCCTGCTCGACTTCCAGCTCGATTCCGCCGCGCTGCGCGTGCGCTCGCTCGCGTCCGAGTCGCATTCCGGCCTCGACGCCGAGATCGAACGTCTCGCCGCCGGGGGGCGAGTCGCTCCCGCGCTGCGACACGAGCGTCATCAGGTTGCCGACGGCGTGCCCGATGTCGCGCAGCTCCTCGAGGTGGCTCTCGAGCACGCGGCGATACTCGCGCGAATCCGGCGGTCCCATCAGCGCCACTTCCGTCTCGCCGATCAGGTTCTGAAGCGGCGAGCCGAGCTCGTGGGCGAGCCCGCGAGCGAGCAGGCGCGTGCGCTCTTCCTCGACGCGAATGTTGGCGAGCATGTGTTCGAGCGCTTGCACCAGCTCGGCGATCTCCGCGGGCACCGAGCCCGGCTCGATCCGCACCTGCTCCCCGGAGTGGCGCACTTCGCGCGCGCGCTGCGCCAGCGCCGCCATGTACTCGCAGGCGCGGTGGATGAAGAAACGCCCCGAGAAATAGGCAGCGAAACCGGACACGAGCGCCAGCGCGAACGCCGTTGCGCCGAAGCGCTGCCACTCCTCGTGCTGGTGAGCACCGTTGACGACCATGACGGCGTTCACGTCGGTCCCGAGCCGCTCGCTGCGCGCGAGCATGTGGCCGTCGAAGAACTGCGGCTCCTCGCTCGCATGCAAGTTGCCGGGAATGAGCGTCACATCGCCGAAGTCGCCGAGCACGTCGCCCGTGGTGGCATCGATCACGCGCACGGCGAGGGGGTTGTCGTCCCGCCCCTGCCTCCGAATCGCGTTGACCAGCCGGGAGAACTCTGCCCGCCGCTGCAGGAACGCCTCGCCCGCGTGAGCGGCGCCCTCGAGCTCCTCGGCGGGATCGAAGCGCGTGCGCAGCTGCGCGAGGCGCTCGGTTGCGATCTCGATCAGCTCGTTGTCCTTGGAGTGGCGCACCTCCCACGTGGCGTAGCCAGCGATGCCCAGCACCACCACGCCGGTCGTCCCGGCGAACCAGATCGTCGCGCGCTCGGCGATCGACCAGTTGCCGCGCGCTGCGAGCTTCACCGCGCTTCCCGCGGCGCGACCATCCGATAGCCCTCGCCAACGACCGTCTCGATCACCGAGTCGTCGCCGCGGTCGATGCGACGTCGCAGGCGCGCGACGAGCGCGTCGACGACATTGGTCTGCGGATCGAAGTGGATGCCCCACACGATGCGCAAGAGCTCGACGCGCGAGAGCGTGCGACCGCGCGCCTCGGCCAGCGTGCGCAGCAGATCGAATTCCTTGGGGCTCAGATCGATGCGCACGCCACCGCGCTCGACCACGCGGCGCAGCGGATCGATGCGCACCTCGCCCACCTCGTAGACGAGCGGCGGTGCACGGCGACGCGAGACCGCCTCGATGCGCGCGAGCAGCTCGTCGAACTGGAACGGCTTGACGAGAAAGTCGTCCGCGCCGAGCCGCAGTCCGCGCACGCGATCTTCGACGCCGCGCGCCGCCGAAACGAAGATCACCGGCGTCTCGACGCCGCGTCGCCGCAGCTCCTCGAGAAAGCTCATGCCGTCGCCGCCGGGCATCATCACGTCGAGCAGGATCAGGTCCGGAGCTTCGGCATGCGCCGCGAGCACGCTGCGGGCCTCGAGTCCGCTCCCGGCCGCGAGCGTGGTGTGCCCCTGCGTCTCGAGCCCCTTGGCGACGAAGGCGCGCAGCTTGGGATCATCGTCGACGATCAGGATCTTCATGCGCAGCGCTCCTCGGCGGCGATTCTAGCCATCGAGCCCCAGCGGACTCGAACAAGCAAGCGCCGACTTCCCGCGCGCGATTCACAACTTCGTCATCCCGACGCGCGTCAGCGCGGCGGCAGCGCGAACACCTCGAGCTGCGGACCGAACCAGCGACAGGTGAGCACGTACCACGTGAAGGGCGGCGTATCGAGGCCTTCGAGGCCCGACACCGGGGGACGCTCTTCGTCGGGCAGCGCGAGCACGCGGTGCGCGCCGCGGCGCTCGAGCTCCGCGCGCACGGCGCGCACCAGCCCCGTCACACCGACCCCCTCGCCGCCCGGCAGAACGATGTAGCGCGCCCCGAGCGCATCGAGGTGTGCACCCGGATCCTTGGCGATCGCAGGCCAGCGCTCGCGCTCGGGATACAGCGGCTCGATGTCCCACCGCTCGCCTTCCCACACCGCGTCCATGCGCTCGCCCTGATAAAGCAGCCACGGGCTGAACGTCACCTTGCGCAAGTTCCCGCTGCCGTCGAACAGGTTGCGGTGCTCGCGCACGAGCGGCACATCCCACAGAAGGTGCAGCGCGACACGTTCCTCGCCGCGGCGCACGTTCGCCTCGATCCACTGGCCGAGCTGCTCGAGCGTCTGGGGTCGCAGCCGCATCCCCGTGTAGCCGAGGCACGCGCACGCGGGGAGCGCGCACGCCGCGCTTCCGAACCAAGCCAGCGGACGCGTGCGCGCCGAGCGCCACAGCGCCTCGAGCGCGAACGCAGCGCCGACGAACACGTAGGGCACGAGCGGAAGCACGAAGCGCTGCTGGTTGCGGCGCTGCAGGCCGATCACGAGCGCGTAGGCGAGCGCGAAGGACAGCGCGACGACGAGGTCCTTGCGCCGTCGCGCGCGCTCCTCGTCGGCGGCATCGCGCCGCAGGAGCCACGCGAGGACACCGACGGCCGCGAGCAGCGACGCGACGGGCTCGTAGTACCACAGCGTCATGAACAGCGTCGGAAAACCCGCGCCCTGAAACTCGCTCCAGTTGAACGTCTGCCACCCGAAGCTCACCGTGCCCTCTTCGGTCGGCATGACGGCGTCCGGCGGAGTCGGCACGAAGAAGAACGGGTACGCGAGGCGCACCGCGAGGCCGAGCAACGCGAGCGGCACGAGCAGCTTCGCGTCGAGAATCCGGCGTGGCGCATGCTCGCGCAGCAGGAACGCGAGCGCCGCAGGGATCAGCACCGCCAGCGCATTGGTGAGCGTCGCGACCGCGAGCGCGCACAGGGCGCCCGCGAGCGCGAACGACGCGAGATCGCCGCGGCGGCGCAGCTGCAGGCAGCTCGCGACGGCGAGCACGATCAGCGGCGCGACGGCGGCGTGCGGGCGGGCCTGTTGGCCGAACTGCAGCGACAGCGTGCTTGCGGCGGCCAGTGCGGCCGCGAGCAGCGCCCAGCGACGCGCGACGAAGAAGCTCGCCAGCCAGAACGTCGCGGGCACGATCAGCACCGACAGCCATGCGATCACGAGCCGCACGTGGTGGTGCAGGCGCGCGGCCGCGGCGAGGTGACCTTCGAGGTCGAGCGAGGCGAGCTCGGCGGGCGGCAGCACCGGCGCGCCGGTCGCGATGGCGAGGCGGGCGAGCAGGTGTGGGTAGATCGAGCTGTAGAAGATCGTGCGGTCGTCGACGACGGGCTGCAACAGCAGCGCGATCTGGTCGAGGATGTGCGGGTCGGGCTCCTGCGCGAACGGCAGCGCGAAGTCGAGTGTCAGGAGCCGCAGCAGCAGGGCGAAGGCCGTGAGCGCGATCACGATCGCGGCACAGGTGCGGGCCGACGGCTGCGAGGTCTCCTTCACGCGCGCTCCAGTATGGAGGCTCGCGCAGCCGCCCGCCATGCACGTCCCGTGAGCCGCCGCGCGCGCGCTGCTATCCTCGCTCCCGGATGCGAACCGCGCTCGCCCTGCTCCTGCTCACGCTTGCGGCCCTCGGGCTGCATCTGTGGGGCATCGACCACAGCGTGCCGCACAGCAAGGAGGCCGACGCCAATATGGCGTTGCACCTCGAGCTCATTCGCGCCGGCTCCAGCGAGCCCGACCCGCAGCACAACGACGCCCAATACCCGATCCTGATTCCGGGCCTGTTGTCCCTCCTGCCCAACACGACACCGCACGTAAGCCCACGCGGGCCCCTCGAGCTGCACCTCGCCGCCGCGGCTCACACTTACGTGGTGCTGCGCATCGCGATGGCTGTGCTGTCGGCACTCTCGATCCCGCTGGTGTTCCTCCTCGCGCGCCGCTTCCTCGGCACCAATGGCTCGCTCCTCGCCGCCGCGCTCTTCGCGGCGAGCTTCCTGACGCAGTTCTTCGCTCAGCAGGCGCGCCCGCACGTCGGCGCATCGACCGTGCTCCTGCTCTCGGTGCTGACATCGATGCGCTACGCGCGCGAGCCTGGCTGGAAGAATGCGCTGCTCGCCTGCCTCTCGGTCGCGCTCGGCATCGGCACGCTGCAGAGCGGTCTCGCGCTGCTCCTTCCGCTCGCCGCCGCGTGGGTGCTCGCGTCCCTGCGCAGCGTGCATGCGAGCGCGCGCCGCCACTCGTGGCACCTCTGGAGCCTGCCGCTCGTGCTCGCTGGCATCGCGGCGCTGTCGATCGCGGTCTTTTACCCCTACCTATGGTTCGAGGGCCGCGAGTCGAGCTACGGCTCGCCGCACATCGAAGGCACGACCCTCTTCTGGGGCGACCATCGCATCGATCTGCACGACTGGAAGGGACTCGGCTTCGCGAACCTGGCGCGCACGCTGTGGTACTACGAACCGGGGCTGCTGCTCGGACTGCTCTGCGCCGCGCTCATGCTCGCAACGCGCAAGCGCGGCGCGCACCGGCCGTGGGAGCGTTGGAGCGATTTCCAAGTCGCAGCCGCGTTCGCGCTGCCGTACTTGCTTGTCGCGGGCCTGTTCCGCAACACGTTCGAGCGCTTCCTGATCCCGCTGCTCCCGTACATCGCCGTGTGCGCTGCGTGGGGCTTCGTCACGGCCTTCGAGCGCGGCGGTCGCGCCGCGCGAGCGCTCGTCGTCGCTGTCGCCGCCGCGGCGCTCGCGATTCCCGCCGCCGCGAGCGCGCGACTCGCCGCACTCCGCGCCAGCGACGACACGCTCGAGCGCGCGGCGCACTGGCTCGCGGCGCAGCCCGACGCGCTCGCGGCGCGCATCTACGTCACGCCGTCCTTCGATCTGCCGCTGGCGCGCTCCGCCGAGAGCCTGCGCCCCACGGACGGTCGCCCGGCCGCGATTCTCTCGCGCTGGTCGATCTGGCAGCGCCGCGTCGGCGCGGACAACCTGCCCGAACCGCGCTTCGATCTGCACTACCTCGTGCCGCGACCCGACCTCGGCTTCGGCGCGCCCGCGATGGAGCGCGATCCCGCCGGGTACGTCGCCGCGCTGGGACCGGGCTACTTCGTGCTCGACATGTCGCTGCAACCCGCGCGGCCAGTGCTCGATCGCATGCGCGACGAAGTGCGCGCGCGCGGCGAGCTCGTCTTCCGCAGCGCACCCGAGGATTCCGGACCCGACGCGGCGTGGGGCTTCCCCTTCGAGGACGAGCTGCTGCCCGGGTGGCCCAACGTCATCGCGCGCATCCCGCGCCTGCAGGCCGTCGGGCAAGTGATCGAGATCTACCGGCTGCGCTGAACGCAGCGAATCGCGTACTCGACCACCTCGGGGTGCTCGAGGTCGCGCGAGATCACGTCGCCGCGCTGCACTTCGTCGAGGTATTCCTGCATGCGGCCGAGCAGCGGCAGCTTGAACGGCCGCGAGAGGCGCGTCGGGTAGTGGCCGAAGACGGACTTGTAGACGAGCGAGAGCAGCGCCGGCGGGAGCCACGCCTCCGCGAGCCGGTTGCCGCGCGCCGAACCCAGCCCGAGCAGCTCGCATTCGAAGCCCTGCGCCTCGAGCAGGTGCTGCCAGACCCATGCCGGGTAGAGGTGGTGATGCTGGTAAAAGCCGTCCCACATGCCGCCGTAGGTTCCGGCGGCGCGATGGCCGAGCTTGCGCAAGACGCGCTTGACCACGAACGTGTCGCTCCAGCGCGGCGCCGGCACGAACAGCCACAGCTCGCCGTCCGGCGCCATGTAGCGACGGATGTTCGTGAGCGCGTCTTCGAGCTTCGGCACGTGCTCGAGCGAGCAGTTGGCGATCACGGTGCGGAACGCGCCGACGCGCTCGTCGAGCGCGCGCGCGCGGCCGCTGCCGGAGATGTCGAAGTTGAGCACCTCGCCGCCGAGCGACGAGAGCCGCAGCGAGGCGAGCCGCAGCTCCGAGTCGCTGATGTCGACTCCGACCAAGCCCTGCACTCCGCTCGAGCGCCCCGACGCGAGGTCGCGCGTCAGCACTTCCCAGAAGAGCCCGTCGCCGCAGCCGACGTCGAGCAGCGGGGTGCGCAGCGTTCCGCGCTCGGCGAGCACGCGCATGCGCAGGATCTCGCGCACGGCGAGTGAGACAGGCAGGTAGTGCAGCAGCGCGCGGAACGTCTCGCGCGCATCCTGCTTGCAGAACGCGACGTTGAGGCGGCCAGCGGCCGGCGGAGTGGCGTGGGGCGTGCTCACGGTCGAGTCGAAGGCTAGCACGCTGCGCGCGCGCGCCGCGCATGCCGAACCGACGGCGCGCGCGTCCCGCGAAGTTCCTTCCAGCTCGCGCGCGATCAGCGCGCCCCGGAGCGCGCTCGCTGGCTCTCGCCGAAGCGCTCGTGGGGCTTGCCGCCCCAGCGACCGTCGCTGTCGGGGCCGCGGCCCTTGCGCAGGAGCGGCAGGTCGAGCCCCGGCAGCGCGCGCTGCAGCGCCTCGAAGAACTCGCGGCCGTGCAGACCGCGAAGCTCGGCCAGCTGCTCGGTCGAGAGCGGGCCCGGCGTCTGCTCGAGCACGCCGAGGGCGCGAGCGCGCAAGCGCGTCGCGATGAGGTCGGCTCGAACTTCGGGCTCGGCGTTCACGAACTCGACGAACCACGCTGGATCGGGGCGCAGGGCCTCGCGCAGCCGTCTCTCGCTCTCACTGGAGGCCGGGCGCTGCTGGGGGCCGCGCTCGCCGTCGCGGCGCCCCTCGCGACCACCGTCGCGTCCTTCGCCACGACCGTCGGGGCCGTAGCGGTGCTCGGATCCGTGGCGCGCGTGGTGCAGGCGTTCCCACTGCTCGTGCTGCGGCAGGGACTTCCACTGCTCCCACTGCGCCGCATCGACATAGGACGGCAAGCCCTCGCGCTCGGCGCGCTCGCGGAAGCGGCGCACCTCGAGCGCGACGAGCTCGCGCGCGAGCTCCTCGGGCGCGGACTGCCGCAGGCGCGCCGCTGTGGCCGCATCGAGAGCGCCGTCGCGCTCGAACACGTCGATGCGCTCGAGCGCCTTCTCGTGCATGCGCGCACGGAATTCCTCGAGCAGACGCGCGCGCTCCGCAGCATTCGCGCCCTCGAGCCGCTCGCGCCAGTGCGAAGGCATGCGCTGGAGCAGCTCGCGGCCGCGCTCTTGGATTTGCTGCGATGCGACGCCCGACAGCACGCTGGCCTGCTGCTCGGGACGCAGGCGCGCGAAGTCGCTGCGCGCCTTGTCGGGCAGGCAGTCCTGCGCGGCGCGACGCAGCGAGCTCACCTTGTCGAAGCGCCCGCGCATGCGAGCGCGCTCTTCCTCGGAGAGCGACTTCCAGCGCTCGAAGCGCTCGGCGAGCTCGGCGCGATGCTGCGGCGAGAGCTCGTTCCAGCGCTCGCGCGCGCGCTCGAGGTCGCGCGCGTTGTCGCGCTGGCGGGCGACGAGAGCGAGCGAGCACAGGGCGACGCACAGGAGCGCGAGCAGCGGACGAAGGCGGGCGAGCATGGCTAGCCGTTCCTCCGTTCCGTCTCGGGCTGCGACGGCGTTTCTCCATCGAGCTCGTCGGCGACGTCGAGCAGCAGCGCGTCGAAGGCGTCGAGCGCGAGCACGTCGGCCTCGACCGAGTCATCGACGACGAGGTCCCACGACTCGAGCAGGTCGAGCGAGGCGAGCAGGTCCGCCGGCGGCTCGTCGAGCACGCGCTCCCGCGGCGCGACCGCAGGCGCGCGCGGCGCCGGGCCCTGAGCCAGCTCGACGTCGCTCGCGGTGTCCTGCCGCGCGTTGCGCGCGAGCATCCAAGCTCCCAGCCCGAGCACGACGAGCGCGGCCGCCGCGAGCGCGAAGCGGCGCGGCGCCGCCCGGCGAGCGCGACGAGCGAGCGCCAGACGAGCCAGCGTGCGACGCGACAAGTCCACAGGCACCTGCGGCTTCGGCACGCGTGCGAGCAACGCATCGAGGCGCGCTTCTTCGTGCTGCGCCGCGCGCGCGCCGTCGAGCTTGGCGAGCATGCGCGCCGCGAGCGCACCGGGCACGGCCACGTGGTCGCCGCGCTCGAGCAACACGTCGAGCGCCGCGTCGCCGCGCGCGTGCTCGAGGCGTGCGAGCAGCCGCTGCGCGAGCTCGGGCGGCAGTTGTGGCCGCGGCAGCGACGCGAGCAGCTCCTCGAGCGCCTGTTCCGTCTCGACCAGCGCACGGCAGTCGGTGCATCCGAGCAGGTGCTCGTGCCACGCGAGCTCGCCGAACGATGCGCCGAACGACGCACTGGAAGCGCGACCGGCGAGCAGGCTGGCGAGGCGAGAGCGGAATTCGCGGCAGGCGTTCACGGGAGCTCCTGCTGCAGGAAGGGCGCGAGCCGTGCGCGCAGGTTCTCGCGCGCACGGTGCACGAGCGACTTGATCGCCTTCTCGCTCGAGCGCAGCACGACCGCGATCTCGGAGTACGGCAGCTCGTCGTATTTGGCGAGCACAAGCGCCATGCGCTGGGCTTCCGGCAGCGACGCGATGGCCGAGCGCACCGCGCTCACGACGTCGCCGCGCTCGAGCGCCACCGAGGGCTGCTCCTCCCGCGCGTCGCCGAGCTCGCTCCAAGCGGCCTCGCCGCCATCTTCCGTGCCGTCGTCGAGCGAGGTTTCGTCGGTGCCGCGCTGGGTCCTGTTGACCGCGATGTTGAAGGCGATGCGGTACAGCCACGTCGAGTAGCGCGCTGTCGGCTGGTAGCGCTCGCGGGCGCGGATCACGCGCAGGAACACCTCCTGCACGAGGTCCTCGCGTTCCGGCGCCGGCCCGAGAAAGCGCGTGAAGAGCGCGTACAGCTGGCCCGAGTAAGCCTCGACGATGCGGTCGAAAGCCGCCTCGTCGCCGCCTTGGTAGGCGAGCATCCAGCGCACGCCCGGATCGTCCTCGAAGCTCGTGCTCACGTGTCCCAACGATCCCCCAACCCCGCCGGGCCGTCTAGGTTGCGCGGTTCCGGTCCCAAAAAAGAGCGCGCCCCGCCGCCGGAAGCCCTTTCCGGGCCCGTGGGGCCGCGCGCTGGCTGCTAGGCTCCCCCCATGGGCCTCGGCGCCACCCTCTACCGCTTCGAAATCGCGCTCTCAGACACGGATCGCGGGGTCTACGAGAGCCTCGAGCTGCGCGTCGCGCGCCATCCCTCCGAGAGCGGCCCGTTCCTGATTGTGCGCGTGCTGGCCTACTGCCTCGAACACGCCGAGGGCATCTCCTTCTCCAAGGGCGGCATCAGCGACACCGACGAGCCCGCGCTCTCGATCCACGACCTCACCGGCCAGCGTCTCGCGTGGATCGAAGTCGGCGCGCCCTCCGCCGAGCGCCTGCACAAGGCCTCGAAGTCCACCCCGCGCGTCGCGCTGTACACCGATCGCACGCTCGAGCTGCTGCGCACGCCGCTCGCGGGCGAGCGCATCCACCGCGCGAGCGAGCTCCTCGTCACCGCCTTCCCCCAGCCCTTCCTGCGCGCGCTCGAGAGCAAGCTCGAACGCACCGCGCGCTGGGACGTCTCCGTCAGCGACGGCCACATGTACGTCACGGTCGGCTCCGAGTCCTTCGACTGCCCGATCGAGCGCGCACCGCTCCTCGAAACCTGACGCGCTCGCGCGCCGTTCGGTTGCGCAGCGCGAGAAGCGGTTCGAGATCGGCGGACGGAGCGCGCTGGTCGGCGCGCCCCGTCTGCACGAGCCAAGCCGAAAGAGCGGCCTACTTCGGCGTATTGCCGCGACCGCCGCCGGACGGGTTGCCCGTGGTGCTCGGATAGTTGGGGTTGCCGCCCTTCGATCCACCGCCGCCTTGGGAGCCGTTTCCCTTGGAACCGCCACCACTGCCGCCCTTGCCGCCGCCTGCGTTGCCCTTGCTCATGGAAATGCCTGAGTTTCTTGGGGTTGGAGCTCTGTGGATCCACTCGGATGCCACCAGCGCACTCGAATACGGCGGTGAACGATCGAAATTCAGCTAGCAAGTCGTAACTCGGGCGTAAGCGACCCGATCGAGCGCGCACCGCTGCTCGAGAGCGATTCGTAGCGACGCTAGAGGTCGCGGGCGCGCGAGCGGGGCCAGACGACGGAGCGCGGCACGCCGATCACGGCGGAGAGCGGGATCGGTCCCCACTCGCGGCTGTCGCGGCTCTCGGCGGAGTTGTCGCCGAGCAGGAACAGCTCGTCGGGGCCGAGCACCTCGGGCTCGTCGACGCCGAAGCGGCCGAGGCCAAACCAAGTCGTGTCGCGCTCGATGCGCACGTGGCGCAGCTCGAGGTCGAGGTCATCGCCGCCGAACTCGATGCGCGGCAGCGCGTGGATCATGCCGCCGTCGGGCGTGCGCGGGGTCGAGGAGTTGCGCACGTAGCGATGGCGCAGGCAGTCCGCGCGGCCGGCGACGTCGAGGATCAGCTCGTTGTCGCTGTTGGAGAAGCGCACCGAAATCCACGGCGACGTCCCCGGCTCGACCTCCGTGACGCCGAGCACCTCGGGCGCGCTGTCGCCCGCGCCGGAGCGCGTCGCGCGCAGCAGCCGCACGCGCAGGCGGCCTTCTTCGGCGCGCGCGAGCTCGGCCCAGAACAGGTCGCCCTCCTCGCTCAGCCGCAGGAGGAACGTGCCGAAGCTCGCGGCCGGGCGCAGCTCGAGCTCGACCGCGATGTCGTTGACCGGGTTGCGGCCCTCGACGCGCGTGCCGTCGGGCAGCAGGAAGTCGTCCTGCAGGCGCGGACGCAGGCGCGCAAACACGCCGCGGGCGCCGCGGCCGTCGATGCGCCAAGCCCCGCCCTCGGCCTCGCTCCAGCGCGGGCGGTCGAAGTGGAACAGGCCATCGAGTGCGTGGAGGCGCGAGTCGAACACCGGCACCCACGGGGCGCGGCGGGCGTCGCCCTCGAGCAGCCGACCGCCGACGTAGAGGTCGCCGCCGGAGAGCTGGATCGTCTCGCCGGGCAGTCCGACGACGCGCTTGACGATCGGGGCGCGCTCGCCGGGCCGCTCGAGCACCACGAGGTCGAAGCGCTCGAGGGCGGGACGGCGCTCGAAGCGCACGAACACCCGATCGCCGTCCTCGGGGTCGCCGTGCAGGACCGGCTCCATCGAGCGGCTGTCGACGAGGAACAGGTCGCCCACGAAGGCTCGCAAGGCGAGCACAGCGAGCGCCGGGACGAGCAGCGCGAGGGACAGGACCCACAGGACCGGACGCCACTTCACCTAGGGCGCCTCCGGGGCGCTCGCGGCACTGCGGCGGGCGGCTCTGGCGGCGGGTCGGGGGCGGGTGGGCATGGGGCGGAGGATACGGGGGCGCTCTGGACCGGGTGAGGACGAGCCTTGGTAGCCTTGGAGCTTCAAGGGACGCCATGGGAGCTCGCAAGCTGCTCGTCGTCGATCTGGAAGCGACCTGCTGGGCGCGCGGGGAGCACGTGCAGGAGCACATGGAGACGATCGAGATCGGCGCCCTCCTGGTCGACCCCGCCGGGGAGGCCCCGAGGCGCGAGTTCCAGTGCTTCGTGCGCCCTACCCGCTTCCCGACGCTCTCGGGGTTCTGCACCCAATTGACCTCCATTCGACAGGAGGATGTGGAGCGCGCGTCGCACTTTGGGCCGGCCTTCGCAGCCTTTCTGGCGTGGCTTGGGGAGCCCCGCGAGGTGCGTTTTGCGTCCTGGGGCGACTACGATCGGCGGCAGCTGGTGCGGGACTGCCAACTGGCGGGCATCGCCTATCCCTTCAGTGACGATACGATCAATTTGAAGCACGTTTGTTGCCCCAAGTTGGGCATGAAGCCGGGGGGCATGGCGCAGGCCCTCGCCCGCACGGGACTGCCCCTCGACGGCGTCCACCACCGCGCCCTCGACGACGCCCGCAACATCCTGCGCATCGCAGAACGGGCCTTCGAGGGCCGCCTCGAGCTCCTGATGACCTCCCCGCCGTCGCTGCCGCCCGAGCTGCGGCCGCGCCCGGGCCATCCAAGCTCAGGAACGCCGCCCGGCCCCTGAGCCGACTTGCCCGAAATCCCCGAGAAAACTGCGGGAAGTGGCGCGGGTAAGGGGGCGCTGGTTGCTTGAACCGCGCGTGCGAGGGGCGCAGACTCGTGCGCACCTGTCGTCCGACAGGGCGCCGTCCCCCCGCTCCTCGCTCGCGCCCCCGGCAGGTCCTCCCTCCTCCATGGAGCCGTCCCCGATGTCCTCTCCCTTCTCCCGGCTCGCCCGATGCGGCGCGCCCCGGCTGGCGGCCCTCGCGGCCCCCGCCCTGGTCGTGTTGCTCTCGCCCGCGGCCCGCGCCGAGGGTGGCGAGGGCGTCGGCATGGGCACCGCCATGCCGCTTTGGACCCTGATCCCCTTCGTAGCCATCCTGCTCGCGATCGCGGTCCTGCCGCTGTTCGCCGCGCACTGGTGGGAGCACAACAAGAACAAGGGCATCGTCGCGGCGCTGTGCGGCGTGCCCGTGGCGGCCTACATGGTGATGTCCCACGGCTCGGCGGGCACCCATGTGCTGCTCGAGAAGGCCCACGAGTACGTCTCGTTCATCTGCCTGCTCGGCTCGCTCTTCATCATCACGGGCGGCATCTACATCCGCGGCTCGCTGTCGGGCACCCCGCTGCTCAACACGGCGATCCTCGGCATCGGTGCCGTGATCGCGAGCTTCATCGGCACGACCGGCGCCTCGGTGCTCCTGATCCGCCCGCTGCTGCGCGCCAACGCGCCGCGCGTGAAGAAGGTCCACATCGTGGTCTTCTTCATCTTCATCGTGTCGAACTGCGGCGGGCTCCTGACGCCGCTCGGCGACCCGCCGCTGTTCCTCGGCTTCCTGAAGGGCGTGCCCTTTGGCTGGACCTTCAACCTGTGGAAGGAGTGGCTGCTCGTGAACGGAGCGCTGCTGCTCATCTTCAACTTCTGGGACCAGCAGGTGTTCGCGAAGGAAGAGCGCGAGCGCCCGGGCTCGCAGCTTGAGCAGGTGCAGCAGCACGAGCCGCTCAAGATCGAAGGCGGGCTGAACTTCCTGTTCCTGCTCGGCGTCGTGTTCGCGATCTACGGCTCGGGCAGCGGCATCTTCCACGGCGGCAAGCCGTGGCCGATCGGCGCGCAGGAAGCGCTGATGGTGCTGTGCGCCGTCGGCGCGTGGTTCACCACCAACTCCCATAACCGCGCGCTCAACAAGTTCTCGTGGACCCCGATCGTCGAGGTCGCCGTGCTGTTCGCCGGCATCTTCGTGTGCATGGCACCGGCGCTGGAGATCCTGAACGCGTGGGGCAAGGGCGATCGCATGATCGCGGGCCAGGGCTTCGGAATGACCGAGAACTGGCAGTACTTCTGGGCCACCGGCGTGCTCTCGAGCTTCCTCGACAACGCTCCGACCTACCTGACCTTCGCCGCCACCGCGGCCGGACAGGCGGGCATCCCGGTCGAAGGCTCGACCTACCTCGGCGACCTGCTCGACAAGGGCGACGTGGCCCAGGCGCTGATGATGGCGATCTCCTGCGGCGCCGTGTTCATGGGCGCCAACACCTACATCGGCAACGGCCCCAACTTCATGGTCAAGGCCATCGCCGAGGAGAACGGCGTCAAGATGCCGGGCTTCTTCGGCTTCATGGCCTACAGCCTCGGCGTCCTGATCCCGCTGTTCGTGGTCGTCACCTTGGTCTTCTTCGGCTGAGAGAGCTCGGAGCCGGTCGCGCGCGCCCTGCCGCGCACGCGACCGGCAAACATGCAATCAGGACCCGCCTCGACTCAGGAACTCGCGCGCTCCCAAGGAGCGTCGCTGCGACAGCTCTCGCCGCTGCTCGTCTGGGCGGTCGTGTTCTCCGACATCGGCACGTCGATTTACTACGTGCCGGGGATCCTCCACCAGCAGGTGGGCGACGCGGCGCCGCTGTTCGTCGCGGTCGCGCTCGTGGGCTTCGTGCTGCTCGCGCAGAAGTACATCGAGATCTGCTGGCGCCACCCCGAAGGCGGCGGCGTGGTCACGGTGGCGAGCGAGGCCTTCAGTCCGCGCATGGGGCTGATCGGCGGGCTCCTGATCTCGGTCAGCTACTTCGTCACGAGCGCGATCTCGTCGCTCTCGGGCGTGGTGTACTTGGGCAGCCTGTTCCCGTGGCTCGAGCAGCACGTCGTGTCGGTGACGATCGCGGCGCTGCTCTTGCTCGCGCTGATCAACACCGTCGGCATCCGCGAAAGCGCGGTGCTCGCGCTCGTGATGGCCGCGGCGGCGTTCGTGGTCAACGTCGGCGTGATCGGCGCGACGATGCTGAAGCTCGGCCCCGAGGGCTGGAGCACGATGTTCGACACCGTGTTCGGCGGCGCGGAGCTGGGCGTGCCAACCTTGCTCGTCGGCTATTCGAGCGCGTGGCTCGCGTTCTCGGGCCTCGAGAGCATCAGCCAGCTCAGCCCGGCGATGAAGCTCCCTATCAAGCTGACCGCGAGCAAGGGCATGAAGCTCGTGGTCGGCTCGATCCTCCTGACCTCGCCCTTCCTGACGCTCTTCACGGTCGGCCTGCTCGGGGCGGACATCAAGGGCGACGAGCTCAAGCAGGAGCGCTTCGTCAGCGAGCTCGCGCAGGCCTACGGCGGGCTGCCGGTGCGCATCGCTGTGGTCGCCACGGCTTCGTCGCTGCTGCTGTTCGCCGCCAACACCGCGATCATCGGCGCCTACCACGTGTTCCTCGCACTGGCCGATGCGCACTTCATGCCCGAGCTCGTCACGTGGCGCAACCGCCGCTTCGGAACGCCGCACGTCGCCATCGCGATCGCCACGGCAGTGCCGATCCTGATGGTGCTCGTGACCGGCCGCGATCTCGTGATGCTCGGCAACCTGTATGCGTTCGGACTGCTCGGCGCGTTCGTGCTGACGTCGCTCGGCCTCGACCTGACGCGCTGGCGCGAGAACGATCGCAGCCTCAAGTTCTGGCTCGGCGTCGCGACGACCGGCATGGTCGTGGTCGCGTGGTTCACGGCGCTGATGGTCAAGAAGGACGCGACGATCTTCGGCGGCCTGCTCGTGATCGCGGGTCTGCTGTTCGCGATCGGCACGCAGCAGAAGTGGTTCACCGACTGGTTCTACGGCACGCCGCTCTTCAAGCGCATCGCGGAGGAGACGATCGAGCACTCCGAGCACGAGCTCGAGAAGGGCGAGACCGAGATCTTCAGTCTCGCGCAGGCCGAGAACATCGTCGCGCTCTATCCGTCGCACACGCTGGTCGGCCTGCGCACAGCCAATGACTCGCTGCTGCAGGAGGCGATCCTGCGCGAGAAGGGCCTCGGCGGCACGACGATCTACGCGCTCTTCATCGAGGAGCGCACGGGCCTGTTCGTGCGCAGCGGCGAGGTCGACTCGCCCAAGCGCTCCGGCGCCGAGGGGCCGCTGCTCGACGCCGCGCGCAAGGCCGAGCGTCAGGGCATGAACCTGATTCCGATCTGGACCGTGAGCTACAACGCCGTCGAAGGCATGGTGCGCGCAGCCGAGACTCTCGGCGTCGACGCCGTCATGGTCGGCGCGAGCCAGCGCAGCGCGGTCTACAACCTGATCCGCGGACACGTCGTCAACGGACTTGCCAAGCGACTGCCGTCGCACATCAAGATGGTGCTCTGTGGGTGACACGGTTCTGTGGCTCGTGTTCGGCGGCATCGTGGCCATCTCGATGGCGCTCGATCTCGGCGTGTTCCACCGTCAGGCACACGTCATCGGCTTCAAGGAATCGCTCGGCTGGACCTTCGTGTGGATCGTGCTCGCGGTGCTCCTCGGCGGTCTCGTCTGGTACGAGAAGGGAGCGGACTCCGCGGCTGCGTACGCGACCTGCTACCTGACCGAGAAGGCGCTCAGCGTCGACAACCTGTTCGTGTTCGTGGTGCTGTTCAAGTTCTTCCGCATCGCTCCGGAAAACCAACACCGCGTGCTGACGTGGGGCATCGTCGGAGCGCTCGTGATGCGCGCCGTGTTCATCCTGCTCGGCGTCGAGCTCGTCGAGCGCTTCCACTGGACGACCTACATCCTCGGCGGCTTCCTGCTGATCACCGGCATCAAGCTGGCGTTCCAAGAGGACAAGGAGATCGAGCCGGAGAAGAACTTCATCCTGCGGCTGTCGCGGCGCTTCCTGCGCGTGACGAACGACTTCGACGGCGCCAAGTTCTTCGTGCAGCGCGAAGGGCACTCCTACGCGACGCCGATGTTCCTGTGCCTGCTCGTGGTCGAGGCAACGGACGTCCTGTTCGCGGTCGACTCGGTGCCCGCGGCGCTCGGCATCACCCATGACCGCTTCGTGCTCTACAGCTCGAACGTCATGGCGATCTGCGGCTTGCGCGCGCTGTACTTCGCGGTCGCGGGCCTGATCGGCCTGTTCCACTTCCTGAAGCACGGGCTGGCGCTGATCCTCGTGTTCGTCGGCGTGAAGATGCTGATCGCGCACTGGTACAAGATCCCGATTCCCTGGGCGCTCGGCGCGGTGCTCGGCATCCTCGCGCTCTCGATGCTGCTCAGCGTCGTGTTCAAAAAGCGCGAGGACGCTCACGGCGCGCAATGAGCACGGGCGGCGGCCACAACCGGATTCTCGCGGGCCTCGGCCTCGGCGCCCTGTGCGGCGTCGTGGCCAACACGCTCGTCGCGGACTCGGCCGAGGCGCGCCGCACGCTCGACATCGCGATCGACACGATCGCGCACCCGGTCGGGCAGATCTTCCTGCGGCTCCTGTTCGTGGTCGTTCTGCCGCTGGTGTTCGCGTCGATCGCCGTCGGCGTCGCGAGCCTCGGAGACATCCGCAAGCTCGGCAGCCTCGGCGCGCGCACGCTCGGCTTCTTCGTCGTGACGTCGGCCGCGTCGGCGGTGCTCGGCATTACGGCACTGCACGTGCTGCAACCGGGAGCTGGTTTCGATGCCGCCACCGTGGCGGAGCTGCAGGCCAAGTACGCCGGCGACGTGAAGTCGCTCGCGGACAAGGCCGCCGCGGGTGCGCCGCTCGATCTGCTCGGACGCGTGAACCAGATCCTCGACATGTTCCTGCCGCGCAACATGCTCAAGGCCGCGGTCGACATGCAGATGATCCCGGTGATCGTCTTCGCGCTGCTCCTCGGCGCGGCGCTGACGTTCATCGAAGCGCGCAAGCGCGAGCTCCTCGCCAGCGCGCTCGAAGGCGTGTCGGACGCGATGGTGACGGTCGTCGGCTTCGCGATGAGGCTCGCGCCCTATGCGGTCTTCTGCCTGATCTTCGGCGTCACGGCGCGCTTCGGACTGGGCCTGCTGCAGAAGCTCGGGCTGTACGTCGGGATCATCCTCGCCTGCTACCTGATCCAGCTCCTCGTGCTGTACCCGGTGCTGCTCGCACTGCTCGCACGCCGCAACCCGTGGCAGTTCCTCAAGAGCGCCATGCCCGTCATGGTGACCGCGTTCTCGACTTCATCGAGCAGCGCGACGCTGCCCACCTCGATCCGCGTCGCGCAGGAGTCCCTCGGCATTCGTCCCCAGATCGCCGGCTTCGTGCTGCCGCTCGGCGCGACGATGAACATGAACGGTACGGCGCTGTTCGAAGGCGCGGTGGTGCTGTTCGTGGCGCAGGTCTTCGGCATCGAGCTCTCGCTCGGAACGCAGGCGATGGTCGTCGGCATGTGCGTGCTGACGGCGATCGGCGCGGCGGGCGTGCCCGGCGGATCGCTGCCGCTGCTGATGGGCGTGATGGCGCAGGCCGGCGTGCCGCCGGATGGCATCGCCATCGTGCTCGGCGTCGACCGCATCCTCGACATGGGCCGCACCGTGACCAACGTCATGGGCGATCAGGTCTGTGCCGCCTACATCGACCGCGTCGACGCCGCTCGGAGCTGACGCAATCGAATTTCACGGCCAGCGCCCGCGCGCGCTCGCCGCTCCACTCACCCTCTCCAAGGAAACCAACGACTTGAAGCTGCTCCACACGCTCCTCGCCGCGCTGCTCGCGCTGCCGGCTCTCGCACAGACTCCCGACAACGCGCCGAAGATGCCGGCGGACACGGAGATCGTGTCGCTCCCTTCGGGCCTGAAGTACTCGGTGCTGCGCAAGGGCGACAGCGCGACCAAGGCCATGAAGGGCGACATGGTGCGCATGCACTACACCGGCTGGCTCACGGACGGCACGGTGTTCGACTCGTCGGTCACGCGCGGCCAGCCGTTCGTGTTCGAGCTCGGTCGCGGCGAAGTGATCAAGGGCTGGGACGAAGGCGTGGCCCTGATGAACAAGGGCGACAAGCTCAAGCTCACGATCCCCGCGGACCTCGGCTACGGCGCGCGCGCGACGGGCAAGATCCCGGCCAACGCGACGCTGGTGTTCGAGGTCGAGCTGCTCGACATCGTGTGGCGCTTCGCGCAGGTGAACCCGTCGACGAAGAAGACCACGCCGAGCGGCGTGGGCTACGAGGTGCTCTCCGAGGGCAAGGGCGTGACGCCCAAGCCCGGTGATCTGGTGCGCTTTCACTTCGCGGTGTGGCGCTCAAGCGGAGAGATGCTCTCCTGCGACGATCGCGAGAGCCGCGGCCGTCCGCGTCCCAAGCCGGGCGCCACCGGCACGGTCGGAGAGACGCCCGCGATGGGCCTGAGCGAAGCGCTCCAGCTGTGCCCCCTCGATGGCTCCGTGCGCATCGAGCTGCCGGCGTCGGCGTCGTTCCAGCGCCTGCCGCCCAACACCAAGCCCGAGTCCACCATCGTGTGGGAAGTGCGCCTGCTCGAGATCGTCACCGTGCCGAGCTTCTCGATGCCCGAGCCTTCGAAGCTCGTCACGCTGCCGAGCGGCCTCGCCTACGAAGTCGTGAAGCCGGGTACGGGCAAGCGCCCCGCCGCGAGCGACATGGTGACGGTGCACTACGTCGGCTGGCTCACCAACGGCAACCGCTTCGACACGAGCTACTCGACCGGCCAGCCCGCGAGCTTCTCGCTCGGCGGCGTGATCAAGGGCTGGACCGAAGGCGTGCAGCTCATGCAGGAAGGCGCGATCTACAAGTTCGTGATCCCGCCCGGCCTCGCCTACGGCGAAGCCGGCGCCGGCGCGGACATCCCGCCCAACTCCACGCTCGTCTTCCAGATCGAGCTGATCTCCACGCCCTGATGCAGCAGCGCGCAGGTGGCGCGCTCAGTCGGAATCACCGGGAGCCGGCCGAAGATCGACTTCGGGCGGCTCCTCGGGTTGTGGGGACGATGTGCGGCGGCGGCGCCAGCTGCTGCGCGCGATGGAGCCGTCGGCGGCGATCGAGAGTGTCGTGCGCTGGTCCCAGCCGGCCTCGCGCTGCAGCAGCACGACTTCGTGCGGAGCGAGGGAGCCGTCGGCGGCGATCGGGACCGTGCAGCGGCCTCGACGCGTGCTTTTGCCCTCGAGTCGGAGCGACTGGAGTTCGACGCCCTC
>Ga0169931_10002131_pt1 | contig 32432 bp, 27 predicted proteins | sample Kivu_15m_20L_FD_129675 | JGI IMG/M metagenome (GOLD analysis project Ga0169931, IMG submission 129675) | Freshwater microbial communities from Lake Kivu, Western Province, Rwanda to study Microbial Dark Matter (Phase II) - Kivu_15m_20L... | ecosystem: Environmental > Aquatic > Freshwater > Lake...
AACCTCGAGATGGATGTGTTGGCCAAGCACATCGAGCGCTTGGTCGCGCCGTATCAGAAGTAGTCAGCCGATCATCGGTCCCAGTGACGGGACCTGTTTCTCGCCAGTTTCGAAATGGCGGAATCGATCGGATCGATGCCAGCGACCGAGCAAAGCCTCAACAGGTAGATCAAAACATCTGCCACTTCGTCGCTCAATGCCTCGCGAGTTTCCGGGTTGGCCAGGGAGTCCATTGATTCCTCCGGCGACATCCACTGGAATATCTCCATCAACTCAGCCGCTTCAATGGAGACGGACATCGACAAGAGGCTGGGCTTGTGGTACCTCGACCAATCACGCTCCCGCGCAAAGTCATCGATCGACCCCATCAAGACTTCCAAGCGATCCGAAGGCATGTCGCGACAATAAACGGTTCAGCGTCGCGTGGCGAGCAACTCCTGGAAGTGGTCCGACAAGGCCTTATCGGCGAAATACACGAAACAGCCCTTCATGCCGCGGGTCATCAACGTTCGATAGGTGTTGCGGATGATCAAATCTGCACGTCGAGTCGCTTCCGCGGGATTCTCCTTCAACGCCTTCTTGAATCCGTGCAGAGACTTGTCGGTCTTGGCCCGCGCCGATGGATCAGTTTCGATCCGACCACTCCGGAACACCATGTCCGGGCCGACGATCACTCCCACGTAATCGAGCTCCAATCCTTGGCACGTGTGGATGCAGCCGATTTCGCTGATCGACTCATCTTTCACGATCCACGCCGATCCGTGATTCTGCAGATTCCAGTCCGCCTCGAATTCGAACTCGGGAAAGACGATGTCGGGCTCACCAGGATTCTTGCGACTGACCCAATCCCAGCAATATCCGGCGACCATCCGCGACTTTCCGTTCTCGGAATTTCGTAGCTTGATGGCCTCGAACAACTCGCTCGGATCGTCGAACACCCGGAAGTCGAATCGCGATGTCGAAAAGTAGGACTCGGTCTCCGGAGCAACACCCAAGGTTCCGTCGATCCACGCCATGTAGTCGTCGGAGCCACCGCAACGGAACTGGGACGACAACTCCAGATGATTGACGTCTGCACCGGCTTCTGATGCGAACTCCTCGATAGCGGCGATTTCGCCGATGTCGAACCACGTCACCTTCTGGGCTTCGTCGATGAAGAAAACGACCGTGCGTGCGGCATCGACGATCTCCTTGATCTGGTTGACCCCGCCCTTGGCGTACTGCGAACGGAGTTTCAGACGATGAGCCTCGTCAACCAAGAGCACGTCATACGAGTCACGGTCTACACCGGTGTACGACGCCGAGCCGCTGAACAACTGCCTGATGTCCCCTCCGGGAATCGCACCTTTCAACTTTTCCTCGAACACCGCTCGCGGAGCGGCGTTGGGCGTCACGTATCGAACGTTCATCCGCAAGGCCGACAACTTCGACAGCGCATTCAACGCGATCACGGACTTGCCGGTGCCGGGTCCACCTTTCACCACCAGCACCTGTTTGCCGTCGACCATTCCCCGAGTCGCGGTGTTGATGATGGTTTCCATGACGGTCTTCTGCTCGTCCAACAACACGAACTCGTCGTAGCCCTTCAACATCCGCCCAATCGAATCCGCTAGTTGACTCGAGGGGCGCATGGGAGAAGCGTCGATCTTGCGCATGACGTCGGCACTCGATCCCCGAACGATCCGCTCCTTTACGAAGTTCCTCAACTGGGTGAATTCGCCCTTCTTGAAAACCGGTGAGAGTTGTGTCAACTCGTCGAACCGAGAATCACGCAACACCGCTTCGCTCTCGCAATTGTGCAGATAGGCGCACGAATCCACGTTGAAGTCGTTCTCGTAAATGAACTCGTTGAACTGGCTGAGATGGCTGGCATAGCTCCAAGCTTGGTAGGACGGATGCCGTTCGTCTCGCTCCGCCCCTCCCACGTAGGTTCTCACGTGATCGGCCAACGCCGAATGCTCGACTTTCGACCACTGCTTCAGTTCGACGATGACCAGCGTGCCGTTTCCGTCAGGACCTTCACCTTGAATGAGGAAGTCGATACGAAATCGGCGACCATTCAGTCGATACTCGATCGCCACGGTCGAATCACCGGGGATCTCCGGATCGTTCATCACATGGAACATGGCGTTGCCCAGCGAATTTCTCCACGACTTGTATTCGTTCTCACCTACGGTCAGGTGGAGCAACTCCTTGACCTTGGCCGCCACCTTGTCCTCGATGTTCGGGGCATCCTCGAGGAACTGTTGTTTCGACGCGAGGTAGGCGAGCACGCGGAGACCCGTTCGTTCTCAGCCGATTTCGGCCGGCGACAGCGCACGGCCGATTCTACGGACGGACAACGCGGCCAAAACCGATGCAGCTCCGACCAACAATGCCCCAACACCTCCGACTCTCATGAGCGCCGAGTAATCGTCGAGGTTTGCATCTTCGGCGTTCGCGCTACCCAGAGCGAAAAGCAACGTCTGCCCAACCCCGTACAAAGCCCACCAGACAACGATCATTTTGTTGAACGAAACTCGTCTCCAATCCTCCGCCACACAACCATCGGCGCGGCGCGCCGAGGCGATGCGATCTGTTTCCACCCACACCATCGGTGTGATGATCGCGTTGGCGATCGGGATGAACCATGCTCCGACCGTCCAACCTCTCGACCACTTACGTGGGCCACTCCAAATCGTGGTGCAGGCCTTGTGTGCTCGGAACAAAAAGACGATCAGAAGAACGAAAGATGCGATGGACAGTAGGTAGAAGAATCCCAAACTTGTCGTGTAGAAGTCTTCTGCAGCCACCCAATCGTCGACATTGGAAAAGCCGCCATTCAAATATTCCTCCGCCGCACTTGCGGCCATAAGTGCGCCAACTCCGCCAAGTACAACAGCTGCTCCCGCGAGATATAGAACGATCTGCAACCAGATTGAGAGTGCAGGACTCAGAGTCTCCTTGCGTACAAATTGCTCCGCCGACCAACTGGATGGCGGCGGTGGCGGAAGCATCCCTTGGGAGTCACTCACGTTCGAACAATAAGCCGAATCCAATAACCCTTTGAGCATGTGTTCACCGACTACTCACACTGTTTTGCGTCATCAATGTCGTCGGCCAAATCCCTGACACACCCGATGTCTACGATGCGAACATACGTTCGTAGCCGACGGGCGACCGGCCCCGGGAACAAGGGAGGGAGGGAGGGAGCGAGCGATGAAGACCACCACTCATGCCAGCGGCACCGCGTCCGCCACCCTCTCCGGCCTCACCTTGGCCGACGCCCGGGCCGAACTGGCCCACCTCAAGCGCCAGCGTTCCATTCTCGAGGCACGCATTCTGGCCGTGGTCGCCCACATCGATTCTTTGGCTACCGCCGAGCGCCCCGAGTACGCCATCCCCGAGCGCGAGCTCATGGCCCACGCCGGCATGACCGGTCGCGAGGCCCGCGAGGCCGTGGCCCGCTCACTGGTCTCCGAGAGCGCTCCCGAGTTCGCCGAAGCACTCGCCACGGGCGACACCACTGCCGCTCATCTCGATGCCGTGGGTCGCGGTCTCAAGATCGCCGGCTCCGATCGCGAGGCATTCCTCGCGCACATCCCCCACCTCGCCGAGGCCGCCACCAAGCTCACCATCGGCGAGTTCAACACTCTCGTGAAGGAAACCGCCAAGTCCGTGCAGTCCGACGGCGGGCTGGCCACCTTCGAACGTCAACAGCGTGAGACCTACCTCAAGACCTGGACCGACCATGACGGCATGGTTCAGGTTCGCGGCCAGTTCGACCCCGTCAACGGTGCCGTCTTCGCCTCGTTGGTCGAACAACAGAAAGAGCGCATGTTCCACTCCGGTGATCACGATGTTCCCGTGAACGTCGCACCGGGCATCGAACCCAACGATCACCGCCGGGCCCACGCCCTACTGGCCCTCATCAACCACACGCCCTCCACCGACGACGGTGTCCGCCCCCAACGAGCCGAAGTGGTCGTGCACATCGACCTCGCCACGTTGGTCGACGGATTGCACGAGCACGGCGAAAGCCGAACGGCATGGGGTGCCGACATTCCTCCCGAAACAGTCAGACGGTTGGCCTGCGAGGCCGACATCATCCCGGTGGTCTTCGACGGACACTCGGTGCCCATCGACGTCGGACGTTCCAAACGATTGGCCACCATTCACCAAAGGCGAGCACTCGAAGCGACCCACTCCACCTGCGCCATCCCCGGCTGCGACGTGCCGTTCCACCGTTGCCAGATCCATCACATCGACTACTGGGAGAACGGCGGTCGCACCGACATGGACAACCAGGTTCCGCTGTGCTCCAAGCATCACCATGCCGCCCACGAAGGCGGTTGGAAACTGTCGCTCGACTCCCGTACCCGGGAACTCACGGTGGTGATCCGACAGTGAGCGACCCGACGCGCGACCGTCAGGCGGCGGCGGGCGCCTTGCGCTTGCGAAGCTTGGCCACGCCCCGCTGACTGGCAAGGGCCACGGCGATGATCAACGTGGTTCCTTGGAACATCGGGTTGACCCAGTACGAGTCGGTGCCGACCACCAACTGCAGGCCTTTGATGCCGAAGGCCAGAGCGAACAAGGCGATGAACGTTCCACCCACGTTCGGACGGCCCTTCAACTGCGAGGCACCGAAGAACACCGCGGCGATGGCCGGGAAGAGGTAATTCGGTCCGGTCGCCGAGGTGAACAAGCCCACCTTGGCGCTCAACACCACGCCGGCGATTCCCGCCATGGTCGACGACGCGATCAGCGATCCCCACACGATGCGGTTCGTGCGCACACCAGCCAGTCGTGCCGCTTCGGGGTTTCCGCCCGTCGCATAGATGAAACGTCCGACCGGCGTGTGCTCGAGGACGAACCAACAGATCAAGCCGAGTACCGCCAGGTAATAGAAGACGACGGGGATGCCCAACAGATCGCCACGACCGAAACGCTCGAAGGTGCTCGAGAACGTGCCCGTGATCTGACGGTTGAACGACAGCTTCAGCACGATCGCACTCACGACCTGGCCGATGCCGAGGGTGGCGATGAACGAGTTCACCTTCAGTTTGACCACCACGAATCCGGAGATCACCCCCACACACATGCATGCCAGCACAGCGATGAGGGCCGCGTAGCCGACCGGCATGTTGAAGGACCGACTCTTCTCATCGGAGAGGAAGCACGTGATCACCACCGACAACGACATGACCGATCCGATGGACAGGTCGAACGTCGAGGCGCAGAACGGGATGAGGAACGCCAACGCCAGGATTCCGACGGCCACGTTCTCGCCCATGATCAACTTCGCGCTGGCCACGCTGAGGAACGTGTCGGTCTTCCAGATTCCGAAGATCACCATGAATGCGCCCCACAGGTACAAGGCGCTGAAGCGATCCAATCCCAACTTGGCCAGCAACGACTTCTGCGGGGCTCCCGCGGGACGGGCGGCAGTGGTCGCGGTTTCCGTGTTTCCTGACATCTCTTTCCCCTCGCTCTAGATACTTGGGTTCACTTGTGAGTCACGAGACTCGAACCGGCCAACAACACTTGATCGACGCGCTCGGCCATGGATCCGGCACCGGAACCACCGTTTCGCAACACCGTGTCCACGATGGCGCCCTTGTGCATCACGATCACGCGGTCGCACAGTCGAGCCAACTCGGCGGAGTCCGTGGACGCCACCACCACGGCCGAACCCGACGCGGCGGCCGAGTCGACGAAGGTGTGGATTTCTTCCTTGGCCCCGATGTCGACGCCCTGCGTGGGCTCGTCCAACAACAGAACCTTCGGATTCAGACGGAAACTGCGCGACATCATCACCTTTTGCTGATTTCCACCGGACAGGGTGCTGACGGGCGCCTCACTGCCGGTGGTCACCACCGACAAGCTGCGGATCCACTCGTTGGCCTCGGCCTTTTCCTTCTTGTGGTTCAGCCGCAGCCCGGTCTTGTTGCGCTTCACGTCGGCGATGGTGGTGTTCGAGCGCACGCTCATCATCGAGATGATGCCGTTACGTAAGCGGTCGGCCGGAACGAACGCCAAGCCGGAGGCGATGGAGACACCGGGATCGCCCGATGGCAAGGAGACGCCGTCGATGGTGACGTCGCCGAATCGATCGATGACCCCCGACAGCGACGGAATCAACGTGTCACGACCCGAACCGGTCAACCCGGCCACGCCCAGAACCTCGCCCGGGCGCACCTCGAACGACACGTCGTTCAGTCCGAGTCCGGTCAGCCCCGACACCGCGAGGCGCGGAGCCGAACTGGCGTCGATCGTTCGATCCACGGATGCCGCGGTCACCTTGTGTCCGACGATCAATTCGATGAGCGACGACATGTCGAGCTCGGAAGTGCTGCGGGTGGCGACCACGCGCGCGTCACGCAACACGGTCACGCGATCGGCGATCTCGAACACTTCCTCCAGGTGATGCGACACGAACACCACCGAGATGCCGCGGTCCTTCAATCGCCGCACCGCCTCGAACAGGCGGTCCACGTCGGCGCCGGGAAGCGACGCGGTGGGCTCGTCGAGAATGAGGATCGAGATGTTGTGTTCGGAATCCTGCAGCGCGCGCGCGATGGCCACTCCGGTGCGCTCGGCACCACTGAGCATGGCCACCGGAACACGCACGTTGATGTCGAAGCCCAGATCGAGCAGAGCTTGCTTGGCGCGCGCCGTCTCCTCACGCCACTTGATGCGACGACCGAAACCGGTGCGGTAGCCGAAGCCCAACGCCAGGTTCTCGACGGCACTCACGGCCTCCACCAGACCGAGGTCCTGATGGACGAAACGGATTCCGGCTTCGTGGGCGGCCTGCGTGCTGCCCATGGCGAACAGTTCGTCGCGCATGGTGACGTGATGTCCCGGATCCGGATCGTGGAATCCGGCCAGCACCTTGATGAGGGTCGACTTTCCCGATCCGTTCTGGCCCACCAGGGCGTGAACTTCGCCCTCTTCCACGTCGAACGTGGCGTCGTTCAGGGCCAACTGGCCGGGGAAGGTCTTGGACAGCGACCAGATCTGCAGAATCTTCGACATTCCCGTTCCCTCTACTCCTGTCCCGATGCCCCCGCGCCGGATCTCGTCCGGTGTCCACGACATTCAGGTCGGATCCCGCCTGAATAGAACCAGCCTGACCGACCGCGGGACTTTCGTCCAAGTCGCTCGTCACACAGTAATTGATTGTAGGATTACTTTGCTTACTGAGGGGGAAGCGTGAGCAGTCTCGTGAACAAGCCCCCGACGTGTGCGCCAACACCAATCAAAGGGGAGAAAATGCGTAAAGGAACCCGTCGGGTAGCCGCAGCCGTTTTCGCTCTCGGTCTCGTGGCCGCCGCCTGTGGTGGCGACGACTCGGGCTCGAGCGAATCCACTGAGGCCCCTTCACCAGAAGCACCGACCAGTGAGGCTCCGTCCGGAGGCGACGAAGTCGCCGCCGCTCAGGCCATCGTCGACGAGCTTCGCACCATTCCGACCGAAATCGGCGTGACCACCGGTCCGTCGGCCGCCGTGCCGACCGGCCTCAAGGTTGCCTGGCTGGCTTGCGAATTGCCCAGCTGCACCGAAGTGGGCGAGGACTGGCCCGCCATCGCCGAGGCGCTCGGTTGGGAACTCAAGGTCATCAACGTCGAGAGCGCGGCTCCCGGCGCGGGCGTCCAGGAAGCCATCGACTGGGGTGCGAACTACATCTCCATCTCGGGCTCGCCGGTTGCCGCCTTCCAGGAGCAGTACGACGCCGCCGTGGCCGCGGGCATCAAGTTCGCCTTCGCGTACAACGGTGAGGCACCTGCCGACGGCATCTTGACCTCCATCAGCGGCAACGACGCGGTGTACCAAGCTGGCGCGAACATCGCCAACTACATCATCGCCGACAGTGGCGCCGCGGCCAACGTGCTCATGGTGAACATCCAGATGTTCCCCGTGCTCGTGGCCGAGGAAGAGGGCATCCGCGACACGCTGGCTGCCGGTTGCGCGGCCTGCACCTTCGACGTGCTGCCCGTCACCATCCCGGACATCGGCGTGAACATCCCGAACCTGGTCGCGTCCTACCTCCAGGAGAACCCCGACACCAACTACGTGACCTACGCTTTCTCGGCTCTGCCGATCGGCGTGACCGCTGCTCTGGAGAGCGCCGGTCTGCTCGGTCAGGTCACCCAGGTCGGTGTCGACTTCGACACCACTGGTCTGTCGGAGATCGTGGCGGGAACCCACCGTGGCTGGACCTCGAACCCCAAGGCCTACTCGGCATGGGTCATGGCTCACGCCATGGTGCTCGACGCGGTTGGTGAAGAGTTCGCCGAGCGCGAGACCGCCGAGACGCTGCCCACGATGATCGTGGACGACGCCGACACCGCCCAGGGCATCCTGGATGGCAGCCCGCTGCAGAACTGGAAGGGACCGGAAGGCTACGCCGACCAGTTCTTGGCTCTGTGGGGCGTCGCCTGATCCAGACCTGACGATCGAGTCAGCCCGACACGCGGCTGACCACGAGGTACGAACGGGACCGGGTGCCATGCACCCGGTCCTTTTCGTTGTCGGGAAAGACTCGTCGTTCGCTCGTCGCAGGCTCGACCTGCGCTCGTCGTTGCCCGCGAGCGAGCAATCGCAACGGTGTCGACCACCGAGCAAGGAGTACCGTTGAGAACGTGTCCAGCCAGGTGCCTGCCGAGCCGCAACCGGTGAACCCGACCCTTGGTGATCTCCGCCAGCGGATCGACGAACTCGATCGTCGCCTGATCGACGTTCTCGCCGAGCGCATCGCCGTGTGTCACGAAGTGGCCCGGATCAAGGAGCACAGCGACACGCCGATCATCCAGCCCGAGCGAGTGCGCAACGTTCTGGAAGGCCGGCGTCAGCTGGCCATCGACTCAAATCTCGACCCCGATTTCGTCGAGGACGTGATGCGGGTGGTGCTGGCCGAAACGCACCGCATCGAAGTCGCCGGACGACGTGTCGACGCCGCTCCCGAGAAGTCCGCAGTGCGCGACAACCGTCGGGGATCACCCACCGACATCCACACCGCCCTCGACACCGTCGCCACCCGCATCGATCACGTCGTGGTCACGGTCGACGATCTGGCCGGCGCGGTGAAGCACTTCACCGACAACCTCGGCTTCCACGTGGAGTCGACCGACCCCGCACAACCCGGCATCGCCGTTCTGGTCACCGGCGGCGTGACCATCGTCCTGGTCTCGGCGGCGGCCGGACCCGCGGTGGCCGATCACATCAACGTCCACGGCCCGGGCATCCACCATGTGGTCATCGAAGTGTTGAACGCCGGCTACGCCCGCAACGCGTTGGCCGACACCACCGACCTCACCGCCCTCGTCGACGACGTGAACGGCCACGAACAGTTCTTCGCGGTCCGCGACCCCGACAGCGGCGTGCAATTGGGCTACATCGCCCGCACCGGCCATCGCGTGGGCGTGGCCACACAGAACATCTTGCAGGCCTTCACGTAGGGATGTCCGGGCTCACGCTGGAGTTCCGCCGGCCCCGCGTAGTAGATTGACTCCCAGCACGACCGCCCGGGGGGCTCGCGGTGACGCGATCTTCACGAGCATGGGGGCTTCGCGGCTCTTTCGCATCCGCGGCACTCCCGTTGTGCGCTGGCAAAAACCGAGTGTCGTCGGGAATCGTTCCCGACGTTGAAGTCCTCGACTTCGATCTCTCCGAAAGGCCGTCCCATGACGCCCCAGCGCAACAGTGTGTACCCGAATTCTGGTAGTTCCCATGATTCCGGTGTTTCCCGCGATCCCGGTGTTTCCCGCGTCCCCGTGAACGTGACATCCCCACGCGTGCACGATGCCCCGGTGCCGAGTGAACACACGACACCGAGTGAACACACGACACCGAGTGAACACACGACACCGAGTGAACACAGCCGGGGTTTGATCGATCTCCCGCTCGACGAGATCATGCGCCTTGCGCGCGCCATCCGCGATGCCCGCACGGGCAGCCGGGTGACCTACTCGCCCAAGGTGTTCATCCCGCTCACCATGCTGTGCCGCGATAGCTGCGGATACTGCACGTTCGCCCAGCCGCCCGCGCGCCTGCAGAGCCCGTACCTGTCCCCCGACGAGGTACTGGCCATCGCCAAGAAGGGTGCGCGCATGGGTTGCCACGAGGCGCTCTTCACCTTGGGCGAAGCCCCCGAGGAGAAGTATCAGGTGGCGCGCGACTGGTTGAACGAGCACGGCTACGCATCCACGGTCGAATACCTGGCCGCCATGTGCAAGTTGGTGCTCGACGAGACCGGTCTGCTCCCCCACGCCAACGCCGGGGCGTTGAGCCGCGATGATCTGGCGTCGTTGCGCCCGGTGTCGCCGAGCCAAGGCATGATGGTCGAGACCCTGCGCGACGATCTGGCCTGCCACCGTGGCGCTCCCGACAAGGACCCGGCCCGCCGCTTGGCGACGCTCGAGTACGCCGGCGAACTGGGCATTCCGTTCACCACCGGAATCCTGGTGGGCTTGGGCGAAACCCGCGCCGATCGGCTGGCGGCGCTCGAGGCCATCGCCGCGTCGCACGCCCGTCATGGTCACGTGCAGGAAGTCATCGTGCAGAACTTCCTTCCCAAGCCACGCACCGGCATGCAGCACGAGGCGCCGTGTCCCACCGACGAGTTCTTGTGGTCCATCGGCGCGGCCCGCATCGTGTTGCCGCCCGAGATCCACCTGCAGGCCCCGCCGAACCTCAGTGACGACTTCGGCGCGCTGCTCGACGCGGGCATCGACGACTGGGGTGGCGTCTCCCCCGTGACCGCCGATCACGTGAACCCCGAGCGTCCGTGGCCCGACTTGGACCGTCTGCGCGAGATCACCGAGGCCCGCGGCATGGTGTTGGCACCGCGCCTCACCGTGTATCCCGAATTCATCGCCGACATCTCCCTGGATCCGGCGCGTCAGTTCGATCCCGACCACAACCGTTGGATCGATCCGATGTTGCGTTTCGCGGTGTTGGATCGTTGCGACGCCGAGTCCATGGGCCGCGACGATCCGGGTGCGGTGTGGCCCGAGAAGGTGACGGCCGCCGACGTGGTTCACGATGGCGCCGAAGTGGTGCTGGTGGGTCATCGTTCCACGCCGTGGTATTCGGGCAGCGAGAACAAGCCGCCCGTGATCGTCGACGTGACCGGAATGCGAGGCACACACCGGCAGCGCCTCTCCACCACGTCACGGGTGCACGAGATCATCACCGGGCATGCCGGCGGCCAGGAATTGGGTGTCGACGAGATCGTGGCCCTATTCCGCGCGCGGGGCCCCGAAGTGCGCGCCATCGCCGAGTACGCCGACGAATTGCGCCAACAGGTGTGCGGCGATCAGGTGACGTGGGTGCACAACCGCAACATCAACTACACCAATGTGTGCACGTTCAAGTGCAAGTTCTGTGGCTTCAGCAAAGGCCCCCTGTCGCTCAATCTGCGCGGCACGCCATATCTGCTCACGCTGGAGGACATCGCCAACCGCGCCCGCGAAGCCTGGAACATGGGGGCCACCGAGGTCACCCTGCAAGGCGGCATCCATCCCGACTTCGACGGCGACTACTACCTACACGTCACCCAGGCCGTGAAGGACGCCGTGCCCGAGATGCACGTGCACGGATTCACCGCGCTCGAGATCACCGAGGGCGCCGAGCGCAACGGCGAGGACCTGCGCACCTATCTCACGCGTATGAAGGAGGCCGGTCTGGCCTCGTTGCCCGGCACCGCGGCCGAGATCCTCGACGACGAGGCCCGCGCGGTGCTGTGCCCCGACAAGGTGAACACCGAGGAGTGGCTGGAATGCCACCGCGTGGCCCACGAAGTGGGGCTGCACTCGAACGTCACGATCATGTTCGGCAGCGTCGAGAACCCCACCCATTGGGCCCGCCACATCGTGCGCACCCGCGACCTGCAAAAAGAGACCGGGGGCTTCACCGAGTTCATCCCGTTGCCCTTCGTGCACATGGCCTCGCCCATCTATCTGCAGAAGCGCTCGCGTCGCGGTCCGACTTTCCGCGAGACCGTGTTGATGCACGCCATTGGGCGCATCGCCTACCACGGCCTCATCGACAACGTTCAGGTGAGTTGGGTGAAGATCGGCGTGGAGGGCGCGCGCCAACTATTGCGCGCCGGATGCAACGACATCGGGGGCACGTTGATGGACGAGAACATCAGCCGCGCCGCCGGGGCGAACCACGGCCAGAAGATGACCGAGGACAGCTTCAACGCGCTCGTGTCACCGCTGGGCCGCACCCTCGCCCAACGCAACACGGGCTACAAGATCATCCAGCCCAGCTGAAGCCTTGTCGACCGAGGACCCGTCGATCAGATCGACAGGGCTTGGCGCGCCGCGGCGATGTCGATGGCCAACTGTGACTTCAGGGCCTCGAGACCCTCGAACTTCTGCTCGCCCCGTAGCCGAGCCACGAAACGAACGTGCGCCACCTCACCGTACAGGTCGAGGTTGCCCGGCTGCGTGTTGCCCGGCTGCGTGTCACCCGACTCGATCACGTGGGCCTCGATGAGCGACACCGGGGCGTTCTCGTAGAACGTGGGCCGACGACCGATGTTCACGGCGGCGGGCAGGGGAACGTCGTGGCCCGGCCGTACGTACCACGCGGCGTAGACGCCGTCACCGGGCACGCACATCGACGCGGGCACCTCCACGTTCGCCGTGGGGAAGCCGATCGTACGACCGCGCGCGTCGCCGTGAGCCACCACGCCGCGCAGTTCGAATTGACGTCCCAACATGACATTCGCGTCCTCGATCTGGCCGGCCATCAGCAAGCGGCGAATCTCGGTGGAACTGGCCGTCACCCCGGTGTGTCCGGCGATCAAGGACACCGGTTCGACCGTGAAACCCGGACCGTGGACACCCAGGGTCGTGAGCAATTCGACGTTACCCGCGCGACCCCGACCGAAATGAAAGTCGGAACCCACGATGATGTGTGCGACACCCAGGCAACGCACCAACACCCGGGTCACGAACTCCTGCGGTGATTCGGCGGCTTGTTCGGCGTCGAAAAGCACGACGGCCACGGCGTCCAGTCCGGTGTCGCGCAACAGTTCGATCTTCTGCTCGTGATCCGTGAGCAACTTGGGTGCCGACGCGGGACGCACCAACGAGGCCGGGTGGCGATCGAAGGTGACCAGAACGGACTTCGATCCGTCGCGCCGGGCACGGTCGACCACCTTGTCGATGATCGTGCGATGGCCCACGTGAAGTCCGTCATAGGCCCCGATGGTGACGACACTGCGCTCCCCCGGCCACGGGCACGCGGAGAAATCGTCGACGATCAGCACGGTGACGCAGGCTACCGATGGACCGGCGACCACGAACCGGGCGTGACGCGACTCACCGCTGACCGAGAACGATGGCGGGGCGGGCCATCCCCTCACCCACCTTGTGATTGGCGAACGGTTCGAACACCGCCAGTACGTCGGCACCGTCCACCACGGCCCATGGTGCCGGCCCGGCCGACTCGAACATACTCTCGGGCAACACCCGGCCCACCTTCACGGCGTCCCGAATGGCGTCGTCGGGAGCCACGTGCGACAGCGCCCGCACGCAGTCCGACACCGGAAGCAACGAATCGCCGATGTTGCCTTCGGTCAAGGCGTCCAGGGAAACGCAGTCCGTCACGTCGAATCGTCCGACCGCGACACGACGCAGATCGCGCACGTGCGCACCTCCACCCAACAAGTGCCCGAGATCGGCGGCCAGGGTTCGGATGTAGGTGCCCGACGAGCACTCCACGCGAACGCGAACGATGTTCGCCGCGATCGAGCTCACCTCGAATCGGTGCACCGTCACCGGACGCGCCTCGCGCTCCACTTCGATTCCCTCGCGAGCCAACTCGTGCAGTCGCTTCCCGTCGACCTTCAGCGCCGACACCATCGGCGGCACCTGCATGATCGGGCCCGACAGGTTCGCGTCCACCACGCGCTGCAACGACTCGATCGTCAGGCCCGCGACGACCTCGGACATGTCGTGCGTGGCGGTCACCTCGCCGGAGGCGTCCAGAGTCGACGTCTCGGTACCCAGCACCACCTCGGCCGTGTAGGCCTTCGACGAGGCGGGGCTCTCCACCGTTCCCCCGGGCACCACGTCGAGATAGCGCAACAGTCGGGTGGCGTCCCCCACGCCCAACAACAGCACGCCGGTGGCGTCGGGGTCGAGAGTTCCCGAATGCCCCACCTTGCGCTCGTGCAACAGCCGGCGCACGCGATCCACCACGTCGTGGCTGGTGATGCCGGCGGGCTTGTCGATCGCCAGGAGGCCATGCACCGTGGCCGGCTTGCGTCGGGCCATGATCAGATCTGGTCGTAGACGTCCGGGTCGAGAGGAACGTCGCGCGCCGGACTGGGGTTGTCCCGCAGGATCTTCTCGATGCGCTCGGCGGAACGAATCACCTCGTCGGGACGGAACGACAGGATCGGGGTCTTGCGCGCGCGCACCTGCCGGGCCACCGAGGCCTGCAGGCGGATGCGGTGCTCACCCAACACTTCGATGATCTGGGCGTCACCCTTCTCGCCACTCAACGAGTCGAAGTAGATGGTGGCCCGGTTCATCTCGGGGTCCACGTCGACACGAGTGACGGTGACGAACTCCAGACGCTCGTCGTCGATGCGCACCAATTCGTCGGCCAGCACCTCGCGCAGGGTCTCGCCCAAGCGAACCGCGCGCGGATAGCTGTGGGTGGTGGACTTCCGCGGAGCACGACCCTTCGCCATGGGGTCAGGCTACCCAACGCCCCGTGAACTTCCGGATCGCGACGCGCGAGTCCGGCGCCGAACGTGATCAGTCGAATACCGGAGCGGAACGATTCGAACGCTTCAGTTCGGCCACACCGGGGGTGGTGGCCACGATCTCGACGGCGTCCCACAGGCGCAACGCTTCGGCACCACGCGGGATGCGCGCGATCACCGGACCGAAGAACGAGCCTTCGTCGGTTGCCCCGGGGTGAAAGGTGAGAATCGGAGTGCCGACGTCACGTCCCGTGCGCTCCAATGCCAGCTCGGTGTCGGCGGCGATGACCGCGTCGAGCGAGTCGTCGAACGCCGCGTCGATCAAACTCGCATCGAGACCGGCGATGGACAACGTCTCGGCCACGAAGGACTCGGTGCTGGCGGCGAAGTCGTCGCGACGTCTCTTGTTGTGACCCTCGGTGCCGATGGCCGTGTAGAAACGCGCCACCGCATCGTTGCCGAGTTCGGCGTCGATGCGCGCGGCCACCCGTAGGGCCTCGTGACCCATGGCGTGCCAACGCTTGTACTGATCCGTGTACCAGTCCGCGGTGTTGGAGCCGTTGAGCAACTTCAACGAGATGAAGCGCCATCGCACGTCGTACGAGCGAAGTGACTTCACTTCTTCCACCCAGCGCGAGGTGATCCAGGCCCACGGGCACACCGGGTCGAAGAAGAAGTCCAGATCAGCGGCTTTCTGATTCGACACGTTCGATCCTTTCGGGTCAGGTACGGACGACGAGCTTCTCCTCGAAGGTTTCGATGAGATCACCCTGCTTCAGGTCCTGGAAGTCGGACAAGCCGATACCGCATTCGAAGCCCTCGCGGACCTCGCGCACGTCGTCCTTGAATCGACGCAGCGACGTGATGGCACCCTTCCAGATGATGACGCCCTCGCGCAGGAAGCGCACCTTGGTGCCGCGCGTGATCTGCCCCGAGCGCACGTAACAACCGGCGATGGCGCCGATCTTGGGCACGCGGAAGACCTCGCGGACCTCGGCTTCGCCGGTGACCACTTCCTCGAACTCGGGAGCGAGCATGCCGACCATGGCGCTCTCGATGTCCTCGAGGAGCTTGTAGATGATTTCGTAGGTACGAATCTCCACGTGCTCGGCCTCGGCCAGGTCACGGGCCTTGCGGTCGGGACGCACGTTGAAGCCGATGATGGTGGCATTGGTCGCCGCCGCCAACGTGATGTCGTTCTCCGTGACGCCACCGACGGCGCGGTGCACGAAGGCCAACTTCACCTCGTCGCGCTCCAGGCGCTTCAGGCTCTCGGTGACGGCTTCGAGCGAGCCCTGCACGTCGGCCTTCAACACCAGGTTCAAGGTGGCCACTTCGCCGGCCTGGATCTGCGAGAACACGTCCTCCAACTTCACGCCACGCTGAACGCGGGCGTCGCCACGCTGGGCCTTGGCGCGCAGACGCTGTTCACGCGCCTCGCCGACGGTGCGGGCGGTCTTTTCATCGGGGGCCACACGGAACTCGTCACCGGCGTTGGGCACGCTCGACAGACCGAGCACCTGCACGGGAGTGGAGGGGCCGGCTTCCTTGATCTGCTTGCCCTTGTCGTCGATCATGGCGCGCACGCGTCCCCACGCACCGCCGGCCACGATGGGGTCGCCCACCTTGAGCGTTCCCTTGTCGACGAGGATGGTGGCCACGGGACCACGACCGGTGTCGAGGTTGGCTTCCAACACCACACCTTTGGCGCGGCCAGTCGGGTTCGCCGTGAGCTCTTCGACCTCGGCGACCAAGGTGAGTTGTTCGATGAGGTCGTCGACACCCAGGTTCTGCTGGGCCGACATCTCGACACAGATGGTGTCGCCGCCCCACGACTCGGGAACAAGTTCCTGCTCGGCCAACTGCGCCAACACGCGCTGCACGTCGGCGTTCTCCTTGTCGATCTTGTTGATGGCCACGACCATGGGCACACCGGCCGCGCGGGCGTGGCTGATGGCCTCGACGGTCTGGGGCATCACACCGTCGTCGGCGGCCACCATCAACACGACGATGTCGGTCACCTGCGCACCACGGGCGCGCATCTGGGTGAACGCCGCGTGACCCGGGGTGTCGATGAAGGTGACCTTCTTGCCCTTCTGGTCCACTTGATACGCACCGATGTGCTGGGTGATGCCACCGGCTTCACCGGACACCACGTTGGCGTTGCGGATCTTGTCGAGCAACGTCGTCTTACCGTGGTCGACGTGACCCATGACGGTGATGACCGGCGGACGCGAAGCTTGGGCCTCCTCCTCGTCGTCGTCGCTGTCGTCGAACAACGCCTGCAGTTCCAGTTCTTCTTGCTGACCCGGTTCGACCAACAACAGTTCGGCGCCGATCTCGAGGGCGAACAGTTCCATCTGCTCATCGGTGAGCGTCATGGTGGCGGTCACCATTTCGCCGTTCTTCATGAGGAACAACACGACGTCGGCCGCGGTGCGATTCAGACGCGGCGCGAACTCCTGGGCCGACACTCCCCGCTCGACGACGATGGTGCCCTCGGGCACCGGCGCGCCGGTGGCGCTGTAGCTCTGCATCGAGGGCTGCAGCTCTTCCTCACCACGACGTCGACGACGACCACCACTACGGGGTGCACGACGACCACCACTGGGGCGCGCGCCACCACCGGGGCGTCCACCTCCGGGACCACCACCGGGACGACCGCCGGGGCCACCCGGCCCGCCGGGGCCACCGCCGGGACGCGGACCACCGAAGCCACCGGGAGCACCTCCGGGACGCGGACCCCCGGGAAGCGGACCACCGGGACGCGGACCACCGAAGCCACCAGGACGCGGTGCACCGGTGCGGGGACCGCCGTAACCGGCACCGCTCGGGCGCGATCCGGGGGGCGGAGCGGTCCGCGGACCACCGGGGGGCGGCGGAACCAGACGACCCGTGGCCGACATGGGGCGACCGGGCGGGGGCGGCGGAACCGGACGCCCCGACGGCGACATCGGTCGCGGCGGGGCAGGCGGGGCGGGGCGGGCGGGCGGGGCCGCGGGAGCACCAGACGCCGCGGGGGCGGCGGGCGGGCGGGGAGCATCGGGACGAGCCACCGGAGCTGCCGGACGCGGAAGATCCTTGGTGGCGTCGCGGCCCGAGATCACTCGGCTGGACTTCACGGCTGGGGCCGATTCGGTCGGCGCGGCATCGGTCCCGGCGGGCGCACTCGTCGGTGTCACCTCGGCCACCGGAGTCGCCACCTCGGCGACGGGGGCCGGGGCCGGCGACGCGGTTTCACCCTCAGGCTCGGCGCTCGACGTGGCGGCGGACTTGGCCGAGGCCTTCTTCGCGGTCGTCTTCGGCGCCGCGTCGGAGGACTCGCCGTCGGCGTCGGATTTGGCCGTCTTCTTGGCGGCCTTGGCCGGCTTGGCTTCCTCGGGCTGTACGTCGCGCACCAGACCCTGCGCCTTGGCCTTGCGTTCGAGCAACGGGACGAAGGCGTCAGCCAACGTCGACTGAGGCGTCTTGGCGGCAACTCCCTCGGCTTTGCAGAGGTCCATCATCTCGGTATTGGTCATACCGAGCTTCTTGGCGAGTTCGCTTACTTTGATCTTGGCTGTTGCCACGCGACGTTCAGTCCTTCGTTGCTCTGTGGCCGGGCGAACCCGGCACGGTTGATTACTTTGCCATGGTTAGGCGGTTCCTGAGGTTGGTGTTCTTGGTGTGTGACCGGGTCCCGAAGGATCGGTCGAAGCCCCGCGTCGAAAACGCTCGCTCGAGGCAGTTCGGTGAGTCCGCGCAGATCCATGCTCCACGTCCGGTCCCGGTGCGCGACTCGCACACCTCACCGGTCGCCGCGCGAACGTAGCGACGCAGAGCCGACTGTTCCCGACGGGAACGGCACCCCACGCACGTGCGGATCGGAGCGGACGAAACGGTCATGGTCAGGCGTTCTCCGTCGACTCCGGAGCGGCCGGCTGACCCGACATGCGCTCCCATTCCTGGAGACTCATGACGGACCCGTCGGCGGCGTGCCATTCCTGCTCGCCGGTCTCGGGGTTGACCTTCCATTCGCCGTCGGCGAAGCCATCCTCGAAGATGCCGTTGAGCTCGTTCTGGTACTGCGTCTCGCTCTTGATGTCGATGCGCACACCGGCCAAACGCGAGGCCAGACGAGCATTCTGGCCCTCCTTGCCGATGGCCAGGCTGAACTGGAAGTCGGGAACGATCACGTCGGCCTGGGTGCGGTCCTCGCTGAGGCGAACCTCGGTGACCTTGGCCGGCGACAGAGCCTTGGCGATGAAGTCGGCCAAGTCCTCGCTGAACGGAATGATGTCGATCTTTTCCTGATTCAGTTCGTTCACGACCATGCGGACGCGTCCACCACGGGCACCCACGCAGGCACCCACCGGATCGACGTTGCTGTCGTTGCTGTGCACGGCGATCTTGGTGCGGTGACCGGGCTCGCGCGAGCAGGCCTTGATCTCGACCACGCCGTCGGCGATCTCGGGAACTTCCAATTCGAACAGGCGCTTCACCAGACCGGGGTGCGTGCGACTGACCACGATCTGCGGGCCACGCTCGGAGCGACGCACCTCGACGATGTACGCCTTCACGCGCGTGCCGGGGTTGGCGCGCTCGTAGGGCACCTGCTCGCTCTGCGGCATGAGCGCCTCGACCTTGCCCAAGTCCAGCAAGGCGTAACGGTGATCGTTCTGCTGGACGATGCCGGTGACGATGTCGCCCTCGCGGTTGGCGTACTCCTCGAACTTGCGGTCGCGCTCGGCCTCGCGAATGCGCTGGCCCATGACCTGACGGAAGGTCTGAGCGGCGATGCGACCCAACTCGTTCTTGCTCGGCGTGTCGTCGCGCTCGTTGACCCAGTTGCCGTCTTCGTCGATGTCGTAGGCGATGAAGCTCATCTCCAGCGTGTCGGGGTTCAGCATCACTTCGACTTCTTCGGCCGCGCCCGGACGCTTCTTGTACGCCGTGGCCAACGCGTCGACCAACACCTGCAGCAAGGTGTCCTCGGAGATGTTCTTCTCCTGGGCTAGCAGCTTGATCGCTTCTTTCATGTCGAGATTGCTCATGACTCAGGGCTCCTGATCGTCGTGGGTGTCTGTTTCGTCAAAATAAGGGTCGTCGAAATCTGGGTCGTCGAAATCTGGGTCGATGTCAGCGGACAAGTCTGCCGTGGCCGAGTCCGATTCGGCTCCGGACCGCGGTCCCGAAGCCGAACTTTTGCCCCGCGCCCCCTTCTTGCCACCCGAACCGGGCTTGGGTGCGGCCTCCCACACGAACACGGTGCGGGCACGGTCCACCTGATCCAGCGCGACGATGCGCTCCTCGCCCGACGCGAGACGCAGGGTGAAGTCGGTCTCCGACGCCGCGATCAACTGACCCGAGATTCGACGCTCGCCGTTCACGACGTTGGTCAGTCGGACGGCCACCTGCTTTCCGATCTCGCGCTGGAAGTGACGCGGCAGGCGCAAGTTGCGCTCGAGTCCGGGGCTGGAGACTTCGAGGGTGTAGTGACCGGGGATGGGGTCGGCGTGGTCGAGGTCGCGCGAGATCAGGCGCGTGGCGCGGGCCAACTGGTCCACGTCGACACCGCCGGGTGACCCCGGGGGCGTGTCGATGGTGACCTTCACCATGCCGCCGGCGTACTCGAGGTCGTACAACTCGAGGCCGAGATCGGCCAGGATCGGCAGAACGAGTTGGCGCACGCTGTCGGTGATGCTGTTGTCGCTGCCGGCCATGTCGTCGTTCTCCTCTCGTGCGTCTTTAGTGGCGTCTGACTCATCCCGAGTGATTAAAAAAGACGTGAGCTTTCGCTCACGCCTTTTCGACCCACCTGACGGTGGAAACCCTCTCAAGACCCTCCGAATGATACAGCCTGCCAACTAACCTCCATCCAATGTTGCGGTTGTCCAGCCTGTTCGTGCGAACCCTGCGGGAGAACCCCTCCGATGCCGAGGTTCCGAGCCATCAGTTGATGCTGCGCGCCGGCTACATCCGGCGCGCCGCCCCCGGCGGGTTCACCTGGTTGCCCTTGGGCTGGAACGTCTACCGGAACGTCGAGCGCGTGGTTCGCGAGGAGATGGACGCCGCCGGCTTCCAGGAGGTCCACTTTCCGGCCCTACTCCCCCGCGAGCCCTACGAGGCCACGAACCGCTGGTCCGAGTACGGGCCGAACCTGTTCCGCCTGCAGGACCGGCGCGGCGTCGATTACCTCCTCGGCCCCACGCACGAGGAAATGTTCACTCTGCTCGTGAAGGACCTGTACAGCAGCTACAAGGACCTTCCGCTCGTGATCTACCAGATACAGACCAAATACCGCGACGAGGCTCGCCCCCGAGCCGGCCTGTTGCGCGGGCGCGAATTCGTCATGAAGGACAGCTACAGCTTCGACATCGACGATGCCGGCTTGGCCCAGAGCTACGAGGACCACCGAGCCGCCTACATCCGCACCTTCGAACGCCTCGGATTGCCGTTCGTCATCGTCTCGGCCATGTCGGGGGCCATGGGCGGCTCCAAGAGCGAGGAATTCCTGGCCCCCCTCGACGTGGGCGAGGACACCTTCGTGCGGTGCGTCTGCGGGTACGCCGCCAACACCGAGGCGGTGCACGTTCCGTCGCCCGCGTCCGCTCCCGTCGATGGTTCCCCCGCGGCCCGGGTGGTCGACACTCCGGGAACACCCACCATCGCCACCTTGGTGGACCTGTTGAACGAACGGGCCGATCTGCGTCGCGACGATCGTGCGTGGAGCGCCGCCGACACGTTGAAGAACGTCATCGTGATGTTGCGCCACCCTGACGGCCGCCGCGAGCCGTTGGCCATCGGACTACCGGGTGATCGCGAGGTCGACATGAAGCGCCTCGAGGCCCAGGTCGGACCGGCCGAGCCGGAGGCTTTCACCGAAGCCGACTTCGCGGCCCATCCCTCGCTCGTGAAGGGTTACATCGGACCCGACGTGCTCGGAACGGCGTCGGCATCGGGCATCCGCTATCTGGTGGACCCGCGCGTCGTGTCCGGATCGCGTTGGGTGACGGGTGCCAACTCGGCCGGCCACCACGTCGTCGATCTCACCTGCGGACGCGACTTCACCCCCGACGGGACCATCGAGGCCGCCGAGGTGTTGGCGGGCGACCCTTGTCCCGCGTGCGCCGAGCGTGGTGCCGACGGGAAGCTCGAGATGGCGCGCGGCATCGAGATCGGTCACATCTTCCAACTCGGCCGCAAGTACGCCGAGGCCCTCGATCTGACGGTGCTCGATCAGAACGGCAAGCAGGTCGTCGTCACCATGGGCAGTTACGGCATCGGCGTGTCGCGCGCCGTGGCCGCCATCGCCGAGGCCACGGCCGACGACATGGGACTCTGCTGGCCGCGCGAGGTGGCTCCGGCCGACGTGCACATGGTGATCGCGAGCAAGGGTGGCGACGACATCGCCACCGCGGCCGAACGGATGGCCGCCGAACTCGAGGCTCGCGGTGTCCGGGTGTTGCTCGACGACCGCACCACCGTGTCTCCGGGCGTGAAGTTCAAGGACGCCGAACTCATCGGCGTGCCCACCATCGTGATCGTGGGCAAGGGTCTGGCGGACGGCGTGATCGAGGTGCGCGATCGGGCCACCAACGAACGTCGCAACATCGCCGTCGCCTCGGCGGTCGACGAACTGGTGGCCGAATGCGGCTCGAATCAGCGTCGGTGATCGAGGCGGTCCACCGGCCATGAAACTCGTCCGCGGCGTCGTGCAGCACTATTCGTGGGGCGACCCCGCGGCCATCCCGTCGCTGCTCGGACTCGACCCCGACGGTCGCCCGTGGGCCGAGTTGTGGTTCGGCACGCACCTCGGTGGGCCGGCCAAGGTGATCGAACTGGACGAAACCGGTCAACGTGGTTCCACACCGACGCTCAACGACGACACCGGTGGGTTGTTCTCGCCCCTCACCGCGGTGTCGGGCGAACTGCCGTTCCTCCTCAAGATCCTCGCCGCCGCGGAGCCGTTGTCGTTGCAGAGCCATCCGTCGCAGGAGCAAGCCCGCAACGGGTACGCCCGCGAGAATCGTCTCGACATCCCCATCGGGAACAGTCGCCGCATCTACCGCGACCCCTTCGCGAAACCCGAACTCGTCTGCGCCCTCGAACCCTTCGAAGCATTGTGCGGTTTTCGTCGCGAGGTCGATTCGGTCCATCTGTTGCACTCCATCGGTGGAGGTGCCTCGAATCTGGCGCGATTGATCGCGGACCACGATCTCGACCATGCGCTCCGCTACCTGTTCGGCGGCACCGAGGAGATCCGCCTTCTGCAGAACGAGATCATCGACTCGTGTCGCGAGCACGATTCGGCCAGTGCTCGCTGGGCCGTCCGGCTGGCGCAGTCGTACCCCGACGATCCCGCGGTCATCGTCACGCTGTTGATGAATCACGTGACGCTCGCTCGCGGTGAGGCGCTCTATCTGGGCCCGGGGAATCTTCACGCGTATCTCCGGGGCACCGGAGTCGAGGTCATGGGCTCGAGCGACAACGTCGTGCGTTGTGGTCTGACCAACAAGCACGTCGACGTGAACGAGTTGCTGGCCACGGTGGTGCCCGAACCGCTCGACAACCCCATCGTGCGCGCCACGCCCGTCGCGCGCACCGCGGCCGGTCGCTTGTGGCGCTACGTCACCCCGCCGGCACCTTTCGTTCTGTGGGTGCACCAGATCGACGGCACCGAAACCATCCGGGCGCGCACGCGCGAGCTCACTTTGTGCGGCGTGGGTTCGACCGACGTGCTGCAGCGCGGTGAAGTCGCCTATCTCGCGCCCGGGCGGGAATTGACGGTTCGGGGCAAGGCCACCTTGTTCCGCGTCACCGAATGGACCGACCCGCAGTCCTGACCGACGGCGTCGCGCTGTTCAGGACTTCTTGCGGATCTCGACGATGCGCTCGTTGGCGTTGTTGGCGTCCTCGCCCTTTTCAGCCAGGAGGACGGACCGATCCTTGGCGGCCTCGCGCTCGGCCTTGGCCGTGTCGACACGCGCAATGGCCGCCTCGACACCGTGCTCGTGAATGAACTCGGCCCACTCCACCAGCGCTTCCACCATCTCGGACTCGGGAACCACCGCCACGTTGCGACCCTTCACGAACAGGTGACCACGCTTGTTGCCCGCGGCGATTCCGATGTCGGCGTCGCGGGCCTCACCCGGACCGTTCACCACGCAACCCATCACCGCCACCTGCAGCGGAATCTGACGTTCACCGAAGGCGGCCATGGCGCGATTCGCCACATCGATGACGTCGATCTCGGCGCGTCCGCACGACGGACAGGCGATGAGGTCCACGTTCTTGCGCTCGCGCAATCCGAGGGCCTCCAGCAGTTGACGGCCCGCACGGGCCTCTTCCACCGGATCGGCGGTGAGGCTGTAACGGATGGTGTCGCCGATGCCCTCCATGAGAAGCGTCGCGATACCGGCCGTGGCCTTCAACAATCCACCGGGCAACGGTCCGGCCTCGGTGACACCCAAATGGAGCGGATGATCGGTGGTCTCGCTCAGTTGCCGGTACGCCTCCACCATGAGAGGGACATTGGATGCCTTCACGCTGATCTTGATGAGATCGAAGTCGACCTCCTGGAAGTAGGCGATCTCGCGCAACGCCGACTCGACCATCGCTTCGGGAGTCACCTTGCCGCCGTACTTGTCGTACAACTCGGGGTCGAGCGAACCACCGTTCACTCCGATGCGAATGGGAATGCCACGGTCGCGGGCCTCGCTGGCCACGGCCTTGATGTGCTCGGGCTTGCGGATGTTGCCCGGGTTCAGGCGCAGGCCGTGCACCCCGGCTTCCATCGCGGCCAGCGCCATCTTGTATTGGTGATGGATGTCGGCGATCACCGGGATGGGCGACCGCGGGACGATACGCGCCAGTCCCTCGGCGGCCTCGATCTCGTTGCACGTGCAGCGAACGATGTCGCATCCCGCGGCAGCCAGGGCGTAGATCTGCTGCAGCGTTCCCTCGACGTCGGCGGTCTTGGTGATGGTCATCGACTGCACCGTGATCGGTGCGTCGCCACCCACGGCCACCTTGCCGACATGGATCTGTCGGGTCGGTCGACGGGAGGTGATCGACGCGTGCTGCATGACCGTCAGTCTGCCAACAATCAGAACGGTCGTGTGAGATCGAGGTACAGGCCGGTGAAGGTGAGGAACATGAGAAGTGTCACGACCACCACGGTGGCCGGCCACATCTTCTCGACATCGGCCCGATACTCGCGACCTCGACGACTACGGATTCGCTCGTACGTGGCGATGGCCGCGTGTCCGCCGTCGAAGGGCAGCAGCGGAAGGAGGTTGAACAGACCCACGAACACGTTGATGGAGGCCAGCACCTCCATCACACCGTAGAAACCGTTGCGGTCACCGATCTCACCGGCGACCTTGGTGACACCGACCACGGTGGTGGGTCGCTTGGACGGGTCGGCCTCGGAGTTCGTGATTTGCTCCCACTGATTCGCCGGGTTCACCACCGTACCGATGCCCGAGAACGTGCGCCCCATCCCGGTCCAGAGATCGCCCATGACGTGCGAAAAGCCGTCGACGATCCCCAACTCGGAACGATCCCAGTTGTCGGTGCCCACGCCGAGATACCCGAGACCCGATCCGGGCTCCGACGGACGTTCGACGAGGGTGACGTCGACCGCCGTCGTCACGCCGTCGCGAACGAACTCGACCGTGACCCGTTCACCGGCGCCGATGGCACCGATGGTCTCGCTCAGTTCGCCGACGCTGTCGATCGAACGTCCACCGATGGTCGAGATGCGGTCACCGAGCTCGATGCCCGCACGTTCGGCCGGTGAGCCCTCGGTGATGGCGAACACCTTGACCTCGTCGGTTTCCTGGTAACGACCACCCGTCGTGTACACGAACATCATGATCAGGATCGCGATGATCATGTGCATCAGCGACCCGGCGGTGATGACGAGCAGACGCCAACGGTAGGGCTTGCTCGAATACGACACCGCCTCGTCGCCGGGTTCGACGGGATCGAGGTTGTTCATTCCGACGATGCGCACGAACGCGCCCAACGGCAAGGCGCGCACGCCGTACTCGACGCCGTTGCGAGTCATGCTCCAGAGCTTGGGTCCGAACCCCATGAAGAACTGGGTCCGCTTCATGCCGGCCCAGCCGGCGGTGACGAAGTGGCCGACCTCGTGCAAGAAAACCGAGACGAGCAGCCCGACCACCAACACCAGGCTCCAGACGTTCGTGGCACCGAGCCAGATCAGCAACGCCAGGATGACCAGCCCGGACGTGCGCGCGACCGAGCGCTTGGGGCCTTGGTTGACCGGGGTCTCGCCCACGGCCCCGCCGGCCATCATCTCGTCGCGGAACGATCGGTACAGGGTCATCGCGACAGAACTCTACGGGCGGCATCTCGCCCGCGCCCGTCGGCCTCGATGATGTCGGCCGCCGTCAGATCACCCGCCGGGGTTCGATGGTGCCGCAGGGCCTCCTCGACCGTCTCGGCGATCTGGGTCCAGCGCAAACCGCCTTCGAGGAATCGCTCGACCGCCACCTCGTTGGCCGCCGACATGAACGCGGGTGCCGTTCCGCCAACGCGCCCGGCTTCGTACGCCAGGTCGAGGCAACGGAACGTGCGTCGATCCGGCGAGGCGAAGTCGAGTCGTTGCAATTTCCCCCAGTCGATGCGCCCGAAGGGCGACGCGATGCGGTTCGGATGCGCGAGGGCGTATCCGATCGGCAACCGCATGTCGGGCAGGCTCAACTGGGCCATCGTGCAGCCGTCGGTGAATTCGACCATGGAGTGAACGATGCTCTGGGGGTGCACCACCACCTCGATGCGGTCGTACGGAACGCCGAACAATTCGTGGGCCTCGATGACCTCGAGTCCCTTGTTCATCAACGTGGACGAGTCGATGGTGATCTTGGGTCCCATGCTCCACGTCGGATGAGCCAGTGCCTCGTTCACCGTGACGGACCGCAGGTCGTCGATGGTGCGACCGCGGAAGGGCCCGCCGCTGGCGGTCAGCACGATGCGGGACACCTCGACTCCCCCGCGCACGGTGGACCGCAGACACTGATGGACCGCGCAATGCTCGCTGTCGACCGGGACGATCTCGGCACCGGGCGTCGATCTCAGCGGTCGCACCACCGGCCCGGCGGCGATGAGGGATTCCTTGTTGGCCAGCGCCAGCCGCTTGCCCGCGGCCAAGGTCGCCAGCGTGACGTCGAGGCCGGCGAATCCGACGACGGCGTTCACCACCACGTCGGCGTGCGCGACCAAATCCGCCATGGAGGATTCCACGCGAACCCCGGGCAACGCGTCACGCACCTCGGCCACTCGGGACGAGTCGGCCACGGCCACCACGCCCACGCGGAACTCGCGGGCCTGAGCGATGAGAACATCGACCGACGAGCCCACTCCGAGCGCCGCCACGACGTATTCGACGTCACGATCGGGACGCGCGTTCTCGGCGCGCACGACCTCGAGGGTCTGGGTACCGATCGAGCCGGTCGAGCCGGCGATGGCCACACGAACGGTGGAGGGCGGACCCATCATCGACCGTCCGTCACGACATGTACGGCTGAAGCACCATCAAGAGGTAGTACGACGCGGGTAGGGCGAACAGGAATCCGTCGAACCGGTCGAGAACCCCGCCGTGGCCCCGAATGACCGTGCCGAAGTCCTTGATCTCGAGGTTGCGCTTGAACATGCTCTCCACCATGTCGCCGATTGGGGCCAACACGGCCACGACGATGGCCAACAACACCACTTCACCGATGTCGTTCCACGTGTCGCTCTGCAAGCTGACGACCCACATCACGACCAAGGTGGCCACCGAACCACCGAGCAATCCCTCGACGGTCTTGTTCGGGCTGATCCAGGAGTGCAGGGGCGTGTTGCCCGCCGCCGAGCCGACGAACAACGCACCCACGTCGTTCGCGATCACTCCGACGGCGACGATGAACAAGGTGTCGGTTCCCACGTGCGAGAGGCCGGGCGTGTTGGACACACCGGCCAACAGCGCACCGTACGCACCGAGCAGACCGATCCACGTGACGCCGAGCGTGGTGATGGCCACGTTCGGCATCGGATTGGCCTTCACGTTCTCGGCACCGATGTAGGTGATGGCCGAGGCCATGAACGCGAACGTGAACACCAACGGCAACGCGCCGTCACCGACCCAGTAGGCGGCCAACGGAGCGGCGATACAGGTGACGATCCCGACGATGGTGGCCGGACGATAGCGACGCTCGACGATCTTCTCGAAGAACTCGACCGCGGCCAGACCGCACACCAACACCACGATCGCCAACACTGCGACCGGCCTCCAGAGCAAGGCGGCCACGAAGGCCGCCAACATCAACAACCCGACGGCGATGGCCGTGGGCATGTCACGCCCCCCGACACCACCGGTCGAGCGCGCAGCGCGGGCCGGACGGGGACGACTTTCGGGACGGGGACGACTCTCGGGACGCGGACGGGCTCCGCTACCGGTGCGGCTCTGCGTCTCGTCGCCGATGGCGATGCGACCACCTCGACCGGTCTCGAACGGGTCCGCGGCCGCGGGGATCGGCCGCGTGGCTGCCCCGGTGGTGGAATCCTCGGGACGACGAGTCGCCCCGGTGGTGGAATCTCGTCGGGTGCCGCCGGTGGACTCGCCCAAACGCACACGGGGGCGCCCGCCACTTTGATCGGCCCCGCGCGGAGCCGGACCGGACGGATCATCGGGAACCGGACGCGGCGCCGAACCCGAATACGAACCCCAGATGTCGACATCGTCGTCGTCGATCTCGCGCGGGGTGGGTCGCGAGGAACCACCAGAGCGTTCATCGGGGAACAGCGGTGCGCGTTCCGCGGGTGCCGACTCGGTCCAATGGGGCAACGGACCGGTGTCGTCGGATCCGAAGCTCAACGGAGCCTGATCCTCGGTTTCCTCGTCGGAGAAACGCAACTCACCGAAGTCGTCGAATTCGTCGTCGTTCGATCCGTTCCCAGATCCTCGGCGCCACATGTCATCGCTCATGATTGTCTCCCCTTCGGTCCGATCAGACTTCCAGAAGTTCCTGTTCCTTGCGTTGCACGGCCTTGTCGATGTGCTCGACATGAACGTGGGTGATCTTGTCCAATTCCTTCTCGGCGCGTTCCAGTTCGTCCGCCGAGATGTCACCGGCCTTCTCGGTCGTCTCGAGTTGCTTGCGCGCGTCGCGACGAACGTTGCGAACGGCCACTCGGCCGTCCTCGGCCATATTCTTCACCAATTTCACGTAGTCCCGACGACGCTCCTCGGTGAGCATCGGGAAGTTCAGTCGGATCACGACGCCGTCGTTCGACGGGGACATGCCGAGATCGCTGTCGCGAATGGCCTTCTCGATGGCCCCGAGGGACCCACGATCGTGGGGTTTGATGACCAGCACCCGAGCCTCGGGCACCTGGAAACCGGCCAGTTGCTGCAACGGGCAGTCGGCTCCGTAGTAGTTGACCATCAACTTTTCGACCAGGGCCGGGGTGGCCCGACCGGTGCGCACCGTCGTGAACTGGGCTTGGGCGTGCTCGACGGCCTTGTCCATCTTGTCGATGGCCTCGAGAAGGATGTCGTCGGTCACCCGACCAGCGTACCTATGCGCTGACCCTCCAGAACGGATCTGATGTTGCCGGGCGTGCTGACGTCGAATACCACGATCGGGATCTTGTTGTCACGGCAAAAAGCGATCGCCGTGGCATCCATGACCCGCAGTTCCTTCTCGATGACCTCTTTGTGCGAGACCCGGTCGTAACGGGTGGCGCTGGGATCGAGTTTGGGGTCCGCCGTGTACACGCCGTCGACGCCGGAGTGGGTGCCCTTCAAGATGGCCTCGGCGTCGATCTCGGCGGCGCGCAGGGCGGCCGCGGTGTCGGTGGTGAAGAACGGGTTGCCCGTTCCACCGGCGAAGATCACGACGCGTCCCTTCTCCATGTGGCGCTCGGCGCGACGACGGATGTACGGCTCGGCAACCTTGGGCATTTCGACCGCGGTCATGACCCGACTGTGTTGTCCGACGCGCTCGAGTGCGTCCTGCAGCGCCAGGCCGTTCATGACGGTGGCGATCATGCCCATGAAATCGGCCTGCGCCTGGTCCATGCCTTGACCGGCACCCTTGAGCCCACGCCAGAAGTTGCCGCCGCCGACGACGACCGCGATGTCGACCTTGAGGTTCTCGCGCACGTCCTTGATCTCGGTGGCCACCTGATGCAACACGTTGGTGTCGAGCCCGAAGCCGGTCGGCTCGGCCAGAGCCTCACCCGACAATTTGAGAATGACGCGCTTCCACCGGGGACGATCCTCGGTCGCGTCCATCTCGGATCAGCCGATCTCGATCTGGGCGAAACGCACGATGCTCGCACTGCCCAGAACCTGGGTGACGGACTGCTTGTCGTCCTTGGCGTAGGGCTGCTCGACCAGGCACACGTCCTTGAAGAAGCCGTTGATGCGACCCTCGACGATCTTGGGCAGGGCTGCTTCAGGCTTGCCCTCGTTGCGACTGATCGTCTCCAGGGTCGCTCGCTCCTTGTCGACGACGTCGGCGGGAACCTCGTCGCGCGTCAGATACTTCGGACGAGCAAAAGCGATGTGCACGGCGATGTCGTGCGCCAGATCGACCGAACCGTTGGCGATCTCGACGAGGACCGCGTTTACGCCACGGCCACCTTGGATGTGCTGGTAACTGTCGATGACGTTGCCGGGAGCAGCCTCGACGCGGGCGACCTCTCCGAGTTCGATCTTCTCCTTCAGCGTGATCTTCAGGTCGTCCAGGATGGCGGCGCGCTCGGACACGGCCGACTCACCCGTGGCAGCCACCAGCTCGGCCAGCGCCTGAGCCTCGGCCTTGAACTGATCGCTTCCCGCGACGAAGTCGGTCTCGCACTTCAGCTTCACGATGGCGCCGACGTTGCCCGACACCACGAGAGCCACCACGCCTTGGGTGTTCTCGCGATCGTCGCGCTTGGCCGAGGCGGCCAAGCCCTTCTCACGCAACCACTGCTTGGCCTCTTCCATGTCGCCGTTGTTGGCTTCGAGGGCCTTCTTGCAATCCATCATTCCCGCGCCGGTCGATTGGCGCAGGGTCTGGACATCCTTGGCGGTGAACGACATGGGTCAGGCCTCCGGGGTGGTCTCGGCCGCGGCGGCGGTCTTGGCGGCGGCCAACTTGGCCTCGCGCTCGGCTTGGGCGGCGGCGGCCGCGGCGCGCGCCTTGACCTGATCGGCGGCGAACTCGGCCTTCTCGGCATCGGAGCGCTCGGGAGCCACGAGGCCCGGGTTGCGCTTGGAAGCGATGTAGCGACCTTCGATGACCGCCTCGGCGATGACCTTCGACATGAGCTCGTTGGCGCGGATGGCGTCGTCGTTGCCCGGGATCGGATAGGCGATCAGGTCGGGGTCGACGTTGGTGTCGACGATGGCCACCACCGGGATACCGAGCTTGTTGGCCTCGGTCACTCCGATGTGCTCCTTCTTGGTGTCGATGATGAACACGGCGTCGGGGCGACGGGTCATGTGGCGGATACCGCTCAGGTTCTTCTGCAACTTGGCCAACTCGCGGCTCTTGAGGAGCGCTTCCTTCTTCGGCATGAGATCGAACTCGCCGGTCTCCTTCAGGCGCTCGAGTTCGAGCATCTTCTGGACGCGCTTGTAGATGGTCTCGAAGTTGGTGAGCATGCCACCGAGCCAACGCTCGTTGATGTAGGGCATGCCGCACTTCTCGGCAAAACCGGCGATGGGGTCCTGGGCCTGCTGCTTGGTGCCGATGAACAGCACGTTGCCGCCCTTGGCCGACAGATCGCGAATGAACGCGTAGGCGGTCTCGATGCGCTCGAGGGTCTGCTGCAGGTCGATGATGTAGATGTCGTTGCGCTCGCCGAAGATGAATCGCTTCATATTGGGGTTCCAGCGACGGGTCTGGTGGCCGAAGTGAACTCGCGCTTCCAGAAGTTGACGCATCGTGACGATGGCCATGACGTTTCCTCTCGTGACTGCGGTTGGGGACACCGGCCGACGCGGCACCCGAAGGTGCCGACCGCAGGACGCGATCGGTGTGTGCTGATGTGGACCGGTATTCCGGACCGTGGGGCAGGCTAGCGGGAGTTCGGGGAGGCCGGACAGACCAGCCGGGGCGGTTGGGTCCGGCCCGGGCCGGACCGCGGCACCAACCGGGCCGGCGTCCGCCACCGCCCGAGAATCGGACCGGGATCGACGTAGGGGCCACCGGATCCGGTCCGACGCACGCTGAGGGTGACGGGCCAGCCACCGGCATCGCCCACCCGCTCCCCCTGTCGGACCGGATCCCCACGTCGTGGATTCGGTCCCTCGGCCGACACGTCATCGAGCAGGAGCCCGCCCACGGTGACCAGCGTGCCCGACGCGAACACCGGCGAATCCGTCGGATCGATCGTGATGTACAAACGACCGCCGACGAACCCGTAGAACGCCACCGTGCCCGCCACCGGTGCCAGCACCGCCTCGCCGAGCACGCTGGCGAAGTCGACGGTGCGATGACCCGCGCAGTACGGGCACGGTGGCGCCACGTAGGGCGCCACCACCCGACCCGACACCGGTGGCTGCAGACAACCGTTGGGGACACCCCCGAGTGCCGACGGGACGAACATCGACGCGGACAGAAGGCAAGCGATTCCCCACATGCCACGGGGTGGGCGAACCACGTCGCCCGGCGGCAGCCGTTATATGCCGGCGGCAGCCGTTATATGCCGGCGGCAGCCGTTATATGCCGGCGGC
>Ga0169931_10002132_pt1 | contig 32430 bp, 26 predicted proteins | sample Kivu_15m_20L_FD_129675 | JGI IMG/M metagenome (GOLD analysis project Ga0169931, IMG submission 129675) | Freshwater microbial communities from Lake Kivu, Western Province, Rwanda to study Microbial Dark Matter (Phase II) - Kivu_15m_20L... | ecosystem: Environmental > Aquatic > Freshwater > Lake...
GAAGCAGGCCGAGGTCCCCGTCGCTTGCATCACGGCGCTCGGTCTGCTCGCGCTGCCCAGCGATCCGCTCGCGGTCGTTGCACCGAACGCGAGCAGCCCTGCGCGCGTCACGTCGATCGAAGAGGAGCTGCAGTGGCTCGGAGCGACGCTCGAGCGCCGCGACCTCTCACCGCTCGTGCGCGCTCACGTGCCCGTTGCGATGGCGCGGCTCGTGCGCGCGGAGGGAGCCGCGAGTGCGGCGGCCCGCGCCTCGGCGGTCGAGCGCATCGCTGCGCGGCTCTCGCGCGGTCTCGACGAGTCGCCCGAGGTCCGCCTCGGCTGCGTGATCGCGCTGGGACTCGTCGGCAACGCGGGCGGCGGCGCTCTCGACGTGCGCGTGCGCGAGCGCCTGCGCAACGTGCACGAGACGCTGCGCGATGCGCAGGCGGGGCACTTCGCGCTGATCGCACTGGCGCAGGTCAGCGCGCGGGTCGGAGCGGGTGCGAGCCCGTTCGCGGCACTGGAGTTCGGAAAGGACGGCACGCGCCCTTTCCTGCTGGAGCGGCTCTCGTCCGGTGCGAGCTCGACGCGTTGCTATGCGGCGCTCGCGCTCGGTGTGCTCGAGCGCGGTGCAGCGGATGCGGGCGCTGGGCAGTCGAGTGACGTGCTCATGGTCTTGCGCGCGTCGCTCGAAGAGGCGCGCTCGCCCGACGAAGTCGGTGCGTTCGCGCTCGCGCTCGGTCTGGCGCAGGACCCAGCGAGCATTGCCGTGCTCCGCAAGCAGCTCGACGCAGCTTCCGACGTCGAGGCGCGCGGGCACGTGGCGGTCGCGCTCGGGCTGGTGGGGGACCGCGCTTCGATCCAGCGCATCCAAGAGATCGTCGCGAAGTCGAAGTACCGTCCGGACCTCCTGCGCAACACGGCGCTCGCCCTCGGACTGCTCGGGGACAAGGAGCTCGTTCCGCAGCTCGTGTTCATGCTGCGCAACGCGACGGGGCTTTCCGCGCGCGCTGCGATCGCGTCGGCGCTCGGCTTGATCGGGGATCGGCGCAGCATCGAGCCGCTGCTGGCGATGCTCGGGGACCGCGAAAACTGCACCGACCTCGCGCGCGCCTTCGCGGCGGTGGCGCTCGGCATGTGCTGCGACAAGGAGCTCTTGCCGTGGAATGCGAAGCTGGCCGCGGACTCGAACTACCGAGCGAGCACGGCGACGCTCTACTCGCCGGATACGGGCACGGGAATCCTCGACATCTTGTGAACTTGCGCTGGTGGGACAGCGGAGGGGGGGCCGCGCTACTCTCTGCGTGCCATGAACAAGCTCCTGCGCTCCAAGCGACTCCTCGTCGGGGTCGTGCACCTGATCGCCACGCCCGGTTCGCCGCGTTTCTTGGGCGATCGTCGCGCCATCCTGCGCCGCGCCGGCGACGACGCCATGGCGCTCATCGGCGGCGGCTGCGACGCGCTGATCGTCGAGAACTTCGGCGACGTGCCGTTCTTCGCCGAGTGCGTGCCTCCGGAAACCATCGCGACCATGGCCCTCGCGCTGCAGAGCGTGATCGAGGTGGCAGGTGGCGCTCCGGTCGGCGTCAATGTGCTGCGCAACGACGCGCGCGCTGCGCTCGGGTTGTGCGCGGCGACGGGGGCGCGCTTCGTGCGCATCAACGTGCACGCCGGCGCCGCGGTGACGGATCAAGGCGTGATCGAGGGCAAGGCGGCGGAGACGCTGCGCGAGCGCTCGCGCATCTGCCCGGGAGTCGCGCTCCTGTGCGACGTGCACGTCAAGCATGCGGTCCCGCTCGGCGGCGGCTCGATCGAGACCGCGGCGGCGGACACGCTGCACCGCGGGCTGGCGGATGCGTTGGTGGTGAGCGGCTCGGGTACGGGCTCGGCACCCGACGTCGAGCGCGTCGCCGCGGTGCGGCGCGCTGCGGGCAACGCTCCCGTGTTGATCGGCTCCGGCCTCGACGAGGCGAATGCGGGTCAGCTGTTCGAGTACGCGAGCGGCGCGATCGTCGGGACTTCGCTCAAGCGCAACGGCAAGGTCGACGAGCCCGTCGAAGTGGCGCGCGTCGAGCGCCTGCGGCGGCTGCTCGATGGGCTCGGGGCCAAGGCGTGAGCCTCGAGCAGCACAAGGGCTCGGCTCCCGCCAAGCTGCGCTTCGCGGTGATCACGATCAGCGACACGCGCGATGCGAGCACGGACCGCGGCGGACCGTTTCTCGTGGAGAGCGTGCAGGGCGCGGGCCACTCCGTGACGTTGCGCGAGCTCGTCAAGGACGAGCGCGACGCGATCGCGGCGGCCGTGCGGCGCGCGGTCGCGCAGGGCGACGTCGATCTGGTGCTCTGCACGGGCGGCACGGGCATCGCCCCGCGCGACGTGACCTACGACACGCTGCGCGGAATCCTCGACAGCGAGATCCCGGGCTTCGGCGAGCTCTTCCGCTGGCTCAGCTACCGCGAAATCGGTGCGGCCACGATCCTCTCGCGCGCGCTCGGCGGGCTTCTGTGCGGCAAGGTCGTGCTGGCCCTGCCCGGCTCGCCCAAGGCCCTGCGGCTCGCCATGGACGAGATCGTGCTCAAGGAGGCCGGACACCTCGTCGCGCAGGCGCGCGGGCCGCAGGGGGCCTGAGGGTGGAGCGGCGATGACGGGCGACGAGTCCCACGACCACGGGCCGGGCGAGGCGCACGGCCACAGCCAGGGCCACAGCCACGGCGCCGGCCATGGGCACGGCGATCCCTACGTGTGGCAGCCGCCCGAGCGGCGCAGCCGGATGGGGTGGTGGCTGCTGGCGGCCGGGGTGGCGCTTGTGGTGCTCGGGGCCGCGCTGCGCCTGTGGGCGGGGAGCTAGGCGCCCGGCGCGGTTTCGGCGGGCTGGACCTCGACAACCCGCGCTCGGAAAGTCGAGGATGTTCGCGTCGCGCGCCGATCGGAGTGCGACGAAAGGCCCTCGATGCTCGCAGTCGCGTTGCTCATGTTCTCGGCCATGCAGGAATCCGCGCCCCGCCACTGGGAGCACGTGCTCGTTCGTCACCAGTCCTTCGAGGACTTCTTCGCCGGCGGAATGGCGAGCGCGTACCGCGCGGAATTGAATGCGGACGCGCCCGTGCGGCTCAGCACCGGCGCGATTTCGGGGAGCAGCGAGCAGATCGACCAGCTGTGGTCGCAGGATCCGGCGAACCTCGCGGGCTGGCTCGATGGCTTCTACGAGTCGACCGAGCTCTACGTCACCGGCGGCTTCGAGGAGGCGCTCGTCTCGTGGAACGCGACTGTGCCCGAGGGAACGGGCATGTGCCTCGAGCTGCGCGTGCGCGAGAGTGGCAAGACGCCGTGGTCGCCGTGGCTCTACGTCGGCGACTGGGGCAGCGTCACGCCGCCGCCTTTGTACCTGCGCAAGGACGATCCGGGCGGGCCCAAGTTCGACGCGCAGGCGCCGCTGCGCACGGAGTTCGAGGGCGGCAAGGTCGACGTCGACTTCTTCGTCTCGTCGCGCACGTGGGGCCGCGCGCAGTACCGCGTCCGCACGACGACGGCGGATCCCACGCAGGCGCGTCCTGTGCTCTTGCGCAGCGTGACCCTGTGCTTCAGCCGTCGCGTGGCAGGGCCCTCGCCGGCGCATGTTCCGACGCTCTCCCGCCGCATCGAAGTGCCGTTCCGCAGCCAGAAGACCGAGCGCGCGGAGATCGCGGGGCGCATCTGCTCGCCAACCTCGGTGGCGATGCTGCTCGAGCACCGCGGCGTGTCGAAGCCCACGCAGCAGGTTGCGGATCTGCTCTACGACAAGCGCCACGAGATCTATGGCAACTGGACGCGCGCGGTGCAGGGCGCGTTCGAGCTCGGGGTGCCCGGCTATCTCGCGCGCTTCGGCGACTGGAAGTCGGTCGAGGAGGCGATCGCGGCCGGCCAGCCGCTGGTGATCTCGATCGCGGCGAAGCAGGGCGAGCTCGCGGGCGCGCCCTACAAGTCGACGGCGGGTCACCTGCTGGTGCTCACGGGCCTCGACGGGCAGGGCGGAGTGCACGTCAACGATCCGGCCGTGTCGGATCCGGCTGCGGGTGCGCGCACGTACAGTCGCGCGGACCTCGAGTGCGTGTGGATGGAACGCGGCGGCACGAGCTACGTGCTGCTGCCCAAGGCGAAGTGAGCGCGGGAGACAGCGACATGGACAGCAACGGAAAGCACGCTCTGCCGGACAAGCTCGCGCGACTGCCGCTCCTCAACAAGGGTCCGCAGGGACGCGTGCTGCGCTTCTTCACGGAGACGATCTGGGACGCGCGGCTCGAGGAACTCGGGCGCGTGCGCCGCTTCGGATACAAGTGCGCGCGCGTCGCGTTTCTCGCCACCGTCGGGTTCGTCGGCGACAACTGCGTGCTGCGCGCGATGGCGCTCACGTACACGACGGTGCTGTCGCTCGTGCCGCTGCTCGCGTTCTCCTTTGCGATCCTGAAGGGCCTGGGGTTCTACGAAGACCTGCGCCGCGAGCGCATCGAGCCGTACCTCGACACGCTCTTCGGCGCGGCAGGGCCGGCGCCTGCCCCGTTGCTCGAGACCAACGACGCTCCACTGGTCCTCGCGAGCGGAGCCCCGGAGCAGGGGCTGGCGCACCTGCGCGGAGTGTTCAACAACGTGCTCGACATGGTCGACGGCACGGATGTCAAGGGCCTCGGCGCCATCGGCCTCGTCGTGCTGCTGCTCGCGGTCCATCGGCTGCTGTCGAGCGTCGAGGCCTCGTTCAACCAGATCTGGAGCGTGCGCAAGGCGCGCACGTTGGTCCGCAAGCTCTCGGACTACCTGACGATGGTGGTCATCACGCCGATCTTCCTCGTGGTCGCGATCGGCGTCACCACGGCCCTGCAGAACGCGGGCGTGATCGAGTTTCTCGAGGAGAAGCTCGCGCTCGGCGTCGTGTTGCAGATCCTGATCAAGCTCGCGCCGGTGCTCGTCGGCTGGATGGCGTTCACGCTGCTCTACCTCGTGATGCCCAATCGCCGCGGTCGCTTCAGCGCCGCGCTGCTCGGCGGGTTTTTCGCCTCGCTGGCGTGGGAAGGCGCGCTGCTCGCGCACATCGCGTTCCAGATCGGCGTCGCCAAGTACAACGCGATCTACGCCGGTTTCGCGGCCATTCCGATCTTCCTCGTGTGGGTCCAGCTCTCGTGGCTGATCGTGCTGGCGGGCGCCGAGCTGGCATACGCCTCCGAGAAGCACTACGAGTACCAAGGCGTCGGCACCGGGACGCGCATCGGGCCCGCCCATGCCGAGCACGTGGCCGTGCGCCTGATGGCGCGGCTGTCGGAGGCCTTTCTCGCCGGAGAGCGCGGGCCGAGCGTGCCCGAGCTCGCGCGGCGCGTCGGCGTCGCTGGCAGCACGGTGGAACGCCTGCTCTCCGACCTGCGCGAGCACGGGCTGGTGGCGGCGCTCGAGCCGTCCGAGGCGGGGCAGGCGCAGGGCTGGCAGCCCGCGCGCGACCCCGCGACGATTCGCATCAGCGACGTGCTGGTCGCCGTGCGCGGCGAGGTGCGCGCCAGCGAGGGTGGGCGGCTCCTGTCGCTCGACGCGCTCGCCGACCGCGCCCTGCGCGCGCTCGACGCCGAGGGCCGCTCGTCGGTCCACAACCGCACCATGCGCGAGCTGGTCGAGCGCGCGGCCCGCGAGGAGACCGCTCCCGACGCCGCGCCCGCGCCCAGCCCAGCGACCTGAGCCCCGCTCCGCCGCTGGATCGGCGTGGGGCGTTCGGTAGGGTAGCTCTCCATGTCGCGCGCGCGCGTCTCGCTGGTCGTTTGGATCGTGCTGGTCGCGAGCGTGGCGTGGTTCGCGCGCGAGGCGCAGAACCGGCGCGTGGAGTTGCCGGGGCGCGCGAGCTGGTTCAGCACGGATCCGGACACCCAGTACCACGTGCGGCGCGTGGAGCGCGCGCTCGACGAGGGCACGGTCGCGGAGACGGACGCGCGACTCAACGCGCCTCGGGGCTCCGCGATTCCGTGGCCGCCATACTTCACGCGCATGCTCGCGACGCTGCTCGGGCCCTTCGCGCCGTCCGAGGGTCGCGCCGAGTGGCTCGAGTGCGCGGTGGCGAGCTCCGCAGCCGTGGCCAGCGTGCTCGGGAGCGTGCTGGCGCTGCTCGTCGCTTGGCGGCTTGCAGGTGCGCCTGCGGGAGTGGCCGCGGGGCTGCTGCACGCGCTCAACGGCGCGGCCATCGAGTACGGGAAGCTCGGAAACGGCGACCACCATGCGTTCGTGTCGCTAGCGAGCGGCGCGGTGCTCGCGCTTCTTTCGCTCGGCATGAGCGAGCGCTCTCTGCAGGAACCGCGGCGCGGCGCGTTGTTCGGAGCGCTGGCGGGATCCGTCGCGGGACTTGCGCTGGGAACTTGGGTTGCCACGCTGATCCTCGTCGGGTGCGTGCAGGTCGCGTTCGTCGCGCTGCTCTTCGTTCACGCGCGCCGCTCGCTCCCGGGCCTCGGCGCGCTGGCGTTTGCATTCCATGTCGGTGCCGTGTTGGTCGCGCTGCCCGCGATCCTCTCGAGCCCGTGGACCGCCACGCATCCGTGGATCGTGGTCAACCTCTCGTGGTTCCACCTCGCCTACCTTGCGGCGGGAGCGCTGGTGTTCGCTCCGCTCGCGCTGCGGCCGGATTCGGCGTCGCTGCGCCGGGCGCTTCCGTTCGCAGCCATGGCCGCAGCGCTCGCGGCGCTCGCTTTTCTCGCGTGGTCCGAGGCCGCACCAGCGCGCGGCGTGCGCGAGGGGCTCGAGTGGGTGAGCCGCGTCGATGCGTTCATGGCGCGCATCGGTGAGTCGCAAGCGCTCGTGCGCGATGGGGAGCTCGCCCCGCTGCTGCGCATGCTCGGCTTCGCAGCGTTCGCACTGCCGATCGCCTGGCTGGCGCTCGCGCGCTGGACGTGGCGGGGTGAACTCCAGTTGCTTCCGTGGGTCGTGTCGAGCGCCGTCTTCACCGTACAGGCCTTCGGGCAGGCGCGCTTCGCCGAGGGGCTCGCGTTGCCGCTCGCCGTCGTGGTGGGCGTCGCACTGGGACGCGCGAGCTCGCTCGAGGCCTTGTCGCGCGTGCCGCTCGCAGCCCGCGCGGCCTTGCCCACACTCGCGGCTGCGCTGCTTTGCTGGCCCGCGCTTGCGCGCAGCGTGGAGCGCTGGCCGCTGCGCGGCGACGCGCTGCGCTTCGAGCGTCCCGCCACGATTGGCGCGCGCCTCGGGCTCGAGTGGATTGGCACGCAGCCGGAGCGCAGCGAGGGCGAGAGTGTGCTCGCGTTCTGGTCCCACGGTCACGCTGTCGAGCGGCTGGCGCGCCGCGGCAGTCTCGCGACCAACTTCGGCTCTTACGTGGGCGAAGAGGGCTTCCGCGCGTCGCCGGAGCTTTTGCTCGCAGAGGAGGAGCCGACGCTCGTGCGGCGCATGGACGAGCTGCGCGTGCGCTACGCGCTCGTCGACAGCGATCTTCCCAACGCGCTCAACACGTTGCTCGACGGCGTCGATCCCGCGCGCCGCGCGCGCTACGTCGAAGCGGGCAGCGAGCGCGGGGGCAATGTTCGGCCAGAGTGGTTTCTGACCTTCGGCGCGCGCGCGATGTTCGACGGTGCCGTGTTCGGTCCACTCGGAAGGGACGCGCGTCCTCTTGCTCAGCTGCGACTCGTATGGGTTGCGCCGCTGCGCGATCCGGCGCGCGCTCTGCGCGGTCCGCGCGATCTCGCGCGGGCCGCGTGGGTGTGGGAGCGCGTCGCGGGCGCGCGCGTCGAGGCGCGCGGCGCCATGGGCGAGACGCTCGAGGTCGTGCTGGCGCTGTCGCAGCCCGGTGGTGCGCAGCTCGAGTGGCGCGATCGAGCGCGGGTCGGAGACGATGGCGTCGCGCGGCTCGTGGTTCCCTATTCCACTGAGGCTGCCAACGGCGCCTGCGGAGCCGCGCGCCTCGTCGCTAGTGTCGGCGGCCGCGCGCTCGCCGGTTCGATTTCGGGGCGCGCAGTGCTCGACGGAGAGACGGTGCTCCTGCGCTAGACGCCGCTGTTCCGCGAACTAGCCGGGGCGCTGCTTCTTGAACTGCTCGAACGGGTCGGTCCAGCCCCGCGGCTGTGCATTCGCTGCGGGCTGCGCGGCGGGTGCGGGCTGCGTGGCCGGAGCGTGCTGAGCGCTCGGGGCGGCCTGTGCCGCAGGCTGCTGGGGCATCGGCGCGCGCGGTTGCGGTGCCGCCGCAGCGGGCTGCGGGCGCGCAGCCGATGCGGCCCCGGGGAGCGCCGCGATCGCAGACGGAACTTCGGCGCTCTCGCCGAACTTGGACGGGTCGAAGGACACGCCGATCGACTGCAGCTTGGCCAGCATGTCGTCCTTGTTGACCGATTTGAGGAAGGCCTCGCTGGGCTCGACCGTGCCCGCGCGCACCAGCTCGAGCAGGGAGTCGTTCAGGAGCTTCATGCCGAGCTTGCCGCCCATCTGCATGGCCGAGACGATGCCGTGGGTCTTGCCCTCGCGGATGTTGGCCGCGATCGCGGTGTTGACGACGAGGATCTCGAGCGCGGCCGCGCGCCCCTTGGGCTTTTTCTTGCACAGCGTCTGCGCGATCACGCCCTTCAGCGAGCTCGCGAGCATCGCGCGGATCTGGTTCTGTCGATCGGCCGGAAACTGGTCGATGATGCGATCGACGGTGGACGGCGCGGTGTTCGTGTGCAGCGTGCCGAACACGAGGTGACCCGTCTCCGCGGTCTCGATCGCGATCTCGATCGTCTCGAGGTCGCGCATCTCGCCGACGAGCACGATGTCGGGGTCCTCGCGCAGGGCGGCGCGCAGCGCGCGCTTGAAGGACTGCGTGTGGCGGTGCACCTCGCGCTGATTGATGAGACAGCGCTGCTGGCGGTGCACGAACTCGATCGGGTCCTCGATCGTGATGATGTGGTCGGTGCGCGTCTTGTTGATGTGGTCGATCATCGCCGCGAGCGTCGTCGACTTGCCGCTTCCGGTGGGACCGGTGACGAGCACGAGCCCATTGGAGAGCATGCAGAAATCGAGCGCGGCTTTCGGCAGTCCGAGCTGCGCCGCGGTGAGCACTTCGCTCGGGATCTGGCGGAACACGGCGCCGGGGCCGTTGCGGTCCATGAACAGGTTGGCGCGGAAGCGCGCGAGCCCCTCGACCTCGTACGCGAAGTCCGTGTCGTGCGACTCCTCGAACTCCGCGCGGTTGCGCTCCGGAACGATCTCGTAGAGGACTTGCCGCATCTCGTCGGGCCCGATCACCGGCGCGCCGTCGATGGGCGTCATGTCGCCCGACTGGCGGAAGAGCGGCCGGAGGCCGGAAGTCATGTGGAGGTCCGAGGCTCCGACCTCGACCATGCGGTGGAACAGAGCGTCGATCCAGGCCATGTCTTGGGCTCGCGAGAGTGGGGGGCGGGCACGGCGCGGGCTGCGCGGCGCGGGCCCCGGCGAGGCAAGAGATCGGCGCGCGCGGCTGCGGGACTTGAAGAATGTTCCCGCGCGGCCAGAGCCCTACAGCTTGGCGCCGGCCCGGGGATGTGCCGGGTCGAGCTCGAGCGCGCGCCGAAACTGCGCACGGGCCGCTTCGCGCTGTCCGAGGCGCTCGAGGGCAAGGCCGAGCTCGAAGTGGGCGTCGGCGGTCGGCCCGAGCGCGCAGCTGCGCTCGAGGGCCTCCCGCGCGCGCTGGAACTGGCCGAGGAACAGGGCCGCACGTCCGACGAGCCTGTGGCCGAGGGGCGACTCCGGCGCAAGGCGCGCGAACTCGAGTGCGTGCTGGAGAGCGAGGTCGTTGTCGCCCTTGTCGAGCGCGCGGCGCGAGGCGAGCTCGAGCGCGACGAGGGGCGGGCCGGGCAGGGCGAGCGCGAGTCCGATGCGGAAATCGACCTCGCTCGGCGGCATCCCGAAGCGCCCTTCGCCTTCCTGCGCGAACACGCGCAGCGCGCCCACGTGGCCCGGCTGCTCGTTCAGCGCGTAGTCGATGTCCTCGAGCGCATCGTGGCGACCGAGGGCCATGCGCGCGAGGGCGCGGTCGTAGCGCACGTTGGCCTGCGGCAGCTCGGGGCGCAGCGCGAGAGCGCGATCGAAGTGCTCGAGCGCGTCCTGCGACTTGCCGTCCTGATGCAGCAGCACGCCGAGCTTGTGATGTCCGAGGTAGCTCTCGGGCTCGATCGCGATCACGCGCTCGAACAGCGTGCGCGTGTCGCTCCAGTGCGCGGTCGTCTCCCGCGCCGCGAAGCCGAGAACGCCGATGCAACTCGCGCCCGCGAGGAGTGCGACTGTCCCGCGCCAGCGAACCAGCGCTGCGGCGACGAGTCCCGCGAGCGCGAACGAGGGCAGGTACGTGTAGCGATCGGCTGCGATCTGCTGGCCGGCATGCACGATGCCGATGACGGGCGCCACGAGCACGCCGAAGCTCCACCACGCAGTCCACAGAGCCGCGTTGGCGCTCGAGCGCTCGCGGCGCAGGAACAGAAACGCAGTCGAGACGCTGACGAAGACGAGCGAGGCCAGATAGCGCGCCTCGAGCAGAGAGAGGCGGGCGGGCAGCTCGTAGAACGGCGACAGACCGAGCGGCAGGAGCGTGTGGCGCAGGTACGAGCGGAACGCGAAGGTCGAGATCGCCACTCGCTCCGCCAGCGGGCGTGTGTCGAGGTCGGCGAGCACCTGTGTGCCATAGCGCTGGCCGAGGATTCCGAGGGCCGCTCCCCCGAGCGCGAGCGCGAGGTAGGGGAGCTTTTCGGCGAGCAGCGGACGCCAGCCCAGCCGGTCCTGCCGACGCAGAGGCCACGCGTCGAGCGCGAGCAACACGAGAGGGAATCCGAGTCCGGCGACCTTCGAGAGCAACGAAGCGGCGAAGGCGCAGATAGAGAGCACGAGCCAGCGCGAGCGCGCGGCGTGCGGGCGAAGAGCGCGGATCCACGACCACGCGGACAGCGCAAGAAACGCTCCGGATAGCACGTCGCGACGCTCGGTCAGCCACACGACGGACTCGACGCGCAGCGGATGCGCTGCAAAGAAGCACGCGCCGAGCGCAGCGGCCGCGATGCGCCTCGTGCCCACGCCGCAGCGCGCGAGCAGCTCCTCGAGCGCAAGGAACAGGAACAGCGCGCAGGTCGCGTGCAGCGCGAGGTTCGTGGCATGAAACATGCGCGCATCGAGGCCGGCGAGCTCGTAGTCGAGCGCGCAGCTCATCCACGTCAGCGGCATGTAGTGGCCTGCGTGGAAGCTCGTCCACATCCAGCGCAGGTGCTCTGCGTCGAGGCCGCGGAAGCCCTCGTTCAGCGTGAAATTCACGTCGTCGTCCCACGCGAGGAATGGGAATTCGAGCGAGACCCAGAACGGCAGCAGCGCCGCCGCAAGAACCGCGAGCGCGCCCAGCCAGCGCAGACGCGCCGCGGGGCCGGGCTCGACTGTGGATTCCCTGCTCATGCGACGCAGGAGCTTCTACACCGCTCGCGAGCCCGTCGGCAAGGACCCGCGCTCCAACTCTTGCACGCCGCGCGCTACTCTGCGCGCCATGAAGCTCACCCTGTCGGCCTTGCTGGCGCTGCTCGTCTCCTCGTGCGTTTCCACCCCTTCGGTGCTGCAAATCGAGGCGCAGGAATTCCTCGATCGCTACACGCGTGCCTACGTCGGGCTCTACGCCGCCGGAAGCGAGGCTCAGTGGGCGTCGCAGACGCGCATCGTCGAGGGGGACGACACCAATGCAAAGCGCACGCAGGCTGCCGAGGAGGCGACGGCGGCGTTCACTGGCTCGATCGAGAACATCGAGACGGCGCAGCGGCTGCTCGCGGGCCGTGCGGAGCTCACCGACCTGCAAGTGAAGCAGCTCGAGGGCGTGCTGTTCCGCGCCGCGAACGGTCCGCAGACGCAGCGCGAGCTCGTGAAGCGCCGCATCGCGGCCGAGACCGCGCAGGTGGAGAAGCTCTACGGCTTCACGTTCCGCCTCGACGGCAAGGAAGTCTCGGCCAACGAGATCGACGGCGGTCTGAAGTCCGAGCCCGACCTCGCGCGGCGGCGCGCGATCTGGGAGTGCTCGAAGGAAGTGGGCGTCGGCCTGCGCCCCGGGCTGGTCGAGCTGCGCGGGCTGCGCAACGAGGTCGTGCGCACGCTCGGCTACAAGGACTACTTCTCCTACATGGTCAGCGAATACGACATGACCACGGAAGAGATGGCCGCCAAGATCGAGGAGATCAACCGCGAGCTGCGGCCGCTGTTTCGCGAGCTGCACACGTGGGCGCGCCATCGCCTTGCGGAGAAGTACGGCCAGCCCGTTCCGGACCTGATTCCCGCGCACTGGTTGCCGAATCGCTGGGGGCAGGACTGGTCGAGCCTCGTCGAAGTGCAGGGCTTCGATCTCGACGCCGCCATGGCGACGCGCACGCCGCAGTGGCTCGTCGAGCAGTCCGAGCGCTTCTACACGAGCCTCGGCTTCGAGTCGCTGCCGAAGGTGTTCTGGGAGCGCTCCTCGCTCTATCCGCTCGCGCCGGACGCGGGCTACAAGAAGAACAACCACGCGTCGGCGTGGCACATGGACCTCGATCGCGACGTGCGCTCGCTGATGAGCGTCGAGTCGAACGCCGAGTGGTATGAGACGACGCACCACGAGCTCGGACACATCTACTACTACCTGTGCTACACGAATCCGCAGGTGCCGCCGCTGTTGCGCGAGGGCGCGAACCGCGCCTACCACGAGGCAGTCGGCTCGCTGATGGGGCTCGCCGCGATGCAGCCGCGCTTCGTGCAGGCGATTGGACTCGAGACCGGGGGACAGGCTGCCGACCCGATGCAGCTGCTGCTGCGCGAGGCGCTCAATTACGTGGCGTTCATCCCGTGGTCGACGGGCACGATGTTCTCCTTCGAGAAGGAGCTCTACCACGACGAGCTCGATCCGCAGCGCTGGAACGCGCGCTGGTGGGAGCTCGCGGCGCGCTACCAGGGCATCGCACCGCCCGCGCCGCGCGGCGAAGAGTTCTGTGACGCGGCGACGAAGACTCACATCAACGACGACCCTGCGGGCTACTACGACTACGCGCTCAGCTTCGTGCTGCTCTTCCAGCTGCACCAGCACATCGCCACGCAGATCCTGCATCAGGACCCGCGCGACACGAACTACTACGGCTCGAAGGAAGTGGGCGAGTTCCTGCGCGGCATCCTCACGCCGGGCTCGAGTCGCGACTGGCGCGAGGTGCTGCGCGAAGCCACGGGGTCCGATCTCTCGGCGCGCGCCATGGTCGAGTACTTCGAACCCCTGCGCCTGTGGCTCGTCGAGCAGAATCGCGGCCGGACCTGCACGTTGGCGGACCTGTGAGCGCTGGGAAGATCTTTCCCGCGGCGTCGACGGCGCGGCGGGAGTAGGCTTCGGCTCGGGAGCCATGCAGTACGGCAAGAAGGTCGTTGTCGTGATGCCCGCGTACAACGCGGCCTCGACCCTCAAGAAGACTTGGGATGAGGTGATGGCGCAGGGCGTCGTCGACCTCGTGGTCGTCGTCGACGACGGCAGTCGCGACGAGACGGTGGCGATCGCGCGCACCTTGCCGAACACGGTCGTCCACGTGCACCCCAAGAACCGCGGCTACGGCGGCAACCAGAAGAGCTGTTACCGCATCGCGCTCGATGCCGGGGCCGACATCGTGATCATGGTGCACCCGGACTACCAGTACACGCCGCTGCTCCTCCCGGCGATGAGCTCGATGATCGCCAACGGGCTCTACGACTGCGTGCTCGGCTCGCGCATCCTCGGCGGCCGCGCGCTCGCGGGCGGCATGCCGATCTGGAAGTACGTCTCCAATCGCTTCCTCACGGCCGCTGAGAACGCGCTGATCGGCGCCAAGGTCAGCGAGTACCACACGGGGTACCGCGCCTTTTCGCGGCGCTTGCTCGAGAAGGTCGACACCTCGCGCAACAGCGAAGACTTCGTGTTCGACAACCAGATGCTTGCGCAGATCGTCTGGCACGGCTTCACAATCGCCGAAGTGTCGTGCCCGACGAAGTACTTCCCCGAGGCGAGCTCGATCAACTTCTCGCGCAGCGTGAAGTACGGCTTTGGCTGCCTCGGCGTCGGGCTCTCGTTCCGGCTCGCGAAGCTCGGCCTCGTGTCCTCGCCGCTGTTCCCGCGCTAGCGGCCCGGCGCGGGAATCGGCTGCGGGTTGCGCGGCAGCGGCTGCGGCAGATTGGCGATCACGTGCAGCAGGCCAGCGATGGCGCCGGAGCCGAGCGCGAGCTCGCGCGGATGCACGCTGTCGAGCGTGTCGCGTTCGCAGTGGTGGTGGTCGAAGTAGCGTTCGTCGTCGGGCCGAAAACCAACGAGCGGCACGCCCGCGGCCGCGAGCGGGCCGATGTCGACGCCGCCACCTCCGACGCGCAGCGCGTTGGCGCTCGCCGAGTCGAGCAGCTCGACGATGGCGCGCAGGGACTCGAACGCGCGCGGGTTGGCGTCCGTGGCGAAGCCGCGCGGCGTGAAGCCGCCCGCATCGGACTCCAGCGCGAGCACGTGGCGCTCGAGCTCGCCGATGTGTCCCTTGTAGTAAGCCTCCGCTCCGCGCGCGCCGTTCTCCTCGTTCATGAAGAGCACCACACGGATCGTGCGCCGCGGCTGAAGGCCGCGCGCGAGGATCAGCCGGGCGGCTTCGAGCGAATGGGCGCAGCCTGCGCCGTCGTCGTGGGCCCCGTGGCCGACGTCCCACGCGTCGAGATGGCCGCCGACGACGACGATCTCGCGCTCGACCCCCGTGCCGGGAATCTCGCCGACGACGTTGTGTGAAAGCACATCGGGCAGCGTGCGGCACGAGAGCTGCAGGTTCACGCGCACGCGCTCGCCCGCGGCGACGCGCGCCGCGAGCCGATCGGCTGCCAGCGTGCTCAGCGCGGCGGCGGGCAGCGGCTCGACATCGAAGTCGTAGCGCATGGCGCCCGTGTGCGGGTGATCGTCGAGCGCCATGGTCATCGAGCGCACGAGCGCGGCGCGCGCGCCGACGCGCGAGGCTTCGCTCGCTCCTCGACTGCGTTGGTCGACCGCGCCTCCGTAGGCCGCGAAGCAGTCGTGTTGCGCGGGATCCATCGGGCGGTTGAAGAGCACGATCTTGCCGCGCGCCTCTGCCGCGCGTGCGCGCAGCTCCTCGAAGCTCGTCACGACCAAGACCTCGGCGCTCACACCGCCCGGAGGCGTCGCGACGCTGCCGCCGAGCGCGAGGATCGAGAGGCGCTCCTGCGGCAGGCCGTCCGCGTCGAGCACGCGCAGCGACTCGGTCTCTCCGCGTTCCCAGTGGGGGACGAGCACGGGCTCGAGGCGCACGTTCGAGAGGCCGATGGCGCGCATGGTGCGCTCGCCCCACTCGACCGCGCGCGCCGCCCCCGCGCTTCCGGAGAGGCGCTTGGGCGCCGTGCGGCACAGGTCCGAGAGCAGCGCATAGCTCTGGCCCTTCACGAGGGAGTCGCGCACCAAGGCCTCCACGTCGGCGCGGAAGGGCTCGAGGTCCGGGCGCGGCGAAGGAAGCTCCGCGGTCGGGACGGGCGGTGTCGGGCCCGCGGGCGCGCTCGCACAGGAGGCACCGTACGCGAGGGTCGCAAGAACGGCAGCTTGACGCGCGAGGTTCATGGCGGCGGATTCTACAATCGCGCGCCGAAGCTCCGGATGAACGCGAAGGTCGAGATCCTGCACGAAGACGAGCACCTGCTCGTCGTCTCCAAGCCATCGGGCCTGCTCTCGGTCCCGACTCCGGGCGCCGAGGGGCGCACCGTTCTCGACGCCGTGCGCGAGCAGGGCTACGCGGTCTCGCCGGTGCATCGGCTCGATCGCGAAGTGTCGGGCGCGCTCCTGCTCGCCCGCGACGCCGAGACGCGCAAGGGGCTCGAGGAGCTCTTCCGCGAGCGCACCGTGCGCAAGTTCTACTGGGCGCTGGTCCTGATGGGACCGAAGCACGAGCAGGGAACGATCAACTTCCCGATCCTCGAGGACGGAGCACAGGCGCGCGTCTCCGCGATCGGCAAGCCCGCGCGCACGAACTACCGCGTGCTGGCGCGCGGCATGGCCGCCAACGAGGTCGAGGTCGAGCTCGTCACCGGTCGCTACAACCAGATTCGCCTGCACTTCGCGCACTCAGGCTGGCCGCTCGTCGGCGACCGCAAGTACGGCAAGTTCAAGCAGGACCCGTTCCGCTTTCCGCGCGTCGCGCTGCACGCGCGGCGGCTGGAGTTCGCGCATCCGCGCAGCGGAGCGCCGCTCGTGGTCGAGGCTCCGCTTCCTGAGGATCTCGCGCTCCTGCGCGAGCGCGTCTTCAGCGTGCCGCTGAAGGCTTCTCGCAAGCGCCGCGAGCAGCCGCCCCCGAGTTAGCCCGTGCCGAGCTAGCCCGTGCCGAGCTAGCCCGTGCGCGTCACTTGGGCTCGGGTCCGGCGACGCGCCAGCGCGCCGGGTCCTCGCAGGCCATGTCGAAGCCGCGCGCGCCCTTCACGACGCGCCCCTTGACCCACAGGAAGTTCTGCACGAACTCCTCGTCGTCGCGCTTGTCGAGCCCGAGGCCCTCGTACTTCGCGACGTGCTCGCGAGCGAACTTGGCGCGGAAGGCGGGCTGCTTGTCGCCGGTGCGGAAGAGCACCGTCACGCTGCCGTCGTCCTCGCGGAAGATGCGCTGGATCGAGCCGAAGATCGAGACGTCCTCGCCTTTCGCGGACGTCGCCAGCGCGCGCTCGAGCTCGTGCGGCATGTCGGCCGCGGCCACGTGCTCGGCGTCCTTGGCGGCTGCCGCGCGGTAGCTCTCGATGGCCTCCGCGCGCGCGTCCCACCAGGGCAGCAACTTCTCGTAGGGACGGCGCGCGCTGCGCGCACCTTCGGTCTTGGGCACGTTGGTGGCCGGATCCCAGATGCCGCGCTTCGCGTTGCGCGCGCGCGACTGCGCCGCCACGAACAACTCGTGGCACACGAGGTCGTTGCCGTACTTGTTGAAGTAGGGGCTCTTGCCGAGCTCGACGAGCAGCAGGTTGAAGTTGCGGCCGTCGGGCAGGATCAGGTGGCACAGGAGGCGCCCGTAGACGTCGCGCTCCTCGCGGTCGCCGGCGAACTTGAGGCCGACCTTGGGCTTCTCGCCCGGCTTGGCGAGGTCGGCAAAGAACTTGGCGGCCCACTGGGCGCAGTCCTCGCCGAAGACGGTCGAGGGCTTGGTCGGATCGGTGCTGTTGGTCGCGAACTTCTCCTCCGTGTCGACGCAGGAGAGGCGCAGCTTCTCGAGCTTGCCGCCGCGCTGGATGTGGACCGTGTCGCCGTCGACGACTTTTTCGACGTCGTAGAGCTCCGTGGGCGGGACCGGCTTCCAGCCCGAGTTCGCCTCGACCGTCGCCGTCGCCCCGGCGGACTGGCCGTCCCCGCAGGCCGCGGCGAGCTGCATGGGGAGGAGCGCAAGGGCGAGCAGGAGCGGGGCGAGCGGCAGGACGCGAGCGGAGCGGGGGATCGGGTGCATGGGAGCCTCGTGGCGCGCCATCTTGCGACCTCGCCGCGCGCCCGTCGCGCGCTCTTTATCGAAATCCGCCGATCCGTACGATCTCCGAACCATGAGCGACACGCAGAGCGGCGCGGTGCCCGTCGAGAATGCCCCCGAACGCCCCGCCGGAGGGCTCGTGCTGCGCGGCACCCCGGTGTCTCCGGGACTCGCGCTCGGCCCGATCCACCGCAAGGACCACGACCTCGACAACGCCTCGCTCGAGCGCATTCCGCGCGAGGCCGTCGAGCGCGAGCTCAACCGCTTCCACAAGGCGCTCGGCGACGCGCGCGCGCAGCTCGTCGACCTCAAGGAGAAGCTCGCGGGCAAGGTGCCGGCGGAGGACGCGCGCATCCTCGACGTCCACGTCGCGTACCTGAAGGACTCGGTGTTCCACTCCGACGTCGAGAACCTGATCTTGGGCGAGCAGCTGTGCCTCGAGGCCGCGATCGCCAAGGTGATCGCCGACTTCGACCGCATCTTCAAGCTCGTGCAGAACGAGACGCTGCGCGAGCGCGCAGTCGACCTGCGCGACGTCGGCATCCGCGTGCTCCGCCACCTCGAGCGCCCGGCGGGGGAAGGCGCGAGCGTCCAGCCGCGACCCAAGGACTACGTGCTCGCCGCGAAGGAGCTGTCGATCGTCGACATGTTCAACCTGCAGGGTGAGCACGTGCTCGGCATCCTCACGGAGGCGGGCGCACTCACGAGCCACGCGGCGATTCTCGCTCGCTCGATGCGCATCCCGACCATCACGGCCGTCGCAGGCCTGCTCGACACGGTGCGCGAGGGCGACTTCGCGATCGTCGACGCCAGCGAAGGCATGGCGCGCATCAATCCCGACGAAGTCGTGCGCGCGCAGTACGGCGAGGCGCGCGCGGAGGCGCCGGTGGTGGTGGAGGATGACGGCTTCCGCGCGCGCGACGCGCGCACGGCCGATGGCACGCAGGTGCGCCTGTTCGCTTCCTGCGGAAACTTGCCGGAAGTGCAGGCCGTGCGCGCGCAAGGCGTCGACGCGATCGGCGTGTACCGCACCGAGCTGCTGTTCCTCGTCGACAAGGAGGCGCCGAGCGACGAGACGCTCGCGCAGCACTATGCCGCCGTCGTTTCCGCCGCGGGCGGCGCCCCCGTCACGTTCCGCCTGCTGCACGCGGATTCCGGAATGGGGCTGCCGTTCTTGCACGAAGCGCGCGAAGCGAACCCGGCGCTCGGTCGCGTCGGCGTGCGCGCGCTCCTGTCGCGCGAGCTCGTGCTGCGCCGCCAGCTCGCGGCGATCTTGCGCGCGGGCGCGGGCGGCCCCGTGCGCATCGCGCTGCCGTTCGTCACGGACTGCGGCGAGCTGCGACGCGTGAAGGAGATCCTGTTCGAGGAGAAGCTCGAGCTGCGCAAGCGCGGCGTGGCGATGCCGGAGAAGCTGCAGATCGGCGTGATCGTCGAAGTGGCCGCGGCGCTCTTCGGCGCGCAGGACCTCGCGCGCGAGTCCGACTTCGTGCTCGTCAATCTCGATGCGCTCACGCAGCACCTGCTCGGCGTCGATCGCGACAATTCCGAGCTGCGCGCGTGGTTCGAGGCTCTGCATCCGTGCGTGCTGCGCGGCGTGAAGTCGCTCGTCGACGCGTGCGAGGAGCTGCACCGTCCGCTCGGAGTGTTCGGCGTCACGGCAGTGCGACGCCACAACCTGCCGTTCCTCGTCGGCGCCGGCGTGCGCGAGTGGTGCGCGGAGCCCGGCGAGCTGCGCGCCGTCGCCCACGAGCTCGATCGCATCCCGCTGCGGCAGGCGCAGACGGCCGCGCACGCGCTGCTCTCGAGCTCGTGCCAAGCCGAGACGCTCTCGCTTGTCGAGGGCTGGAAGCACGGCTACGCGCGCTCCTGACCGCGCGCCGAGGTCGCTCGACCGCGAGCGCCCCGATCCCGGGCGAGGAAGGTGCGTCGGCCGCCTCGCTTGCGTTCCCAACAGACGCCACAGACTGGCGGGGAGCGGTGGAGAGCCGGTGGGTTCGAGGTGGGGGAGAGGTGGGTGACTTGTGGAAAAATCGTGGAAGGAACCAGATCTGGCGGTTGAACCGTGTTTCAACACCAGATAGTGTGGGTCCCGCCGCAGCCGGGCCGATTTTGACGTTCGTCCAAATCTCGGACGCGGCGCCCCAACCGCAGCCGTCCCTGGCAGGACAAGAGGCCGCGACCGTGATCGACGAGAAGGACCGTTTCTACTCCCGTCTCGCCACCATCCCCGGGATCCACCCCATGCCGTCCATCGGCGACTGGATCCTCCTGCGCGTCGAGCGCCCGAACGACGTCGCGCGCCGCGTGACCCGTCGGCTGGTGCCGGGCATCGTCAGCGTGCCGCGCCACATCGATGGTGCCGTGCGCGTGGTCGTCAGCGACCCCAAGACCAACGAGCGCGTGTTGCGCGCTCTCAAGGAAGCCGTCGCCTGAGCTCTTGGGCTCTCGCGGACTCGCAGCGCACCCGCGCGGTGCAGGGCGAGTCGGCGACAGCTGCTGGATGGCTCGAGCGAGCGGAGCGCGCGACGCTCCGCGCTGGTGTTCCTCCGCCACGGACTGCCGCGCCGCGCGAGAGACGCGTTCTCCCGCGCGCCTGAGGGCTGAGCGAGCCGCGGGCTCGCCGTGTGCGACTCCCGGTCGGTCACCGGGTTCCGAGTTGTGGCCGCAAGGGAATCGGCGAGCGCCGCCGCGCGCCCGAGCTCTGCCCGCGCCACGACGATTTGCCGCTGCTCCACGACCATGCCCCGCCGCGTTCGACATCGCTATACGGCCAAGACCGCTGACAAGTACGTGCTGTACCAGAAGGCGGTGCAGTCGCCCGAGACGGACATCGCGCTGATCCGGCGCATCTTCCGCAGCGAGCGCGAGCGCGAGCCCCGGCACCTGCGCGAGGACTTCTGCGGCACGGCGCTCATCTCGTCCGAGTGGGTGCGCGGACATCGCGAGAACACCGCGGAAGGCTTCGACCTCGATCCCGAGCCGCTGGCGTGGGGGCTGGCTCACAACTGCAAGGGCCTCGACCTCGCGCGCCTCACGCTGCACGAGCTCGATGTCCGCGCCTCCGGCCTGCGCCGCCCCGACGTGCGCATCGCGTTCAACTTCTCCTACTGGGTGTTCCACGAGCGGCCCGCGCTGCTCGCCTACTTTCAGTCCGCGCGCCGCTCGCTCGCCAAGGACGGGCTGTTCCTGATCGACCTGTACGGCGGTCTCGACGCCCCGGCCGAGCTCGAGGAACGCCGGCGCTGCGGCGGCTTCACCTACGTGTGGGACCAGCACCGCTACTGGCCGGGCACCGGGGAGTACACCTGCTTCATCCGCTTCGAGTTCCCCGACGGCAGCGAGCTCAAGGCCTTCCGCTACGACTGGCGCCTGTGGACCCTGTGCGAGCTGCGCGACCTGCTGGTCGAGGCCGGGTTTTCCAAGGTCGAGCGCTACTTCGAAGGGGCGGGCGAGAAGGGCGAGGGCGACGGCATCTTCCGGCGCGGCACGCGCGGCGAGAACTGTGGCGGGTGGCTCGCGTACCTCGCGGCGTGGGCCTGAGCGAGCGCGGCTAGCGCGGCTGCGGGGCCGAGGCGGAGCGCACCACGCCGGCTGCGTCGATCTCGAGCTCCCACGGCGCGGTTACGTGCCAGCGCACGTGGTCGGGCAAGTCGACGTGCTCGCCCGGAGGCAGGTCCTCGACCACGCGTCGCTCCTCGTCGCCGCGCTCGCGCAGCGCGAGCAGCACGAACACGCGCGGCGCATCGGCGAAGCCGCGGGCGAGCTCGCGCAGGTGCTCGCGGCAGTGGTCGCAGTCGATGCGGTAGAGGACCCACAGCGCCTCCGTCGGCAGCTTGCGCGTGTCGGTCCAGCGCGCGAGCTCGGTGTCGTGGATCGAGCGGCCGATCCACGTCGAAGGATCGAAGGTCGCGTGCTCGATCTTCGGCGTCGCGCGATCGGGCGCGGGCGCACGCTCGCAGGCGCTCGCCGCCAGCGCGAGCGAGAGCAGAACCGGGGCGAGCGCGCGCACGCTAGTCGCCGTGGCGCGTGGCCGAGCGCACCACGCCGCCTTCGAGGACGAGCTCCCAAGGCGGAAGCTCGGGCCCGACGACCCACGTGACTTCCTTCGGCAGCGCGGCCTGCTCGCCGGGCGGCTTGATCTTGACCACTTGCTCGGTCTCGTCTTTGTCCGTCGCGAGGCGCACGAACACGTAGAGCTTCGGATCGCTGCCGAAGTTCGCCTCGAGCGCCTTCAGGTAGTCGGCGCAGTGCGAGCAGGTCTCGAGGTACAGGATCCACGTGCCGTCCTCGGGGTAGGCGCGCGTGTCCATCCACACCGCGAGGTCGGTGTCGTGGATCGACTTGCCGATCCACTCGGGCGGACGCAGGCGCGCCCAGCGCGGGAGCGAGTCCGGCAGCTTCCACTTGCCGCTCGCGTCGAAGCTCGGCACGAGGAAGCCGTCGGCGGAGTTGGGGCGCGCGTTGGCGGCATTCGGGCTGGTCTTCGGGAGCTGGGGCAGCGCGGGCGGCGGCGGAAGCTTGGGCGTGGTCCCGGGCGTCTCGCCCGCAGGCGTCGTCGTCGGGGCGGTCGCGTCCGTCGAGGTGCTCGCGGGCGCCGGCGTCTTGCGCGCGCCGTCGATCAGGGGCAGGGCCACGAAGGGCGCGACGACGCCGACGAGCGCGCCGAGCGCGACGCGCGCAAGCGGCAGCGGCGCGGCGGGGATCGCCTGCCACGGCCGGGTGAAGAGCAGGAACGCGAACAGCGAGCCGTCGATGGCGAGCATCGCGTAGGGGGAGAGCGAGATCGCGCCACCGAAGCAGCCGCAGCTCGTCGAACCCTCGGCGATCAGCTTGAGCAACACGCCGACGAACACCGTGAGCAGCGCGCTGACGAGCCACCAGCCGATGCGCGGCACGAGGAGCGCGATCAGGGAGAAGGCGAGCTCGGTAGCGACGATCAGCTGGAAGTTGAGCTGCTCGCCGAGCGCCTGCGAGAGCGGGTTCTCGCGGATAAAGATCGGAATGTCCGCCGGCGAGCCGGCCACGAGCTTGATCAGCGCTACGCCGAGGATCCACAGCGCCGGGAGGCGCACGGCGAGGGGACTGAGCTTGGCGAAGGGGTGGTCGACGGACTTCATGGGGGTAGGGTGCGGGCTCGCGGCGGGCGGTTCAAGCGCGAACGCCGAGGGTACGGAGAGCTCGGCGGCGGAGTTGGCGGCAGTCTCGGCTCGGGAGGTGTCCGGGCTGCTCCCCCGGCTCGCAGCCGCCCGCCATGCAGTACCCTTGGCGGCACGATGGACAGCCACGCAAGAGCTCCGCGCGGCGGGGAGCCGGACGACGACTGCCCCGGCGAGGTGCTCGAGCGCGAGCACTGGACCCGCACGCGCGTCGGCCTCGGCAACCCGGGGGTGCGCTTCGACTGGGAGGCTGCCTTCGGCCGCAGCGCGCGCCGCATGGTCGACTTGGGCTGCGGCAACGGCCGCTACCTGATCCAGTCCGGCTACGCGCGGCCCGACACGGACCACCTCGGGGTCGAGCTGGTGCCGCCGGCGGTGCGCATGGGCAGCCTGCGCGCGGGCCAGCGCGGACTCACCAACGTCAAGTTCGCTTGGGGGGACGCCAGCGAGTTCATCTGCGAGCGCGTCGAGCCCGCCTCGCTCGACGAGGTGCACCTCTACCACCCGCAGCCCTACTACGACCGCGCCAAGGTCCTCAAGCGCCAGCTCAGCCCGCGCACCTTGCTCGCGATCTGGCTCGCGCTGCGCGGCGAGGGCCTGTTCGTGTTCCAGACCGACAACCCCGAGTACGCGCGCTATGCCCACGAGAACGCGGGGCAGCTGTTCGAGTGGCGGCCGCGCAAGGGGCCGTGGGAGGACGCGCCCGAGGGGCGCACGCAGCGCGAGCGCGTGGCGCTCGCCCAAGGGCTCGAGATCTTCCGGGTCGAGGCCGTGCGGCTGCCGCTCGAGGTGCGCGAGGCCGAGCGGCGGGTCGCCGGGATGATGGAGCCCGACTTCGACGCCAATAAGAAGGGTTTCGACAGCCGCAGCCCCCGCGGCGGGGGTGGCGGACGGCGGGGGACGCGTCGCAGGGCTTGAACTGCGAGCCCCGCGGCGGGAAAGTGCTCGCCCCAAGGGCCCGGAGGCCCCTCTCCCCGATGGTCGATTGCAAGGACTGCACGTGGTTTCGTTCGTTCCCCGGTGACACGGTCTGGAAGCGCCGCACCGGCTGCTACCACCCGGAGAACATGGATCAAAAGCTCTCCGAGCGCGTGCATCAGGCGCAGGAGATCCCGGGCGACCACGAGAAGCTCAACGTGCGCGGCGACTGCGCGCGCTTCGAGGCGTTGCCGCGCAAGGGTTCGCTGCTCTCGCGCATGCTGACCGCTCTGCGCAGCTGACGCGCGTTCGTTCTCGGCGCTCTGTGGCAGCGCTGGTCCCCTGGGGCGCGCCGCCTGCTCTCGCTCACGCCTGCGCGGCGAGTGCGCGCAAGCGACCGAGCAGCGCTGCCCCGTCCTTTTCGCGCAGCCACTCGAGGCGGTGCTCCTCGCTCTCGACGAGGCCGCCGGCCGTCCAGTAGCGCAAGAGCTGCTTGACGCGCGCGGCGATGCCGCCGCCCGGCCACTGGTTGCGCTCGCGCATCAGGTCCGCGTAGTCGACGAGGAAGCGCGCGGCCTCGCCGCGCGTGACGCTCCGGCCGCTGAAGATCCACGGGTCGGCGAGCGCGCCGCGGCCGACCATCGCGAGGCGCGCGCCAGTTTCGCGGCGCAGGCGCTCGAAATCGGCGTGGTGCTCGACGCCCCCGTTGCCGCACACGGGGATCGACACGGCGCTCGCGGCGCGCGCGATGCGCGTCCAGTCGACTTCGGGGCAGTAGGCCTCCGCGCGCGTGCGGCAGTGCACGGTGAGCATCGCCGCGCCACCCCGCTCGGCCGCGCGCGCGAGCTCTTCGACCCGGCTCGCATCGTCGTACCCGGCGCGGATCTTGGCGGTCACGGGCACCGAGACGGCGCTCGCGACGGCGCGCACGACGCGCTCGACGGCGGCGGGGTCCTTCAGCAGCGCGGAGCCCGCGCAACCCGCGATCGCGCCCTTGGCGGGACAGCCGAAGTTGAGATCGACGAGCGGCGCTCCGGCTGCCACGGCGTTGCGCGCGGTCGCAGCGAGGCGCTCGAGGTCGTTGCCCATGAGCTGCACGCCGACCGGCTGCGCATGGCGCGACGGTCCGATGTGGCGGCGCACGATCGCTCGCGGCACGGGCGTGGCGTGGACGCGCACGAACTCGGTGAACGTGCCACCCAAGTGCTCTGGCTGGTTGCGCGACAGCACGAGGTCGCGGAAGCAGGGCTCCGTCACGCCTTCCATGGGCGCGAGCAGCCACGGGGCCGTGAACGGCAGTGTGCGGGCGGTGGGAGAGGGCGGGGCGGACGACATGACGAGGCGTGCAGGCGTGGTTGTACCCGGCGCACGCGCGCTGTGCGCAGCGTAGAGTCTGCGCGACGATGGCGACCGCGATCCTCGGCATCCTGAACATCACGAGCGACTCCTACTCGGACGGCGGGCGGTTCCTCGACCCCGCGCGGGCGCTCGAGCACGGCCTGCGGCTCGCGGGCGACGGCGCGGCGATGGTCGACGTCGGCGCCCAGTCGAGCCACCCCGACGCGGCGGACGTGCCCGTCGCGACGCAGATCGATCGGCTCGCGCCCGTCGTGGCTGGGCTCGTGACGCGCGGCGTGCGCGTGAGCATCGACACGCACCAGCCCGAGGTCGCGCAAGCGATGCTGAAGCTCCGGGCGCACGCGATCAACGACATCAAGGCGCTGCGCGACGAGCGCATGCTCGCGCTGCTCGCGCATTCCGACTGCAGCGTGATCCTGATGCACTCGACTTCGAGCGCGGCGCGCGCCGAGCGTGCGGCGCCCGCGGAGACGGACTGGATCGCGCGCCTGCTCGCGTTCTTCGAAGAGCGCATCGCGACCTGCGAGCGCGCCGGCATCGCTCGCTCGCGCCTCCTGCTCGACCCCGGCATGGGGTTCTTCTTGTCGCGCGATCCGAGCCCGAGCTTCGAAGTGCTGCGGCGCGTGGGAGATCTGCGCGCCCTCGGACTGCCGCTGTGCCTCGGCGTCTCGCGCAAGTCGTTCCTCGGCGTGCGCCTCGCGCGCGGCGTGCAGGAGCGCGGGCCCGCGACGCTCGCGGCGGAGCTGTGGTGCGCGGAGCAGGGCGTCGAGTGGATCCGCACCCACGACGTGCGCTCGTTGTCGGACGCGCTTGCGACGCGCGCCGCGATTCGAGGCGAGGCTTGAGCGCGACGCCGGGCGGGCTCGGCACGTTGTTCGCCGTGCGGCGCGAGGAGCGCGCACAGGTGGCGCTCGCGGTCGGCGCGTTCTTCTGCGTGCTGTTCTCGGTCTTTCTGCTGCGCCCGCTGCGCGATGCCGTCGCGCTCGTCGGCGGCGCGGAAAATCTCAAGTACCTGTGGGCCGTGACGCTCCTCGGAACGATCGTCGCGAGCCTCGCGTTCGCGCAGGCGACGTCGAAGCTGCCGCGCAGGCGCTTTTTCGCGCTCACCTTCCGCACGGTGGCCTGCCTCTGGCTCGCCTTCGTGCCCGCGATCGCGAGTGCGGAGGGAGAGCTCGCGGTGTTCGTGGCGCGGGCATTCTACGTCGTGCACGCGGTCACCAACGTGTTCCTCGTGTCGATCGTCTGGGCGCTGCTCGCGGACGCCTTCGACAGCGCTGCCGCGCGGCGCCTGTTCGGGCTCGTGTCGGTGGGCGGGACGCTCGGCGCGATCGCGGGTTCGTCGACGACGGCTGCGGTGGCGCGCGCAGCGAAATCGCAGCCCGGCGGAGACTCCGAGCGCATGTTCGCGCTCGCGCTCGTGCTCGCCGCGGCGTTGGTGCTCGAGCTCGCGGTCCAGTTCGGGCTGGCCCTCGTGCGCCGCTCGCGGGCTGCGAGCGCGACGCCGGAGCAGTCGGAGCGTTCGCTGGGCGGCACGTGGAGCGAGGGGCTCGCGCTGGTGCTCTCGCGACCCTACTTGCAGGCCGTGGCGGCGTTCACGTTCCTGCATGGCGTGTTGCAGTCCGTGCTGGCGCTCCAGCAGAGCTTCCTCGCTGCGCGCGAGTTCGACAGCAGTGCGGCGCGTTCGGAGTACTTCGCGTGGACGGAGAGTGCCGTGCAGGGCACGACGCTTTTCGTGCAGTTGTTCGTCACGTCGCGGCTGATCCGCCGCTTTGGCGTTGGGGCCGCCTTGCTGGTGCTTCCGGCGTTCGGCGTGCTTGCGCTCGCGGTGCTCGGCGTCGAGGCGGCGCTCGGTCTCGGCGCGCTCGGGGTGCTCACGCTCGCGCTGGTCGCGTGGAAGGCGCTGAGCCACTCGGTGATGCGGCCGGCGCGCGAGTCCCTGTTCGCAGGCACGGAGCCGCGCGAGAAGTACAAGGCCAAGAGCTTCCTCGACACGTTCGCGTTCCGCGGTGGGGACGTGGCGAGCGCGTGGGTGCAGGGCACGGCGGCGCTAGGGACGGTCGCGCTGGTCGCACTGCCCTTCGCGTGCGCGTGGGGCGGTCTCGCGGCGTGGCTTGGGCGGCGCGCGCCCGGTCGCTCGAGCGACGCGCTGTCGGAACGCTAGGGAAGCGCCTGCACGGCTTCGATCGCGCGCGCGAGCGTGCCGTCGTCGAGGGTCGAGTTGAGGCGATGGTCGCCACCTTCGATTTCCCACAGGCGCACCCCGGGGCCGGAGTTGTCGACGAGCGTGCGTGAACCCTCGATCGGCACGACGTCGTCGGCCGTGCCGTGGAGCACGATGGCGCGCGTGCCCTCGGGCAGGCGTTCGCCCTTGCCGAGCAGCGCCGCAGCCTGAGCGATCAGCACGGTGCGCGCGTTCGTGACGCCGTCGCAAAGGAGCGACACGGCGAGCGCGCCACCGAAGCTCGAGCCGACGAGCACATCGGGCTCGAATTCGCGCACCGCGGCCGCGGCCTGCGCGCGCGCTCGCTCCCACGTGGACGTGTCGAGCGCCGGCACGATCGCGCCGTAGCGCTCGCGCAGCCACACAGCCTTCGTGCCGCTCGGATTCGACTCGAGCCCGTGCAGGAAGAGCAGCTTCATGGGGCCGCGCGCGGAGCTAGATGTACGGGCGCGTCAGGTTGACGTGCCCCGCGGCCGTGACGTGCACGTTGTCCTCGATGCGCACGCCGCCGAACTCCGCGAGCTCGTCGATTTGCTTCCAGTCGAAGCAGTGCGCCTTGGCGCCGTTGCGGTGGGGGCGCAGCAGCATCTCGATGAAGTAGCAGCCGGGCTCGATCGTGAAGACTTGGTGCTCCTCGATCCTGCGCGTCGTGCGCAGGAAGGGTGACTTCGCCGGCGGCGGCGCGATGCCGCCCGCGGGCTCCTTCTGGCGGCCGCCGACGTCGTGCACTTGGATGCCGAGGAAGTGGCCGAGCCCGTGCGGAAAGAAGGGGCTCGTCAGGCCTTCGTCGAAGGCGTCTTCGCCGCGGAGCTTGAGCACGCCGAGCTCGTGCAGCAGGTTGCCGATGAGCACGTGGGCCGCGGCGTGCAGGTCGGGGTAGGGCAGGCCCGGTACGACCTTGTCGCACAACTCGAGCTGCAGCTTGTCCATGCCGCGCGCGATGTGCCGGAAGCGCGAGTCGCAGTCCTTGCGCGTCCACGTGCGCGTGATGTCCGAGCAGTAGCCCAAGTGGCGCGCGCCGGCGTCGATCAGGAGCACGCGGCCGTCGCGCTTGGTGCGCTTGCCCGTGTAGTGCAGGATCGCGCCCTTCTCGTCGTGGCCGATGATCGTGCCGTAGGGAAGCTCGGCCTCCGTGCAGCGCACGGCGGCGAGGTAGGCGTGGTGGATCTCGAGCTCGCTCGCGCCGGAGTCGAAGGCGGCGAGCGCGGCGCGGTGGCCCCAGGAGGCCATCTTCTCGGCCTCCTCCATGCACGCGACCTCGTACTCGCTCTTGTAGGCGCGCTCCCAGTCGAGGCGCGCGACGAGCGTTGCCGGATTGCAACTAGCGGCTGCGAGGCCGGCCGCCTGCGCGCGCTCGGGCTCGTCGCCGAGGTAGGCGCTCCGCCCGAGCTCGCCCGCGTGCTTCCACGCGTCGTCCGCGGTCCCGACCTCGATCAACTCAAAGTCGTCGACCCAGAAGGGCGAGCCCAGCGGCGCCTGTTCGTACCAGTAGTCCTCGGGCGCGACGCGCACGAGCCGCGGCTTGCGGCCGGGCCGCACCACGATCAGGTGATGCGGCCCGCGCAGCGGAACCCAGTGGGCGAAGTGCCCGTTCTCGTGAAAGGGAGCGTCCTGATCGTCGGCGAAGTACGTGAACGGCGCGCCGCTCGAGAGCACCAGCGCGTCGAACCCGCTCGCCGCGAGCGCGGCTTCGGTCGTCCGCTGCCGAGCCGCGATGTGCTCGGCGTACAGCGATCGTCCCTGCCCCGTCATGGCTCAGGTCACGCCGTGCATCAGCTTGTTGACCATGCGCGAGGCGATCAGCAGCACGCCGCCGACCGCGATCGACATCCACACGATCGGCGTGAACGCCGTCACGTAGCCGCCGAGCGCTGCGCTGCCCGTGAGCGCCTCGGCGCCCTCGCCGGCACCGCCCGCGATCTGCGAGAACAGACCCGCCGCATAGTTGGCATTGGCGATCGAGACGAACCACGCGCCCATGACCATGCCGACCATGTGCTGGGGCGCGAGCTTGGTGACCATCGAGAGGCCGACCGGCGAGATGCACAGCTCGCCCATGGTGTGGATCAGGTACAGGCCCATCAGCCACGTCCACGGGATCTGGCCGTCGGAGTTGGCCGTTCCGAAACCCCACAGGAGCAGGCCGAAGCCGAGGCCGACCTGCACGAGCCCGAGGCCGAACTTGGCCGGGATCGAGGGATTCGAGTTCATCGACGCGAGCTTGACCCACAACCACGCGAACACGGGGCCGAGCAGCACGATCCCGATGGCGTTCACGGACTGGAAGTCCTCGGGCACCATGGTCCACTCGCCGATCGAGAGGTGCTGGATGTGGTTCTGCGCGAAGAAGTTGAGGCTGTTGCCGGCCTGCTCGAAGCTGGCCCAGAAGACCACGTTGCACAGAAGGAGCAGCAGCAGTGCGAACATGCGCTGGCGCGTCACGAGCTCGCTCTTCAGGGCGAAGAAGAGCAGGTAGCCCATGATCACGAGGCCGAGCGCGAGCAGCACGTAGCCGACGAGCTCCTTCTGGCTCAGCAGCCAGTAGATCGGCGGCACGCAGATCACGCAGCCGAGCACAACGCCGAGCACGTTGCCGAAGCCCTTGCGCTCCGGCGGCGGCTCACCCTTGCCCTGCAGCGACTTCGAGCCGAGCCCGAACACCACGAGGCCGAGCAGCATGCCGATGCCCGCGAGCATGAAGCCCCAGCGGTACTCGGGCACGTCCGGGTCCGCCGCCATCCAGCGCGAGATGCGCGCGCAGAAGATCGGCGCGAGGAAGGCACCGAGATTGATGCCCATGTAGAAGATCGTGAAGCCGCTGTCGCGGCGCGGGTCGCCCTGCTTGTAGAGGCGGCCGACGAGCGTCGAGATGTTGGGCTTGAAGAGCCCGTTGCCGACGACGATCGTCGCGAGGCCGTAGAGGAACATCTGCTCGCTCGGGAGCATGATCATGAACTCGCCGATGGCCATGATCAGGCCGCCGAGCATGATGGAGCGGCGGTAGCCGAGCACCTTGTCCGCGATGTAGCCGCCGAAGACCCCGAGCGCGTAGACGAGCGCCGTGAACGCGCCGTAGCTGACGGACGCTTCCGCCTGCGGCTTCTGGAACTGCGCCACCACGTAGAAGGCGAGCAGCGCGCGCATGCCGTAGTAGCAGAAGCGCTCCCACAGCTCGGCGAAGAACAGGACGAACAGGCCCGAGGGGTGGCCGAGAATGGTCTTCTCGGTCGAGACTTCGTTGGCTTGGGACATGGAGTTCTCCGGGTTGTTCGCGCCGGCGGCAACTTTGGGGGCTGGCGCGGGGGAGGGGGCAGGGGGCTAGAGGTTAGCGCGGAAGAAGGCCGCCATCGTCATGTACTTGTGGCGGTTCTGGGCCGGATCGACGATGCCGTGGCGGTTGCCGGGGTAGAGCATCAGGTCGAAGGGCTTGCCGGCGCGCTGCAGGCGCTCGGCGAGCTGCAGGGTGTTCTGCAGGTGCACGTTCTCGTCGATCACGCCGTGGATCAGGAGCGCCGGAGCGGCGAGGTTCGCCGCCGCTTCGAGCACCGAGCTCGCTTTGTAACCCGCGGCGTTCTCGGTCGGCAGCCCCATGTAGCGCTCGGTGTAGATCGAGTCGTACAGCGCCCAGTCCGTGACCGGCGCGCCGACGATCCCGCAGCGGAACTTGCGCGAGTGGGTGAGCGCGAAGGCGGTCTGGTAGCCGCCGTAGCTCCAGCCCCACAGGCCGACGCGCTCGGGGTCCGCGATCCCGCGTTCGACGAGCGCATCGACGGCGTCCTCGAGGTCAGCGAGCTCGCCGTGCCCGAGGCGACGCCAGATACCGCGGGTCGCCTCGAGGCCCTTGCCGCTCGCGGAGCGGTTGTCGACGTTCACGACCACGTAGCCCTCCTGCGCCAGCAGCGTGTGGAACAGGTGGTCGGCGTTGCCGGAGCGATCGAGCACCTTGGGCGCGTGGGGACCGCCGTAGATCGAGACGACGAGCGGGTAGCGCACGCCGGCGCGGAAGTCCGGCGGAAGCACGAGCGAGGCTTCGAGCTCGAAGCCGTCGCGCGCGCGCAGCGTCGTGAACTCGACCGGCCGCACGCCCTTCGCGTCGGCCGGAGCACCGTCGACGCGCTCGATCTCGCGCACGACGCTGCCGTCGGCGCGGCACAGCGCGATGCGCGGCCACTCGCGCGCCGATGAGAATGTATCGAGAAAATGCGCGCCGTCCGGCGAGAACTGCACGCTGTGCGTTCCCGCGCCCTGCGTCACGCGCGCGAGCCCGGAGCCGTCGAGCTTGCAGCGCCACAGCTGCGCGCCCTTCACGTCGTCGCGGTCCGCCAGGAAGAAGGCCGTGCCGCTCGCCTCGTCGAAGCGCACGAACGCATCGACTTCAAAGCGGCCCTGCGTCACGCGCCGCTCGAGGGTTCCATCGCGGCGGTACAGATACAGGTGCGCGAAGCCGTCGCGCTCGGAGCGCCACAGGAAGCGCGCGCCGTTCTCGATCCACCAGGGACCCTCGTCGGGCTCGATCCACACGCCGGTGGAGTCGCGCAGGAGCGTCCTCGTCGCGCCCGTGCGCGGATCCGCTTCGACGAGGTCGAGCCACGTCTGCACGCGATTCTGGATCTGGAACACCACCCTGCTCGAGTCCGGCGTCCAGCCGACGCGCACGACGAGCGGCTCGTCCTTCGCCCATGGCCCGAGATCGATCGGCGTGCTTTCGCCGCTCGCGACATCGACGACGTGCAGCGTCGCGACCGGGTTGGGGTCGCCCGCCTTCGGATAGCGCCACGACTCGTTCACCGGATGAACTTGGCGATGGTCGGTGACGACGTAGGTCGGCACGCGACTCTCGTCGATCACGAGGTAGGCGATCCGGCTCGAGTCCGGCGACCACCAAAACGCGCCGAAGTTGCCCCGCCCGTAGACCTCCTCTTGGTAGACCCAATCGAGCCGACCGTGCAGCAGGTTCTCCGTGCCGGCCGTGGTGAGCGCGCGCGGCGGCGCACTGCCGTCGGTCGGAGCGATCCACAGGTTCCAGTCGGCGACGTAGCCGACGAAGCGGCCGTCGGGCGAGAGCGTCTCGCCGACTTCCTCGCGCGCGTCCTGCGTCAAGCGCACCGCGCGCGCGGCGCCGACGCGCCAGAAGAACAGGTCGTTCGACTCGTTGAGCAGCACGCCGTCGCGTTGCGCCGTCCAGTCGAAGCGCGTGCGCGCGGCGAAGCGTTCCGCCGTGGCCCGGTCGATGCCCGGCGCGGCCTCGAAGGCGCGCGTCAGTGCGGTCGGATCCGCGAACGGCGTCTCGCTGCCGCTCGCGAGGTCGACGCGCACGATGCGCTTCGTGCCCTTGCCGCGCTCCGTTCGCGCGGCGAGGAAGCTC
>Ga0169931_10002133_pt1 | contig 32419 bp, 23 predicted proteins | sample Kivu_15m_20L_FD_129675 | JGI IMG/M metagenome (GOLD analysis project Ga0169931, IMG submission 129675) | Freshwater microbial communities from Lake Kivu, Western Province, Rwanda to study Microbial Dark Matter (Phase II) - Kivu_15m_20L... | ecosystem: Environmental > Aquatic > Freshwater > Lake...
AGCAAGTCGGAACCTTCCACGCCTTCCGCGGCGGCCTCGACGGAGCGCGCATCGACTTCGTGCTCGCCACCGACGACTTCACGCCGCTCTCGGCGTCGATTGTTTCCGCGCCCGCGCCCAACGGTCGTTGGCCGAGCGACCACCATCCGGTCGTGGTCAGCTACGGTGTCGCACCGAACGCCCACGCTCCCCACCCCACTCCACAGTCCGAATGAAACTGCTCCTTCTCGCGCTTCTCTCCGCCTTCGGCTCGCTCGCGCTCCAAGACGCGCCGGCGAAGCCCGTCAACTCTGCGACCGTCCCGGCCCCGCGCACGGAGGAGGGCATCCTCGCTCGCCAAACCGAGTGTGTGCGGCGCGCGAAGGAGACCGCGCAGGCGGACGTGGTGTTCGTCGGCGACTCGATCACGCAGGGTTGGGACAACGTCGGCAGCGCGGAGTGGAACGCGCGCTTTGCCCCGCTCGGCGCGCTGAACCTCGGAGTCAGTGGGGACCGCACCGAACATGTGCTCTGGCGGCTCGAGCAGGCGCCGCTCACGCGGCTCGCGCCGAAGGTGATCGTGCTGCTCATCGGCACCAACAACTTGGGCCACGGGACGCACACGGCGGAGCAGACGCTCGAGGGGATTCAGCGCGTGATCACCGTACTGCGCGCACAGGCGCCGCAGGCGCGTCTCCTGGTGCACGAGATCTTTCCGCGCGGTGAACGCTTCAATCCGATGCGCGGCGACATCGCGCAGATCAACCAGGCGCTTCGCGGCGCTCAGCTGAGCTACGGCTATCGCACGCTCGCCATCGGCGATGCGTGGGTGCGCGCCGACGGCTCGATCGACGCCGCGGACATGCCGGATTTCTTGCACCTTTCGCCGGCCGGTTACGCGCAGTGGGCGGTCGCGCTCGAGCCCGCGCTGCGCGAAGCGCTGCGCCCCGTCGCCAAGTAGTGGGAGCTCGCCCATGCCCGCCTTCTTCAGCCGTCGGCTCGTCGTGATGTTCGGCTGCGTCGCGCTCGTCGCAGCGCAGCCGTCGGTTGCGGCCCAACAGGAGCGCTCCGATCCGAGCACCGCGGGCGCCGATGGACCGTACGTGCGGCGCAAGCCGGGCGGCGGATTCGAGTGCAAACGCGTGGTCGCCGACGAGAAGGGGACGCGGCTCGAAGTGGAGCAGCTCCCGGCCGCGCGCGCGAAGTTCGAGCTGGCTCTGCCGGAGAGCGCCGCGCCGCTGACCGTGACCTTGCGCGCGCCCGCGACCGCGGAAGCGGCGCGTTTTCCCTCGCCCGAGCGCGTGTTCGTGCTCTCCGACATCGAGGGCAACCTGCCGGCGCTGCTGCGGCTCCTGCGCGCGGGCGGCGTGGTCGACGACGCGCTGCGTTGGACCTTCGGGAAGGGGCGCGTGGTGTTCCTCGGCGACCTGTTCGACCGCGGATTGCAGGTCACCGAGTGTCTGTGGGTGCTGTACGAGCTCGAGGCCCGCGCCAGCGCGGCCGGCGGCGCGCTGCACTTCGTGCTCGGCAACCACGAGGTGATGAACCTCACCGGCGACCTGCGCTACGTGCGCCGCAAGTACCACGAGAACGCCGCGCTGCTCAGAGAGCCGCTCGAGGAGCTGTACTCGGCGAGCAGCGTGCTCGGGCAGTGGCTGCGCACGCGCAACGTCGCGCTCCAGCTCGGCGACGAGTTGTTCGTGCACGGCGGCGTGAGTCCGAGCGTGGCTGCGGCCGGCGCGACGCTCGAGCAGCTCAACGAAGCGCTGCACGCCGCGCTCGCCGCCGAGCGCTGGTCTCAGCCCAAGAGCGGTCCACTTGCGCTCGCCGCCGGCTCGCCGGACGGCTTGATCTGGTACCGCGGCTACTTGAAGGCGCCGCAGATCGCATCCGCGGAGCTCGACGCCGTGCTCGAGAAGCTCGCCGTGCGCCGCATCGTCGTCGGGCACACCGTGGTCGACGACGTGAGCTTCGTCCACGGCGGCCGCGTGCTCGCGGTCGATGTGCACCACGCCAGCGGCCACAGCCAAGCCGCATTGCGCGACAAGGATGGTTGGCAGCGTGTCGATGCGAAGGGCGCGCGCACGAAGCTCTGAGGCGTCGCTCAGAGCTCGAGCAGCGCGCGCAGCGTGTTGAGGTTGCGCGCGGTGCCGGCCTCGGCGGCCGGAATGCGCAACTTGCTCGCTCCCTGGCCGTCGACGTAGTGCACGTACAGCGCGCGCTTGGTCGCGACGATGAGTTCGCCCTTTTGGTGGCGCACACCGCTCTTCCAGTCCGTTGCGAGCGGCTCGTTGAGCAGGCTGACGAGCACGCGGTTCGGTGGCGCATCGGGAAAAGGGTTGGCCTCCAGCAGCGCGCGCAACTCGGCTCCCGAGCGCACAACGACGCCGACGGGTTTGCCCAGGTGCACGGCGAGCGCGGCTTCGAGTTTGGCGCGCGCCTTGTTCGCGGCGAGCGGACTCTCGAACACTAGGTTGCCGCTCGCGATGTAGGTGCGCGGATTCTCGAACTCGAGTTGCTCGGCGAGCGTGCGCAGCTCGGCCATCGGGAGTTTTCCCGTGCCGCCGACGTTCACGGCGCGGAGCAGAGCGATGTGGGTCGGCATGGCGCGGCGAAGCCTAGCTCGTATGCGGGGTTCGACGACCGCTGCGTTCCGCGTGCTCCCTGCGCCGCCATCGAGCGCGCGGCTGGCGTCGAAGCGAGTCGATCCTGGCTTCTGCGTTCCGACGCCTGTGCATGAAGGCGTCGACACGGAACGAAAAAAATGCCGCCTGCGCGCTCCACGTGAAGCTGGGCGCAAAGTTCGCGCAGATGCGTGGCGCAGGCCGACCTCGGGCGCGTCGGCGGCGTACACTCGGGCGGTCGCCGGGCGGGCGAGCACAGACGGGGGCCGAAGCGGACCCGTCGGGTTGAGCGTGCGCCCGCGTCGGTCGAGCTCGCCCTCCTCCTCATGCGAATTGCCTCCTGTGTCTTCACCCCGATCGTGGCGAGCCTGTGTGTCCTGGCCGGAGCCCCTGCGGCCCGCGCCCAGTGCGTCGTCGGCGCCCCCGGCGGCCCGTTCGGCGCAGCTTCCGGCCCTGGAGTGTGGAGTTCGCAGCTCCCCACGAACCCGCTGCAAAGTTCGCTCAACGTGACCGTCCCCGCGGGGGCCACGGTGCTGAACTCCATCGTGGTCCGCGGCTTCACTCACACCTGGGCCGGCGACGCGCATGCGGTGCTGCGCTCGCCCTCGGGCGCGCGCTACAACGTCGCGGTCCTGGCCGACGCCACCAGCTCGAGCGGCAACGGCTGCGACGACGTGCTCGGCGGCGATTTCACCTTCCTGGACGTTCGCCAGGGCGTGGGCTGCGGGACGCTGCGGGGGCCGGTGTGCGGCTCGCTCTCGGCGGGCGGCACGGTCGCGCAGAGCTTCAGCTCCTGGACCAACGGCGCGGGCGGCGTGTTCAACGTTCCGCTCGAGCTGATCCCGCTCGAGAACGGCCTGTGGACGCTCGAGCTGTACGACTGGTTCCCGCCGGCGGACAACGGCGCGATCGCGAGTTGGGAGATGTGCTTCGGCGCGCCGACGCCGCTGCCGCCGCAGGGTGCGCAACTGGCCTGCGCGTCGAGCGCGACCGGCGCCGCGATCCCCGCGCCCGGCGTGGAGGGCACGTGGCCCGCGACACTGCCGACCGGCGTCGTGTCGAGCTCGCTCAACGTCGTCGTGCCGCCGGGCGCGACGCGCATCCGTTCGGTGAGCGTGCAGAACCTCACGCACAGCTGGCTCGGCGACGTGCAGCTCGTCCTGACCTCGCCGGCGGGCGTCAACTACAACCTGTTCCAGCAGAACGACGGCTTCTTCGGCTTCGGTTGCGCGGCCGACTTCTCGGGTCTGTACAGCTTCGTCGACGCCGCGGGCGGGGTCGACGAGTGCGGCGCGCCGGCGCTCGCCTTCAACTGCCCGACCGGCACGCTCGCGCCCGGCTACTACCGCCAGTTCTTCGGCAACTGGCCCAGCGGCGCGGCGGGCATCGTCAACACGCCGTTGCACTCGATCCCGATCGCCTCGGGGGTGTGGACGCTCAAGGTCTACGACTGGTTCGCGCAGTTCGACAACGGCGCGTTCACGGGCTGGGAGCTGTGCTTCGACGCGCCGCCTCCGCCGCTCTCGTACTGCACCGCAGGAACTTCGACGGCCGGCTGCGTTCCGTCGCTCAGCTCCAATGCACAGCCCAGCGCGACCGGCCAGACCACGCCCGTGTTCCTCGCTGTGAACGTCGAGGGCCAGAAGCAGGCGATCATGTACTACGGCCTCGACAACTCGGGCTTCACGCCGACGCCCTGGGCGCCGGGGAGCACGAGTTTCCGCTGCGTGAAGGCGCCGACGCAGCGCATGACGAGCCAGAACACGGGCGCGGTCGCGGGCTCGTGCGGCGGTCAGATCGTCCAGGACTGGAACGCGTTTCAGCTCTCGCAACCGGCTGCGCTAGGCCAACCGTTCCTGTCTGGAAGCAAGGTGTTTGTGCAGGGCTGGTACCGCGACGCGCCGGCGCCGAAGACCACGAACCTGACGAACGCGGTCGAGCTGACGGTGCTTCCGTGAGCTGACGCTCTACGCGGTTGCGCGCCGCGCTCGTTCGCGCAGCAGCAGCACGGTGAGAATCACGAACGGCGCGGCGAAGGCCACGGCGCGTGCGGACTGCTGGAGACCGAACGAGAACGTCGAGACGAAGATCGGCGGGTCGTTCCACAGTCGGCCCACCGACATGGAGCGGGCGCTCACAATCGTGCCGAGCGGCGTGAGCAGCGTGCTGGCGAGCAGGGCCACAAGGCCGAGCGCCATCACGCGCACCGAAGACCAGGCGCCGACAGACGCCGTGTGCGTCACGCTGTCCAACGCGCGGCGCACGACACCTGTACCAGCGGCCCAAATCATCAACGCCACGCCTCCAAGCAGGGTGAGCGCGAACACCGCCGAGCTGACCAGCGGATCCGCGTACCACGTGGTCGCCGCGACGATCACGCTCAGAGTGAGCAGGGCCTGCGAAGCCAAGTGGATGCCCGCGTAACCCGTCAGCATCCAAATCCACCGTCGCCGCGCCGCCGCACTCGGGTCGATCTGTTCGAACTCCGCCGACAGAGCACGCGGGTCGCCGATGCGTCGCGCGGCGAGTGCGAAACACTCGTCGGGCGTGAGCGCGTTCTGCAATCCAGGGTCGGCGCTCAAGCGCTCGAACGAAGCGCGCAGGTGGTCCTCGAGCTCGTCGAGCGCCGCGGACGACACGCTCCCGCGACTAGCCAACGACTGCCTCCACTCCGCCACGTTTGCTTCGAGATCGAACATGTTCACCCCCAGAGAGCCTTCAAGGTCGCGTTCACGGCCAACCAGTCCGCGCGCTCGCTCTCGAGGGCGCGCGAGCCCTGGCGGCTGAGTCGGTAGTACTTGCGCTTGCGGCCGTTCTCGCTCATGGCCCACCGCGCTTGGATCAGCTTCTGCGCCTCGAGTCGGTGCAGCACCGGGTAGAGCATGCCCTCGGTCCAATCGAGGCGCCCGCCCGAGCGCTCGCGCACCTCGTGGAGGATCGCGTAGCCGTAGCTTTCACCGCGCGCCAGGATCGCGAGCACCAGCGGCTTGCTCGATGCGGCGACGAGTTCCTTGGAGACCGGCTCAGGCATGCTCGGACAATAAGCCTAGCGTTGCTAGGTATCAAGGGCACGTGCAGGATTTCCTGGCGCGGCACGGCTATTCGTGGGCGTAGATCCACTCGCCATGGCGCGTCACCTGACCGGCGTCGTACTCCGAGCCCTCGATCTCCGGCCAATAGACGAACTCATCGAAGTTGGTGAGGTAGCTCGAGCACTCGACCTTGAGCCGCCAAGCGCGCGGCGGGCCCGCGTCCGAACTCTGCACCTCGTACGAGTACGCCGGACAGCTCGGCATGCCCGTTCCCGGTACGGCCCCAAGAAACTCAGGCACGAACGACTGCAAGCTCGGCGGCGGCTCGCCGTGGCGCAGTTCGTACTCGCGGATCGCCGTGACGAGCGGCGCGGAGCGCGCTGCAAGACGGGTAAACGCGAACGAGCGAGCGTGCCGGCTCACGTACAACGCGCAGAGAACTGCGGGGACAGCGAAGATGCACGCCACGAGCGTTGACGTCGCGAGCGGCCGGGCCCGGCGGAAGAACAGCGCGATCACTCCGCTGACAAATGCCAGCGCGATCGACGCAAACAGACTGAACAGCACCCGATCAGCGAGCCCGCCGCCGCAACCGAGCAACTTGAGTGCGCACAACAGCACCGTCGCTGTGACGCCGACGAACACCGCCCACAGAACGCCGCGCCCCTCCGGCGTGCGCGGCCAACGTTGAGCAAGAGACCGAGCTGAGTTCTTCATGTTGGCTGCGAGGGCGCCGCGAGCGCGGCGTCGAGGCTAACGTGGAACAACGCCTCGGGTTCGAACCCGTCTGCGCGCTGACGATCTACGGTTCGTCACCGACCCGTTTCGCGTTGGAACGCAAGGCGCGCGTCGGGTGGTGCAAGACGCTGGTCTCGAGACGCGCTCCGACGGCGCGGACGATCGTTCTCGACGGCCGAGAGCAGCCCGCTGTCCACCGCCGAGTCTGCTTCGCGCAGCAGCGCGACGCGCGAGTATGCTCCGGTGCGTGGACGCTGCGCGCCGCGGCTCGAAGATGCTGAAGACGATCGTGCTCACCGCTTCGCTCGGGTACGTCGCCGTGGTGGGCGCGGTCGCGCTGTTGCAGCGACGTTTGCTCTGCATCCCGTCGAATTTGGCGTTCGATGGCCACCGGCTCGCGCCGTGGGAGGTGAACGGCGAGGCGTGGGGCGTGCGGCGCGTCGTCGAGCGACCGAACGCAGTGTGGCTCGTCATGCACGGCAACGCGGGGCAAGCCGCGCAACGCGAGTACGTGCTCGACATCCTGCCGAGCGACGTGTGCGTGTACGTGCTCGAGTACCCGGGCTACGGAGCGCGTGCGGGAGAGCCTTCGCGCGCGAGCATCGACGCAGCGGCGCGCGCGGCATATCGCTTGCTCGGCGAACTTCATCCCGGGGCGACACGCTGCGTTCTCGGAGAGTCGCTCGGCAGCGGTCCGGCGGCGTTGCTCGCGCGCGAGCCGAGCCCGCCTTCAGCGATCGTGCTCGCGACGCCCTACGACCGGCTCGCCGACGTCGCCGCCGACGCGTTTCCGTGGTTGCCGGCGCGCTGGATTCTGCGCGACGACTGGGACAACGGCGCGGCGCTCGCTGCTTACACCGGCGCGTTGTTGATTCTGGCCGCCGAGCACGACGCGGTGATCGCGAACCGCCACGCGCGCTCGCTCGCCGCGCGGGTGCCTCGGGCCGAGCTGCGCATGCTCCCCGGCGGCCACAACGACTGGTCGCGCAACGTCCGCGGCACGCTCGCGTTCCCCTGAAGTTGGCGCGCGGCCGTAGGCTGGAAGCTCCACGCACCGAACTCCGCGCTCCCCTCGCGTCGGGGGCCTCACCGCGCCGCACTGCAGCCGGCGTCGCGGGGCCGCGGAGCTCTCGTTCGCGCGCTGCTCGCTTGGTGCAACCGCCCGCGAGCTGCGGGCGCGTTCCGCAAGCTCCGCACGCCACCACGCGTCTCACAACGTTGCCCGCGATGACGGCTGAAAGCTCGCAATCGCCGGACGCGGAGTTGAACGCCGCGGAGGCTTCGCGGAGCGCCGAGGAGCTCTTGCCGCTGGTGTACTCGCAGCTTCGCGCTGCGGCGCAAGCTCAGCTGGGCCGCGAACGGGCCGGCCACACACTGCAGGCCACGGCGCTCGTGCACGAGGCCTACTTGAAGCTCGTCGGGCCGCGCGAGCTCCCCTGGCGCAACCGCGCGCACTTCTACGCGGCCGCGGCCGAGGCCATGCGCCGAATTCTCGTCGACCACGCGCGTTCGCGCGCCGCGTTCAAGCGCGCGGACGGCGACGCGCGCCGGGCCGCGCTCGAGCTCACGGCCTTGCCCGATCCGCAGTCCGACAAAGAAAACTCAGGATTCTTGATCCTCGACGGCGCCCTCTCGCGCTTGGAGGCCGTTGACCCGCAGGCAGCAGCCGTTGTGCAGCTGCGCTACTTCGCGGGCCTCGACATCGACAGCACTGCCGCCGCCCTCGGCGTCTCGTCCGCGACGGTCAAGCGCACCTGGGCTTTCGCCCGCGCCTGGCTGAAGGACGTGATCGAGAGCGAGCGGCCCTGAACGACCGCAAGCCAAAGCCTATGACCGACCACAAGCACCGCCAGCTTCGCGAACTCTTCGAGCAGGCGCTCGAACTCTCCACGGAGCAGCGCAGCAGCTTCTTGTCCGCGCGCTGCGCGGAGCAGCCCGAGTTGCGCCAACGCGTCGAGGCGCTGCTCGCCGCTGCGGAAGACGAGCGCTTTCTTGCGAGCCCGACTGGCGCCGCGCCGGGCGCGACCGCGCCACCGCCGACGCACGAGGCGGGCGACGCCGCAGCACCCGCGCTCGCGCTGGGAGTCGAGCAACCAGGCGCTCACATCGGCCCGTACAAGCTGCTCCAGCTCATCGGCGAAGGCGGCTCGGCGAGGTTTTCCTCGCGTAGCAGGAGGAGCCGGTGCGGCGCAAGGTGGCGCTCAAGATCCTCAAGCTCGGGATGGACACGCGCCAGATCGTCGCGCGTTTCGAGCAAGAGCGCCAAGCGCTGGCGTTGATGGACCATCCGAAGATCGCGCGTGTGTTCGACGCGGGGGTCACGCTCACCGGCCGCTCGTACTTCGTGATGGAGCTCGTGCAGGGCGATCCGATCGTCGCGTATTGCGATGCGCTGCGGCTGACGATCGAGCAGCGCCTCGAGCTTCTCGCGCAGGTCTGCTCCGCGGTGCAGCACGCTCACCAGAAGGGCATCATTCACCGCGATCTCAAACCGTCGAACGTGCTCGTCGGGACGCTCGACGGCCGGCCGCACGCCAAGGTGATCGACTTCGGCATCGCGAAGACGATTTCGCAGAAGAAGACCGACAAAACGCTCTTCACCGAACATCGGCAGGTGATCGGGACGTTTCAGTACATGAGTCCCGAGCAGGCGCACGGCTCGCTCGACATCGACACGCGGACCGACGTGTACTCGCTCGGCGTGTTGCTCTACGAACTGCTGACCGGCAGCACGCCGTTCGACGCCAAGACGCTGAGCGACGCCGCCTACGGCGAAATCCAGCGCCTGATCCGCGAAGTGGATCCGCCGCGGCCTTCGACGCGCCTCTCCAACTCGCGCGAGCGCCTCGCGAGCATCGCGGCGCAGCGCGGCATCGAGCCGCGCCGTCTGGGGTTGCTCGTGCGCGGCGAGCTGGACTGGATCGTGATGAAGTCCTTAGAGAAGGACCGCGCGCGGCGCTACGAGTCGGCGAGCGACCTCGCCGCCGATCTGCGGCGCTACTTGGATGGCGATGCGGTGCTCGCCGCGCCGCCGAGCGCCGGTTACCGCCTGCGCAAGCTCGCCCGGCGCCATCGCGGGCTCGTTGCAGCGAGTGGTGCGGTGACGCTCTCGCTCGTCGCCGGCGTCGCGGCGTTTGCGTGGCAAGCGAGCGTGGCGCGCGACGAACGCGACGCTGCGAACCGCGCGCGCATCGCCGAGTCGGAGCAGCGCAAGATCGTGGAAGAGCAGCGCGAGATCGTCGAGAAGCAGCGTGTCGTTGCGGCGGCGCGCGCCGACGAGTTCGAACGCCTCGCCAAATTTCAGGCCGAGATGCTCGAACAAATCGATCCCTCACGCACTGGGCGCATGCTCACCGAGGATGTGCCCGCGCGTTTCGAAGCCGCGCTCGAGAAGGCCGACGTGCCAGCCGGCGAGCGTCCGGAGATGCTCGCGGAGTTTCGCGCCCAATGGAGCCGTATCAGCGCGATCGACGTCGCCAAGACGACGCTCGACAGGGCTCTGCTTCAAACCTCGGCAGCGGCGATCGAAGCACAGTTCGCCGACTACGCAGGCGTCGCGGCCAAGCTTCGTCAACGTCTGGCGGGTGTGTATGGCGATCTCGGCCTCTACTCCGCCGCACTTCCGTTGCAGGAGAGCGCGCTGCAGCTTCAAAGGAAGGTGTACGGCGACGACGGAGAGCTGACGCTGAGGTCGATGAAGGACCTCGGGATCATCCTGTGGCACTTGGGTCGCTACGCCGAGGCCGAGCCGCTGTACCGCGAAGTGCTTGAGCGCTGCGCTCGCGCGAACGTCGACGACGCCGAGATCGCGTCGTCGGCGCGAGACAGCTTGTCGGTGTTGCTGCATGACGCAGGCCGCTCCGCGGAAGCAGAACCCTTAGCGCGCCAAGCGCTGGAAGAGCGTCGCAGCAGGCTGGTCGAGGACCATCCCGACACTCTGAATTCGATGTCGAATCTGGCCCTGGTCCTCGTGGGCCTTGGCCGTCTTCCGGAGGCGGAGGCGCTGTACCGGGACACGCTCGAGAGGCGCAGGCGCGTGCTCGGCGACGAGAACACGGCGACACTCGTCACGCTCGACAACCTCGGCTCGCTTCTGCGAGTCGTGAATCAGCTCGACGAGGCCGAAGTGTTGCTGCGCGAAGCGGTCGCGACCCGAGCGCGTGTCTTCGGCGAAGACCACCCCGAGCGGCTGTACCCGCTCAACAACCTCGGGCTCTTGCTCCAATCGCAAGGCCGCTTCGCCGCGGCGGAGCTCATCGGCCGCGAAGTGCTGGCGGCGCGCGAACGCTTGCTCGGCTGGGATCACAGCTCGACGTTGAGCGCGCGCAACAACCTCGCGAGCGTGATGCTCGCGACGGATCGAGCGGCGGACGCCGAGCCGATCCTGCGGGCCGCGTTGGCCGCGCGGCGCAGGCTGTTCGACGCACTGCATCCCGAGACGTTGGGCGTGATCAACAACTTGGGGATGGCCTTGCACTCGCTGGGCAGGAACGAAGAGGCCGAGCCGCTCCAGCGCGAAGTGCTCGAAGGCCTGCGCAAGGCGCTCGGTCCGAACCATCCGAACACGATCGCGTCTCACCTCAACCTCGGCGTCGTGCTGCAGGCGCAAGGCAAGTTTGCGCAAGCCGAAGCGCTGATCGTTGCAGCGCGCACGGCCGCGCGGCGCGCCTTCTCGGCGGGTCATCCGGTGGACTTGTCCGCCACCGGCGCCATGGCGAAGCTCCTGATCGCGCAGTCTCGTTTCGGCGAAGCCGTCTCGCTCTTGTCGGAAGCTCTGCCGCACTTTCGGCGCGCGCCCGGCGAACGCAGCGCTGCGAGCACCGCGCGCATATTGGTCTTGCTGGGGCGTTCGCGCGGAAAACTCGCTGCGTCGAACGAAGAGTTCCACGCCGCCGAACCCGAGCTGCTCAAGGCCGAGGCGACGCTCGTTGGCATTCCTGGGCAGAAGCCCACGGATCGCGGCGACTGCGTTGCGGCGTTGGTCGAGCTGTACGCGGCGTGGGACAAACTCGCGCCGGGCGCCGGGCACGCGGAGTCGAGCGCGAGCTGGCAATCGAAGCTCGACGCCGCAAAATAGCCCGCTGGGCACGCCAACGGCATCCGTGGGCGCACTGCGCTCGAACCGGAACGGATGTGAGGATCTCGATGACTTTGGTCAAGACGCTTGGCGTGCTCGTGTTCAGCTGTTCGGCGGCGTTCGCGCAGAACGACGCGACGCTGGTGTTCAACACGACGGCGCCGAGCAACGTGCTCGCGGGAACGTTCGAAGCCGACGTGCAGTTCGCGCAGAGCCAGATCATTGACGCGCGCCCGCGAGCCGGCGATGCGCAACCGCACCTCATCGGCCGGCGGAGCGCGCTGTTGCTCGTTCGTCCGCTGCGGCGCGACGAGCCGACGGCGCTGTCCGTCGTCGTGCGCGACGCCGCCGGCAAGACGCTCGGTTCGCTCGCGCTTCAACCGCCGCGCGAGCTGCCGCGCACGATCTACCACTTGGATGGTGCTCCGAACGCTGGCCTCGACTTCACTCCGCCGAGCGGAAGCGTCGACGTCATCGACTCCAGCACAGCACTGAAGCCGTTGAGCGAACCGAATGGCGCGGCGTTGGCCGAGCGCCTGCGCCAACACGCCGTGGTGGAGATCGAGACCGCCGACGGGCGCTGGGTGCGCGAGATCCACTTACCGGCGGGGGCCAACTTCGCGGGCAAGCTGGTGAAGATCCGCTCCAACGCCGGCTACACGACGACGGTGCGTTACAGCGGGCGCGAAGCCGTGCTCGCACGTGGCCAGAGTTTCGAATTCAAGTGCGTCGACGGCCAGTGGTGGCGCAACGGCGAGCTCGACAACAATCGCATCGTCTACGCGGAGGACGCGTGGAGCTGCGAGCTGCCCGCTGCGTGGATCGCGCCCGGTTTTGTGCTGCAGTTCGAGCGCGGCGCAGCGCGCGGCGAACTGAAGGACGTCGTGGTCGGCGCGCCGACCGAGCTCATCTTCCACACGATCGACATCGGCATGTTGACTGCGCCGCGCGGACGTTTTGAGTTCGCGCAGGACCCGGAGGCGCACCGCGAGTACTTCCAGACCGTTCCGGTGAGCCGCATGGTCGTGAGCCAGTACGCGCCGCTGTCGCTCAAAGAAGTTGTGTTGCCCGACGGGACGCGCCTCGAAGACTTCGATCCGAGCCAGGGCGGTTGGCACGAGGGCACGATGCGCCAGCGCATCGGCAAGGAACTCATCTCGCACGGCATCGACAACGCGAACTACGGGCTGCACAGCAGCGCGGGCGCCGGCGAAGACAGCCATCCCTACGTCGTCGTGCAGCTCGCGGCGCACAGCTCGATCGGCAAGTACGCGAACGGTCTGCAGGTGCACGGTGGATCCGGCGGCAACGGGATCGTCACGCTCGACGACACGCTGGGCAACGAGTTCAGCCACGAGGTCGGCCACAACTACGGCCTGGGTCACTTCGAGGGCGGCTTCGACGGCTCGGTGCACCGGCCCGCGCGCGAGCTCAACTCGACCTGGGGCTGGGACAGCGGGCGCAAGCGCTTCCAGCCGAACTTCGCGGCGACGCGCAGTGGCCAGGACACCACGCTCGACGACAAGCGCCAGGCGCCGTTCGACGGTCGTTCGTTCGGCCTCGACGCGATGGCGGGCGGCGCGCCGTTTTCCAGCGCGATGCGCTTCACGCTCTACACGCCGTACACGGCGACGCTGATCCAGAAATTCCTCGAGAGCAAGGCCGTGTTCGACGCATCGTCGCCCACCGGTTTCAGCCGCTGGGACGAGGGCACGCGGCGCATGGCGCCGTTCGTCCACTCGATCGACGAAGCCACACGCGTCGAGGCGCCGGTGAGTGAGCTCGACGAGAGCAAACTGGCCGCGTTGTTCGCGCGCTACGACGTCGTGAAGGTCGCATTGGCCGATGGCAACTGGGCGCCGAGCATCGACGTGCCGCGCGCGTCGCCGGCCAATCGCGGCCGCGTGCTCGTCGTCGAACACCGCGCGGGGTGGGGGACCAAGCTGGCGCTCAACGGCGAAAACATCGCGGTTTCGCGCGGTTTCGAGAAGAGCTACCAGTCGGATGGAACACGCTGGAGCGAGGGCGCGTCCGCCGGCGCACGGCTCGAACGCAAGCCGCGCACGTTCGGCGCCGCGGTCACGACGCTCGTCGGCTACTACGACCCGGAAGGCAAGCTTGAGAGCCACATCTATCCGGCGCTGCACGGCGCGTACGGCTTCAGCTACGACGACGACCGCGCGCGGCTGGGCGACAACGACTGCGAGCTGCGCGTCGAGACGCGCGAAGGCCCGTTGCGCTTCCGACTGGCCTCGCAACGCCTGCGGCCGGACGTGATGAACAAGTTTCACGTCAACGTGCCCACCGCGAGCCAGCCGACGAGCGCGAGTCTCGTGCGCGCCGGCACGGTCCTCGCCAAGACCTCGATCTCCTCCGCGCCGCTGGGCCTGTCGTTCACCGTGCAGGACACCGCGGCTGCCAAGTGATTCGACGTGTCGGAACGCGCGCCGGGAATCTGCACACAGCGGCGGCCGCGGCGGGGCGCGCTATGCTTCGCGTGTGCGCCCGACCGACACCAGTCCGCAAGCTCAAGCGCGCATGGACGCTTGGTACCGCTCGCTCACGCCGACCGAGCGCGGTGAGCTGCTGCGCGAGGCGTGGCATGCAGGGCGCGAGCTGCAGCTCGCCGGACTGCGGGCGCGGTTTCCCAGCGAGAGCGAGGAGCAGCTCGAGTTGCGCTTGGCGGAACGCTGGCTCGGCGCGGAGCTGTTCGCGCGCGTCATGGCGCACAAGAGGGCGCGTGGCCTGGGCTGAAGATTCGCTCAGCGCGGCTGAGCAGATCGCCGAGGTGTTCGAGTCGATCGGCGTGCGCTACCTGCTCGGCGGGTCGATGGCCGCGGCGGTGTGGAGCGAACCGCGCTTCACCCGTGACGTCGACATGGTCGCGGAGCTGACCGATCGCCACGTTGCGCCGCTGCTCGCTGCGCTTGGCGAACGCTGGTACGCGGACGAGGAGCTCATCCGCGGGGCCATCGCGCGCCGCTCGTCGTTCAACGTCATCCGCCTGGAGCGCATGGTCAAGGTCGACGTGTTTGTGCCGCCCGACGGCGGCCATCACGCCGCCAAATGGAGCCGCGCGCGGGCTGTGCGGCTCGCACGCGACTCGAAGCGAACGGTGGCGACCACGTCGGCAGAGGACATGCTGCTGCAAAAGCTCGTGTGGTTCCGCGAAGGCGGCGAAGCGAGCGAACAGCAGTGGCGCGACGTCGTCGCTTTGATTCGGACGCTCGGCGAAGAGCTCGACTGGGACTATGTGCTCAACTGGGCGGAGCGGCTGGTGCTCGCCGAATTGCTCGAACGCGCGCGACGCGCGGCCGCCGGCTGAAGCGCCGGTCTGCCAGAGCGAGTGCACGCCCGATGCGCTGACCAGAGGCCGCGCGCTCTGCAACAAGTGGGAGTGCGGAGCGAGTCGTCAGGGCCGCACGCTGGCGACGCCCTCGAAGTACTCGCGGTACTTGGGCCACGACCACACTGCGAGTTCGCGGCCGATGCGCAGGCCGACGTCGTTGTCGACCGGGATGTGGTAACCACCGAGTGCGCGTGAGCGCGCGGCCATCTCCGCGGTGGCGGAAAACGTCGGCAGTTCGAGCGTGACTTCGTCGCCGGGGGTGGTCTCCGTCAGCAGGCAGCAGCGGCGCCGCTCGAGCGCGCCGTAAGTATCGCTGCCGGTGAACAGCTCGAGGATCTTCGCGCACGCGCCGCTGACGGTCGCGTGCCCGCTCGTGTACCCCGGGAAGGGAGGAGTGACGAACACGCGCGGCGAGTAGGGGTACCACTCTTCGGCGGGCTGTTTGACGACGCCGCCTTGCGGGCCGGCCCAGCTGCGCACGCGCTGGCCGGCGAAGTAGTGCCGCACGAGCGTCCAGGGCCGCGAGGTGTCGTAATAGCGCTTGGTTTCCCAGCACGCGATGAACGCGTCGAAGGCGGCGACGGCGACGGCGAAGTAGAGCTTCACGTCGCGGTCGAGGTCGTGCGCGTCGCGGCGCGAGACGTCCTGCGCGAATTGCAGCCAGTGACCGCTCTGTCCCGTCGAACGCGGGCCGTCGCGCATGAACTCGACGATCGCCTTCTCGCGTGGCGTGAGGCCCGCGTTGAACGCGAGCACCTGTTCGGTCTGGCGTCGCAGCTCGGCGTCGTTCGTTTTCGTCGTCGGAGGCGGCTCGGCGCGGAACTGATCCGACGCGAGCAGCACCATCGGTTTGCAGCGGTACCAGTGCGGCGTGAGGAAGCCCGGCGTGAACTGCGAGCCGTCCGCGCGCGTGAACGGGATCGGCTGCCAGCGGTCGGGGTCGACGATGCGATCCGGCGGATTCACCGGCTGGTAGTGCGTGAAGTCGGAGTACGGCGCGCCGTTGCTGCCGGGCTCGTCGCCGAACTGATTGGCGCCGTCGTTGCGGCGGTAGGCGAGCACGGCCGCGGCCGCCACGTTGCCGACGCCTTGCGGAGTGCTCGTGTCGGTCGAAGCGTCGCTGGGGTCGTAGCCCATCGCCCGCATCTGGTCGCGCAGGTACTCCGCGTCGTCGGGGAAGACGCCCAAGAGCGCGCGGTACGAGGCGTAGCTCACCGCCTTGTTCTTGTTCGCGAGCGTGTGCTCCGCGAGCGGCCGGCGCAGCGCGCCGCCCAGCCGCGTTCCTACGGCGACCGGGTCGTACGGGGCCCACGCGTCGTACATCGCGACGGCCCAGATCATCATTTGGCGCGAGAGCACCGTCGGTCGCGCGCCGTTGCGCTCGACGTCGCGCGCGCCGACCTCCTGGGTGATGTCGAGCCAGCGGTAGGCGTAGTTTTGCTCCTCGAACGGCAAGCGCTCCTGGTGCGTGAGCGCGTACTGCGGGCCAGGTTGCGTTGCGGGCGGCGTGCTCGTGCAGCCGAGCGCGGCGAACACGGTGTAGGCGAGCCAGTGACCTGCGTGCTTCATGGGGCGCGTTGGCGGTACGGTGCCAGGATCAAATCCGTCATCTGCGTGCGCCGCCGCGGGCGGCGCACGCAGATGACGGATTTGATCCTGGCACCGTACCGCCAACGGCAAGGTGCGACCAATGCCGCGCGGGCGAGGGAAGCGCAGCCTGATTCCGGACTGCCACGGCCATCGCGCGAATTCACACGCCCCGGGCCGCCCGTTCGTGCGCAGCGCAGTTACAAGTGAGAGGCAGGAGCCTAGGACGGCTCTCCGCCGCCCCCTGTTCGCCCAGGTGAGCGTCCTTCGTCCGCAGTTGTCGTCTGCCTCGTCCACGGGAATCCTCCGATGCGCGCCGCGCTCCACGCTCTCTCGGCACTGGCCGCCCTGGCTACCCTCGCCCACGGCCAAGTCACCTACCAACGCCGCGTCGGTGAGCCGATCGAGGGCCTTTCCGCGGCGGAGTTCGCGCGCTTCCTCGCCGGCCGCGCCGCGTTCGACCTCACGATCACTCCGGCGCAAGGCCGCGGCCCGATCTTCAACGACGTCAGTTGCGGCACCTGCCACCGCCAGCCGCGTCTGGGCGGGTCGAGCACGCGCACGGTGACGCGCTTCGGCAAGCGCGCGGCCGGCGCCGCGCCCTTCGACCCGCTCGACCAGCTCGGCGGCTCGCTGCTGCAGTCGCTCGCGATCAGCCCCGGTTGCGCCGAGATCGTGCCAGCCGCCGCGGACATCACGGCGGCGCGCCTCACGCCGCACGTGTTCGGCGCCGGACTGGTCGAGGCGATCCTCGACGGCGACATCGACGCACTCGCGCAGAACCCGCCGGCCGGAGTGAGCGGCCTGGTGCACTGGGTGCAGCCACTCGAAGGCACGCCGGGACAGCTGCGCGCCGGGCGCTTCGGCTGGAAAAACCAAGTAGCCACGGTGACGACATTCTCGGCGGATGCGTCGCAGAACGAACTGGGCTTCACCAACTCGCTCGCGCCGAACGAGAGCGCGCCCAACGGCAACCTCGCCTTGCTCGCGCAGTGCGACAGCGTGCCCGATCCCGAGGACCTGCCCGACGCGCAGGGCGTGCGCCTGTTCGAGCGCTTCACCGACTTCCAGCGCTACCTCGCGCCGCCGCCGCAGACTCCGCGCGTCGGCATGAGCGGCGAGCTGCTGTTCAACTCGATCGGCTGCGCCGCGTGCCACGTCGCCACGCCCTACGTGAGCGGCGTCGCGCCCGAGGCCGCGCTCTCGCAAGTTGCCTTCAAGCCCTACTCGGACTTCTTGCTGCACGACATGGGGTCGCTCGGCGACGGCATCGTCCAGGGCGTCGGCACCGAGAAAGAGATGGCGACGCGCGCGCTGTGGGGGCTGCGGCTGCGCGCTTCGCTGCTGCACGACGGGCGCGCGACCGGCGGCACGTTTGCGGCGAACGTCACCTCCGCGATCAACTTCCACGACGGTGAAGGCGCTGCTTCACGCGCCGCTTTCCTCGCGCTTTCGCCGGCGCAGCGCAGCCAAGTGATCGAGTTCCTCGGCTCGCTCGGCCAGGCCGAGTTCGACATCGAGCGCGACCACGACGTCGACGAGATCGACTGGTTCTTCCTCGAATCGCTGCTCACCGGCCCGGGCAACTTCTTTGGGCCCGACGACTCGCGCGCGATCGCCGACGTCGACGCGGACGGCGACTTCGACCTGCGCGACTTCCTCGTGCTGCAGGCCGCCTTCACCGGCGACGGCGGCTCGAACCTGCGCGCGCCGGCGCCGGCGACGGTCGCGAACTTCACGGCGCGCAGCGCGGGACAATCCGTCGTGCAAGTGACGCCGGGCGCGAGCGTGCCGTTCGAGATCGTGCTGCAGCTCGCGGGCCAGCCCTGCGATGGCCTCGCGGGCTTCACGTTCGATCTCGACTACGACGCGGGCGCGCTCAGCCCGCTCGCGACGCCCACCGCGGCGCCCTTCGACAAGTTCGTGAGCCCGCTCGGTTTGTCGAACGCGGCCGGCTTCGGCGGCGCAGCGATTGGCGGCGACCTGGTGCAAATCGGCGGCGCGCAGAACACGATCCAAAACCTGTTCGCGCCCAAACCGAGCGGACCGGTGATCGAGAACATCGCCACCACCGCGCCCGCTGTGCTCGCGAGCGGCACGATCACCGCGCCGAGCGCGCCCGGTTCGTACTTCCTGCGCATTCGCCAGCCCGCGGCGAGCGTGATCCTGCTCGGCGAAACCGGCGTGCCGTTCTGGCACGCGGAAGTCGCGCAAGTCGGGCTCGTCACCGACCTGCGCATCGACGTGGTCGGCTGTGCGGCCGCAAGCTACTGCACGGCGAAGGTCGACTCCGCCGGCTGCACACCGGACTTCACGTTCCAGGGCTCGCCGAGCCTGGGCGGCGCCGACGACTTCGTGATCCGCGCCGCGCCCGTGCGCAGCCGCTCGTTCGGACTGCTCTTCACGGGCGCCTCGGCGAACCAGTCGCCGTTCCGCGGCGGTGTGTTGTGCGTCGCTCAACCGCTCTCGCGCGTCGCTCAGCGCGGCACGTTCGGCAACTCCGGTTCGATCGATTGCTCGGGCGCGTTGTCGTTCGACGTGACGCACGCGTGGATGCAGGCTCGCGGCCTGAGCGCGGGCGACACGCTGTTCGCGCAGTGGATTTACCGCGACGCGGCGCATCCCGACGGCAGCGGCGTCGGGCTGAGCGGTGGATTGACGTTCACCGTGTGTCCGTGACGTGGCGCCGGCGTTGATCGGATGCGTGGCGGGTCTGGCGGCGCTCGCGGCGCTGCAGGATCCGCCGTCGCGCGCGGCGGAGATCGAAGCGCTCGTCGCCAAGGGCGCGCCGTCGGGCGATGACTGGGCCAGCGAACTTGCGTGGGAGGAGACGAACAAGCGCTGGAAGGACTTCTCCGCGGCGCTGGTCAAGGCCGCGAACGGCGCGCAGCTCGACCCGAGTGCGTTCGCCGCGGCGAATGCACAGTTCGCGCCGCTGCGCAAGCGCGGCGGCGAGTCGCTGAAGGTCGGTTCGATCACACTGCGCCGCGCTGGAGCGAGCGGTTTCGAGGACGAGGCCCGCGCTTCGGCGTCGACCGCGTTCGCGCGTTTGCTCGAGCCGTTCGCCGGAGCGAGCGACCTGCGCTTCGAGTTCAAGACCGTCGGCGTCGAGCTGCGCTCGGAGACCGAGTTCGCGACGCGCGTGCTCTACCACGCGTTTGGCTCGCCTGCGTCGGGACGTGTGCAGCAGAACGCGGTGTGGTCCGTCGAATGGGTGCGCGCGACGCCCGATGCGCCGCCGCGGATCCGCGCAATCGATGTCGCGGGATTCGAAGAGTTGAGCGCGCCAGCGCCGTTGCTGCGCGAAGTCACGGGTGCGGTGCTCGGCGCGCTCGCCCAGTCGCCGGCGCTCGGGCTGGGCAGCGAGCATTGGTTCGGGCGCTCCGACGCGTGCGGCGAGTGGAACTTCCTGGGCCACAACGGGATCGCGATCGGCGACGTCGACGCCGACGGCCGTGAGGACGTGTTCGTCGCGATGCCGAACGGTCTGCCGAACATGCTGCTCCTGCACGCCGCCGACGGAACCGTTCGCGACGGCGCTGAGCAGGCGGGGCTGGCGTGGTTCGATGACACGAAGGGCGCGCTGCTGATCGACTACGACAACGACGGCGACAACGACCTGTTCGCGGCGGTGGGGGCGACGATCGTCATCGCGCTCAACGACGGCGCGGGACGTTTCAGCATCAAGCACACCTTGCGCGCCGGAACGGCGGCGGCGTTCTACTCGCTCGCGGCGGCGGACTTCGATCTCGACGGCGATCTCGACCTGTACGCGACGCGCTACGTGACGACGCGCTACGGCGCGACGTTTCCGCTGCCTTACCACGACGCGCGCAACGGTCCGCCCAATCATTTGCTGCGCAACGACGGCGAGAAGGGTTTCTCCGACGTCACGCGCGAGGTCGGGCTCGACGTGAACAACGATCGCTTCAGCACGGCGGCGAGCTGGGGCGACTACGACGGCGACGGCGATCCCGACCTGTACGTGTCCAACGACTTCGGGCGCAACAATCTGTACCGCAACGACGGCGGGCGTTTCGTCGACATCGCGGCGACGGGCGGCGTCGAGGACCAGGCCGCGGGCATGGGCGTGTCGTGGGGCGACAGCGACGGCGACGGCGACCTGGATCTCTTGGTGAGCAACATGTTCTCGTCCGCGGGCCAGCGCATCACGGCGCAAGCGCGCTTTCGCGCTGGCGATTCGAGCGAGCAACGCGCGGAGTTCCGCCACCACGCGCTGGGCAACAGTTTGTTCGTCAACGCCGGCGACGATGCGTTCCGCGACAGTTCCGACGCGGCCGGGATCCGCATGGGGCGTTGGGCGTGGGGCTCGCAGTTCTGCGACCTCGACGGCGACGGACTGCCCGAGATCGTCGTGCCCAACGGCTTCATGACCAACGAGCAGAAGGACGACTTGTGAAGTTACTTCTGGCGGCGCGTGGCGTCGCAATCACCGTTGGCGGCGAGCCCCAGCCGTGACTACGAGAACGGCTGGATCGCGATCTCGCGCATGATCGAGAGCGGCGCGTCGTGGAGCGGCCGCGAGCGCAATTGCGCCTTCCTCAACACCGGCGGCAATCGCTTCAGCGACATCTCGGCGCTCAGCGGGCTCGACCTGCCCGACGACGCGCGTGCGCTCGCCCAGTGCGATTGGGACGGCGACGGCGACCTCGATCTGTGGTTCAAGAACCGCACCGGGCCGGTGCTGCGTGTGTGGCGCAACGAGCGGGCGAACGCCGCGGCGGGTGGCGCGCAGGCGCTGTCGCTGTTGCTCGTCGGCAAGACGTGCAACCGCGACGCGGTCGGCGCGCGCGTGACCGTGCGCGCCGGCGGGAAGAGCTTCGTGCGCGAGGTCGTCGCGGGCGACGGATTCCTGTCGCAGTCGACGCGCTGGCTCGTGTTCGGGCTCGGGGCCGCGCAGCAGCTCGACGAAGTGTCCGTGCGTTGGCCGGGCGGCGACGTCGAGACGTTCGCCGGCCTCAGCGCCGGCGGTCGCTACCGACTCGTGCAGGGTGGCGCGAGCGAAGCGCTCCCGCTCAAGGCCGCGGCGGAGCTCGTCGCCGAGCCGGCGGTGCCGCTCGAGGCGCCCAAGTCCACCGTCGTGATGCTGCGCACGCCGCTGCCGCTGCCAGTGACCTTCAACCGCGCCGTGGGCGGCGTGCGCTCAGGTCGGGCGCGGCTCGTGCAGGTGTGGTCGCGCAACTGCTCGGATTGCTTCGAGGAGCTCGAGCAATCGGCGCAGTCCGCGGCCACCTGGGCCGCCGCCGGCCTGGAGTTCTCGGCACTGTGCGTTGACGCACCCGAGCACCACGCCGAGGCCCAAGAACTCCTGCGGGCCGCGCTGAATGCGAGCGCTTCTGCACGCGAGCTGGCCAGCGTGTTCGCTAGCGCACGGCTCGCCGAGCTGCTCGACATGCTCGTCGAGCACGTTGTCGCACGCCCCGGCGCTCGAGCGCTGCCCTTCAGCCTGCTCATCGACTCGACCGGGACGGCCCAGGTGCTCTACCTCGGGCCGATTCCGCGCGAGCGCGTGCTCAGCGACGCCCAGAGTTACGGCCTGCAACCCCGCGACCCACGTTCGCGCGGCGTTTGGCCGGGGATGTGGCTGTTCGGCCAGACGCGCGACCTCGCCGGCTTCTCGCGCCTCTTGCGCGAGCGCGGCCTGAACGCCGAGGCCGACTTCTACCGCGACGTGCTGCGCATGGGCGTGGGCCGTTGAGCCGCGTCCCTTGCGGCGCACACTCGAATTTCGAGTAGTCTCACCTACGGCGGGCGACTAACGAGGGCGACTGGCCTCATTCGGCCACGGCTTCGGCGTCGAGTTTCGAGGAGGAGTGCAATGTCAAGGATGCAACGTGCCGTCTCGTTCGGCGTGGTGGCTGGCGCGCTCGCGCAAGTCGCCTCGGCGCAGTTCAACAACAACTGGGTCGGCTTCAACCAGGAGCCGGCGCGCTTGGTCGCCGCCGCCAACCTCGGCGCCCTGGACACGCAGGAGAAGGACTACGGCGTCGGCGACTTCGATCGCGACGGCTGGGTCGACGTGATCTGCGTTCGCAAGGAGCCGTTCAGCACGGCGGGCCGGCGCGTCAACGTGCTGTTCATGAACGAACGCGGCACGCTGGTCGACCGCACCGCGCAGTTCGCCACGGGCGCGGATGTCGTAGGCGACCAGGGTTTCCTCACGCCGACCAACGACCGCGACGTGACGATCACCGACGTCAACCTCGACGGCTGGCTCGACGTCGTCACGGCCACGACCTACGGCGACGGTCTCCCCAAGGCGATCAACCACCCGCGCGTCTACATCAACCTCGGACAGGGTCCGACGGGCAACTGGCTCGGCTTCTTCTACGAGTCCGCGCGCATTCCCACGCTCCTGAACGGCACCTCGCCTGTGACTCCCGACTTCTGCGCCGTATCCGCCGGCGACGTCACCGGCGACGGGTACCCCGACCTGTACTTCGTCGACTACGGCGAGTCCAACGACCGCCTGCTCATCAACGACGGCAACGGCTTCTTCACCGATCAGACCTCCACGCGCCTGACCGCGTCGATGAGCGAGTCGGTGGGCTTCGGCACCTCGGGCGAGATCCGCGACCTCAACGGCGACGGCCGCAACGACCTGGTGAAGGACATGCCGGGCGATGTTCGCGCGTTCTACAACAACCCGAACAACCAGGGCTTCTTCCTGATCCAGCAGAACGTCTACGGCGGCGCGGGCTACCACGTCGCGAGCGGCGACCTCAACCGCGACGGGCGGCTCGACCTGGTCGTGAGCGACGACGGCGCGGACCGCTACCTCTACAACACCGGCAACGACGGCCTGGGTCGCGTGATCTGGGGACCGGCGATGGTGTTCGACTTCGTGACCGGCTTCGACGACGGCTTCGGCGGCGAAGCGCACGTGGTCGACTTCGACGGCGACGGTTGGAACGACGTCGCGATCACCGACGTGGATGTGGACATCCCCAACTGCGGCAGCGGCCGACTGCACATCTACCGCAACCCCGGTGGCGTGGTTGGTTCGCAGATCACCCTGCGCGAGGAAGCGGGAACCAGCGGCTGGCGCGGCGCTGTGGGCCTGATGCCCGGCGACCTTTCGAGCACGCACGACATCGCGGTGCTCGACATCGACAACGACGGCGACCTGGACATGGTCCTGGGCCGCTGCGACTCCACGAACGTGTGGATGAACACGACCTCGTGCCCGGCTGCGGTCGCGTTCTACTGCACCGCCAAGGTCAACTCGCTGGGTTGCACGCCGGAGATCGGCTTCCGCGGCGAGCCCAGCGTGTCCGCCACGTCCGGCTTCGAGATCAACGCGCACTTCGTGCGCAACCAGAAGGCCGGCGTGCTCTTCTACGGCGTCCACGGCCCCGCGAACACGCCCTTCCAAGGCGGCGTGATGTGCGTGCAAGGGCCGGTGCGGCGCGGGGTCACGATCGATTCGGGCGGCGCGGCGTCGCCCGCGGACAACTGCTCGGGCGTCTACCGCTTCGACATGGCGGCCTTCGCCGCCGGGGGACTGGGCGGCAATCCGCTGCCGGCGCTGAGCGTGTCGGGCACGACGGTGAACTGTCAGTTCTGGGGCCGCGACCCGGGATTCCCGGCGCCGAACAACACCACGTTGAGCGACGCGCTCAGCTACACGACCTGTCCGTAGCGCGCTCCGCTCGAAACCGATCGCGGAAGTTGCAACTCGCGGCGTGGCCGATCTCGGGCCGGGCCGCCTTCGTTAGCAGCAGTCCGCGCGCGGGGCGACGTCGATCACGGCCGCAGTTCGATGCCGTGCCAGTACGGCAACACATCCTCGGGGAGTTGGCTGTCCGTCGTTTCGTAGCGCAGCTCGACGCCCGCGCAGTGAGCGGGGATGGCCAAGTCGAGATCGATGCGCTGCTGCGCGGGCTTGTCCGCGACGCGCAGCTCGCGCCGCAGCAGCACTTCGCGCGAGCCATCGCGACGCGCAACCTCGATGACCAAAGCCAGCTCCGCGGCGCGGCCGGCGTGTTCCGCGCGCAGCTGTTTGCGCTCGTCCGGCGCCATCGCCAGGAGCAGCCCACACTCGCCCAGCAGCCGTGTGGGCTGCGTCGGTCCGGCGTAGGCGAGCTTGGCCGGCGGCGGACCGCAGAGCACGCGCCGGCCGACGAGCTGGCGCTCCCGGAGCGCGTTGCGCGGCTGCACGACGATCGGCTGCGTCACCAGGGTTTCGAAGGGATCTGCGAGCTCGTTGTCCACCTCCTCCGACCAGGTGGACTGGCGGAACGGCCCCATGCGCAGCCGGCGCATCGTCGCCAGGTCGCCTGTGAACTGACGCAGGTCACTGATGAAGTACCCGTTGGACAGGCGCGCCAATTCCGCCGAACTCGCGCCGTCGCGCAGCGCCTCGAGCAAGAGGGCGTCGTTGGCCGCGCGCGCGCGTCCGATGCCGGCGGCGATGCCCCAGGCGCCGGGAAGAGCGGCGAGAGCACTGGCGCAGAGGGCGAACTCCATCGGCCGAAAGCGGACGGGCGTGAGCGTCCACGACAGGTAGACCGCGCTGGCCAGGGGATAGAGCAGCGAGCCGTAGCGCAGCGCGCGCATGTGGTAGTCCGGATCCGAGCGCGACGACGCCATAGCGGTGAGCAGCGCGAACTGCGCCAACAACCCGAACAGCAACGCTCGGCGCCGCGGATCGGTACGCGAGCCACGCAGCTCGCGCGCGCAGGTTGCGGCGCCGATCACCAGAACGGCGCTCCCCACGAACTCCCAACCTGCGCTCGGCAGCGCTCCGAAGGTGAGCGAAGCGATGCCTACGAAGGCCAACGCGAACTCGCTCGCGCTCGAAGGCCGCGCGTGGATGAGGGAAGGCTCGAGGTCGACGAAGTACCACAAGCTGAGTGCGAACGTGGCGAGCGCACTGACCAGAGAGATGACGGCCGCAGGACGATCGCTTCGAGCGCGTTCGAGTCCGCTCCAGAGCAGCAGGCAGGCAAGCACTGGCGCCTAGGCGACGCCGCCTCCGCCGCACAGCGGCAGGGCCAGCGTGCAGAGGCCCGCGAGCGCCAGCCAGCCGCGGCGGACGACGGTGCGGGCGAGCGCCAACACGGTCGCCATCACGCCCACGCTGGTGAGCGTCATCTGCAGTTGGTGCGACCAGAGCAGATTCTCCGCGTTGCCCCAGCTCATCCAGACGAGCGGGAAGAACGCGTCCGCCACGCTGGGACGTCCGCGCAACTCGCGCGCGGCCGCGATCAGCACCGCGGAGATCAGCGCGAGGGACACGATGTGCAGCACCAGCGGCGCGCGGAAGTCGCCGCCGCACAGCTCGAGCAAGCCGAGCATGCACAGGCGCACGAGCGGCAGCCGGTGGTCGTTGTGGGCTGTCCAGAGCCAGTTCCAGTCGACGCTCAGGTCATGCCGTTTGAGAGCGAGCATCGCCACGTCGTCGGCGAACGGGAACCGCGACGCGTGCACAAACACGAACCACGTGGCCGCGACGGTCATCGCCGCCCAGGCGGCCCAGGGGACAAACGCTGCGAAGCCGTGTTGCGAGGCTCTATCGGTGGTGCTCATCGGTTCGTCGCCCTGGGAAGTGGGCGACGTCGCGTTGTCCGCGGCACATGCCGCGCAGACGCACTCAACGATAGACCGAAGTCGCTGGTTGGCAAGTCGCGGCGGCCGCGATCAGCCCGGCGGCGAGCGGAGATCGGGCCGTGGCGCGACCGACGCCTCGCTGAGGCGTCCGCCCTCGAGCCGCAGCACGCGCCCGAAACCGTCGAGCTGGTCGGTGCGATGGGTGATCCAGATGCGCGTCGTGTTCGGCAAGGCCCGCGCGAGTGCGGCGCGCAGCTCGCGATCCGCGGCGAGATCGAGCGACGACGTGGCTTCGTCGAGCACGAGCACCTTGGGGCGCGCGAGCACGGCGCGCGCGATGGCGATGCGCTGGCGCTGACCTGCCGAGAGGCGCTGGCCGCGCTCGCCGACGCTGGTCGCGAGGGCCTCGACTCCGCCGGGCAGCATCCGATCGAGCCCGCACACACGCGCCGCCTCGAGCACCTCGGCTTCGCTTGCGCGCGGCCGCGCGTAGCGCACGTTGTCGAGGATCGTGCCGTCGAACAGGAACGCGTCGTGCGCGGCGAGCGCGATGTGGCGGCGCAGCACGCGGCGTTCGATCGCATCCACCGCGCAGCCGCCGAGCAGCACCTCGCCAGCCTGCGGGCGCACGAATCCGAGCAACAGATCGGCCAGCGTGGACTTCCCGGCGCCGCTTGGGCCGATCAACGCGACGTTCGCGCCCGCTTCGATGCGCAGCGAAACCTGCTCGAGCAGCGGCTGGCCGTCAGGATGGCGGAAGCTGACCTGCCGCAGCTCCACCTCGGCGCCGAGCGCGAGCTGGGCATCGTGCGCTGCGTCGCGCTGCGCCTCGAGCCGCTCTCGGTCCTTGCCGACGAAACCCACGACGCGCTCGAGCGCGACCCGCACGTCGACCAGGCGCACCTGCAAGTCGGCGAGCGCGGTGAGCGGACCGAAAGCCATGCCGACGTACATCGAGAGGGCGAACAGCTCGCCGAGCGCGAGCTCGCCGCGCGCCGCTCGCAAGCCTCCGACCGCGAACACGATCGCCGTCGACAGGCCGAACAGCACCCGCGGAACGCCGCCCGCGAGCGCGCTGGTGCGCTGCAGCGCGAGCGAGCGACGCAACAACTCGTGCGCTCGCGACAGGAACCCGCGCACTTCGCCGCGCTCGCGGCCGAAGCTGCGCACCGTGCGCTGTCCGAGGATGGTCTGCATCACGGCGCTCGACAGTTGGCCGGTCCGCTCGCGCATCTCACGCGCCTGGGCGTCGAGCCGCGGTCGCAGAAAACGGGCGAAAACCACGGCGATCGGCAGCGGCGCGAGCGACAGGACGAACAGCTGCGGCGCATACCACAGTCCGAAGGCGATCACTCCCGCGAGCGTGAGCACGTTGGTCACCAGCGCCGGCAGGGCGGCTGTTGCGAACTCCTGAAGCACGCTCAGGTCGCGCTGGAAGCGCGTCGTGAACTCGCCGAACGTTGCGCTGCTGTGCTCGGGCCAGGGTACTCGTTGCACCTGTTCGAGGAAGCGCGCGCGCAGGCGGATCAACACCAGCGACGAGAGCGCGATGTACGACTGGCCCTGAGTCCAGCCGATCCACAGCCGCAGCAGCGCCACGCCGAAAAGCGCCGCCGAACCCACGAGCACGGCGCGCTCGTTGCGTGCAAGCACGCCGCTGTCGACGACGTACTGCACGATCGAGGGTGCGGCGAGCCCGCACAGCGCGGTTGCGATCAGCAGAAACAGCACAAGGGCGGCGCGCCACGGATGCGGAGCGAGGAGCCTGAGCGCGAAGCGCCACGGACTCGCGTTCCGTAGCGGCGAACTCGACGCGTGGCTAGCATCGCGAGCGATGACTAGTCCCCCGGCTGGTTCTACGCGTCTTTCTGCATTTGCCATCGTGTTGGCCAGCTGGGCGTGCTTCGCGATGCTCGCTTGTCGCGCAAAGCCTGCTTCCGAGCACTCTAACGCGGCGCAGCCCGACGCCGGGTCGCTCGACGCAGCTGCGAATGCTTCCGAGCAAGTTGCGACTCCGCCCGCGCCTTCGAGCGACGCGCCGGTCGCAGCGGCGCCGAGCGCGCCGCGCGCTCAAGGCGGACGTCGCGAGGGCGCTCCCGGCGACGCATCGGGCGACCAGAAGTCTCCCGGCGAAAGCGCCGAAACCAAAGACCGCCCCGGCATCCCGGTGACCGATCCGCTCGTGCGCTCGAAGTGCACGGTGTGCCACTACCCGCAGGAAGGCGGCAAGCTCTCGCGCATCTCGTACCTGCGCAAGACGCCCGAGGCGTGGGAGCTGTCGCTCAAGCGCATGGTGCGCCTGCACCAGCTGCAGATCACGCCCGAGGAAGCGCGCGAGGTCGTGCGGTACCTGTCCGACAACCACGGACTGACGCGCGGTGAAGCCGAGTTGGCGATGCACGAAGTCGAGCGTCGCGTGCACTGGTCGGACGCGAAGGAAGACAAGGAATTGCGCGACAGCTGCGGCGACTGCCACACGCTCGGCCGCGTTGCTTCGGAGCGTCGCGACGCGGAAGAGTGGAAGCAACTCAAGGCGACGCACATGGCCTTCTTTCCGCTCGCGCGCGGCCAAGCGTTCCGCGGCGACGGCGACGGCGGCGGCGCGGGCGTCGACTTCGCCTCGATGACCGAAGCGGAGATTGACGAGTGGCGCGAACAGCGCCGCCGCAATCCGGGCAAGGACCAGGCCGACCGCGTGCTCGAGCGACTCGCCAAGGAACGCCCGCTGTTCACGCCCGAGTGGTCGAGCGTGCAGGCCAACTGGCGTCCCGCGCCGATGGAGGGCTTGTGGATCGTCAGCGGCCATGACGTCGGGCGCGGCGATCTGCGGGGAACGTTGGAAGTCGCAGCGCAGAGCGGCGGCGGCTACACGACGCGTTGGAGTCTGAACTACGAGGACGGCGCCAGCGTCGAACGCACGGGCAAGGCCGTGTTCTACGCCGGGCACTCCTGGCGCGGCCGTTCGCAAGCCTCCGCTGGCCCGCAACCGGCCGAATTGCGCGAGGTTTTGCTGCTTTCTGAGGACTGGCAATCGATGCGCGGGCGCCTGTTCGCGGGCGAGTACAACGAACTTGGAATCGACGTCCGGCTCGAGCGGGCGGACAGCGCTCCGTATGTCGACTGCGCTCCCAACTCGGCGCTGCTCGTTCCCGGCGCGGGACAAACGCTCGACGTGCTGGCGCGCGGACTGTCGAACGTTCCCGCCGCCGCCGAGTTCTCGCTCGGCCAAGGCGTGAGCGTGCGCGCCGTCGAACGCGCGGGCGCGGAGCGCTTGCGGCTGACCGTCGACGTTGCGCCCGGCGCGCGGCAAGGCGCGCGCGTGCTCACGTTCGGCGCACAGCGCGCAGCGACCACCCTCGTGGTCCACGACACGCTCGACTACATCAAGATCACGCCAGAAAAGGGTCTTGCGCGCATCGGCGGGAAGCTGCGCCCGCCGCAGCTCGAACGTTTCGAGGCGCTCGGCATGAACCGCGGCGCCGACGGCGAACTCTACACCTCGGACGACTTCTTCGTGAAGTTCGTACCCGCGCGCTGGAGCCTCGAAGAGTTCCCGGTGCGCGAGGACGACGACGACGTGAAGTTCGTCGGCGCGATCGACGCGGAGAGCGGCGCGTTCACGCCCGGGCTCGACGGCCCCAATCCGGCGCGCAAGTGGTCGAACAACAACGTCGGCGAGGTCTACGTGCGCGCGCGGGTCACGCTGCGCGTGCCGAAGATTCCCGAGCCGCCGAAGAAGGACAAGAAGAGCAAGCCCGACACGTCCTTGCCCACGCCGCCCGCCGGTCCGTTCGAAGTGGTCGAGAAGGAGTTCACGGCGCGGGCTCCGCTGCTGGTGATGGTTCCGATCTACGTCGACTGGGATCGCTACGTGTGGGATCAACGATGATCTATCGCGCGGCGATCCATCGAACCTTCGAAGCGGGCGGCCAGACGTTCGCCTACTCAGCGGCGTCCGGGGCCGTCGTGGCCCTCGACGCAACCTCGCGAGCGGTGCTCGAGCGCTGCACCGCCGGCGTCGATCATCCGCACTGGCTCGAGGACGCGCCCGCGGACACGCGCCTGGCGCAGCGCGAGGCCTTCGAAGAGCTGGTCGGGATGGGCTTCGTGCGCTCGGAGTTCGAGCCCGCGCTCAACGCCGATCCGTTGCCCGAAAGCGCGTTCCCGCTGCAGACGTTGGTCCTCAACGTCACCAACAAGTGCAACCTCTCGTGCTCGTATTGCTACGAGTTCGGCCAGGACCGCTTGAGCGACGCCACGCGTGCGCGCGCCCCGCGCATGAGCGACGAGACAGCCCGCGCCTCGCTCGACATGCTGTTCGAGAAATCCGGGCGCCTGCGCGACCTGACGGTCACGTTCTTCGGCGGCGAGACGCTGCTCAACCTCGACACGATCCGCGCGTCGGTCGACTACGCCGAGCAGCGCGCGAGAGAGACGGGCAAGCGCGTGTCCTTCGCGCTCACCACCAACGCCACCTTGCTCGATGACGCGACCATCGCCTTCCTCGTCGAGCATCGTTTCGGCGTGAACATCTCGATCGACGGCGCCCAGGGCGACCACGATCGGCACCGCACCTTCAAGAGCGGCAAGGGAAGCTACTCGGTCGTGTTGCCCCGCATCCGCGCGTTGCTCGCGGCGATGCGCGGTCGCGGCCGACCAGTCGGCGCGCGCGTGACCCTGACGCGCGGCATGGCAGACATCGCCGAGACCTACCGCCATCTGCACGACGAGGTCGGCTTCGAGAGCGTCGGCTTCGCGCCCGTGACGAGCAGCTCCGAACGCGACTTCGCGCTGCCCGCCGAGGAGATGGACCGCTTGCTGCGCGGCTTTGCGGCCCTCGCCGAGGAGTACGTCGCCGCTGCGACGCAAGATCGCCAGCACGGCTTCTCCAACCTGCACGATCTGCTCGGTGAGTTGCACCGCGGCGTGAGCAAGGCGCATCCCTGCGGCGCCGCGCTCGGGCTCGTCGGCGTGTCGACCGAAGGCCAGATCTCGCCCTGCCATCGCTTTGTCGAGTCGGACGCGCACGTCATGGGCGATGTCAAAACGGGCATCGACGAGAAGCTGCGCGCCGAGTTCCTGCGCGCGGGCCACGTGGCGCAGAAGATCCCCTGCCAAAGCTGCTTCGCGCGTCCGCACTGCGCGGGCGGCTGCTACCACGAAGCGCACGTGCGCTACGGCGACGCCGGCAGCCCCAACCTGCACGCCTGCGACTGGATCCGCGCCTGGACCGCGCTCGGGCTGGACTGCTACGCGCGCATCTGGCTCGCCAACCCCGGATACCTCGACCGCTTCGAAGAGCGGCCGAAACTCGCTGTTCGTTCGAGTTCGGAGACCCAAGCATGAACCATCTTCGCCCCATCAACCGCAAGGCCACCGCGCTCGCGCGGGCGCGGCTCGACCAACCGGGCGCCGCACGTGCGCTGATGCTGGTCGACACGCCGTACGGCTGCAGCACGCAGTTCGCTCCCGGTTGGGAAGTCGACTCGTCGGGCGGCACCTACGGCCTGTGCCAGCCGATCGAGCGCGACCTCTACGACTGCTACCACTCGTGCTACTGGCCGGCGCAGGTGCCGGACTCGCTCACGAACTTTCCGAGCTGGACAAAAACCTGTGGCTCACCGGTTCAAGACTGGGCGCAGGTCGACCTGGTGTTCCCGTGAGCGCTCTCTCTCTCGCGTTGCTGCTCTTCGCGGCGCCGGCGCAGGACGCGCCCGCCGCGCCCGCGCCGGAAGCGCCTGCGCGCGCCAAGGAGAACGAGCGTGAGGCGCCGCAGAAAATCGTTCGAGCGGCGAGCGGCAAGACCTGGTTCGTGATGCGCATGTGGCCCGGCAAGGTGGTCAAGTTCGACCCCGTGACCGACGAGGTCGTGGGCGTGTTCGACTCCGGCCACGGCTCGGGCTGGATGACGCAGCCGACGCACGACCGCCGCTCGATCTTGCACCTCACGCGCCAGCGCACGCTGGTGCAGGTGGTCGACCTCGAAACGATGACGCTCAAGGACGTCTACCCGTTCGAGGAGTACAGCCACATCGTGCGCGTGCAGAGCGTGCGCGAGCTGCCGGGCGGCCAGCGCTGGTACGTGCAGGTCGAGCGCATCGAGCGCAAGGTGGACAGCTACGTCGTTCCCAACGAGAATGAGTGGATCGAGTACGACCTCGCGGAGCGCGAGATCGTGACGCGCATGAAGGAGCTGCCCAAGGCGATCCGGCGCGGCGCGCGCCTGAGCCCCGACGGAACGCAGTGGCACGTGTTCGACAGCGACTTGAAGATCGTCGACCCGGTGAGCTTGGAGGAGATCGGCAAGATCGAACTCGCCAAGCCGATGGCGCCGGGCATGGGGCCGATCTCGATCCGCGGCGATGAGCTGTTCGACCTGCGCAATCCCGAGGCGTACCGCTTCGCGTACTCGATGCGCGATCCGGTCGACACCAACCGCACCCTGTACGGCATCGTCGAC